>Ga0123356_10003682_pt1 | contig 15971 bp, 9 predicted proteins | sample TergutEmb28metaG_2_FD_92546 | JGI IMG/M metagenome (GOLD analysis project Ga0123356, IMG submission 92546) | Embiratermes neotenicus P3 segment gut microbial communities from Petit-Saut dam, French Guiana - Emb289 P3 | ecosystem: Host-associated > Arthropoda: Insects > Digestive system > Gut ... | reverse complement strand
CGCGAGCATCGCCGCGACCACAATGTAGAGCAGATTGTTGCCCGTGTTCAGCGCGGCAATGGCGATCACCAGTGTGACCAGCACGTAGATGATCCCGGCTCGGGTGACGTCGTAGTCAAACGACTCGCGCAGACGTTCCACGGCGACGCGACGCGCAAGGTAAGGCACGGTCACCAGCCCGACTAGCGTCGCCAGCACCAGCGAAGTCGATGCAAGAATGATCGTCGCCCAAAGATTCCCGGCATCGCGCGAAATGGTTGAGAACAGTGCCGCCCCGAACGCCAACCCGAGCCCGACTAGCGCCAGCAGAAACTTCATCCACACTTCGGCCGAGGCCGATTCGAGCCACCTGGCCACCCGGCCGACCCACGAAACCTCTGATTTCAACGGATTGTCGATCGACGAACGCACTTTCTTCGAGCGTAACATCCAACAGACAGAACGCACAACGAGGATTCGCTTGCGATGAAAGCGTTCGTAACTTGCGCCAAAGCAAGAGTGGCAAGGTGCAAGGTCGCAGGCGTGAAAGCCCCCCGCCACCCCGAGGCGGAAAGCGTTCAGACTTTACCAACTCGCCACCTGGTGGCCACCTTTTGAAACATCGGAATTTCGGAACCTTGCTCCCGGGGCCTCTCGGATCTAGGTTCCGGTTTCTAAACTCTGGGGAGCCATCAGCATTCTGACGGCGCCGTGACACGTTACTTTCCCGGGCCACTTCCGCTATTCAACCTGTTCGCGAGACAAAACCTGTATCCGTGAGAATCCGCGAAAATCCGTGGCCAAGGTGTGTCTCCAGTTGTGAGCATTTAGCCAAAGGCAGCGGCCCATTCTGGCCCAATGCCAATTTCTAAGTCCCAAGAGCTATGCACCAATTGCCAAGTTCTATCCGCCGCAATCTTGTGCTACGCTTTTGCCCGCTTCAGATCCTGTCCCGGGAAAACTTTCATAACCTCGAACGCAAGGAGATCCCCATGCCCCTCAGCAAGCGTGCAGCAGCGGAATTCTTTGGAACCTTTTGGCTGGTCTTTGGCGGATGCGGCGCCGCCGTTCTCGCCGCGGGTATTCCCTCGGTCGGCATCGGCTACGCCGGCGTCGCCCTCGCCTTCGGCCTCACCGTGCTAACCATGTGTTTCGCCCTCGGCCACATCTCCGGAGGCCACCTGAATCCCGCTATCAGTCTCGGTCTAGTCGTGGGCAAGCGCTTCCCTGCTTCCGATTTGCTCGCGTATGTCATCGCGCAGGTGTTGGGAGGAATCGCCGCAGCGGGGGTGCTCTACCTCATCGCCAGCGGCAACGTCGCCTTCGACATCCACAACGGATTCGCCCTCAACGGCTACGGCGACCACTCGCCCAATGGATATTCCCTGCTGGCCGGCTTTCTCGCCGAAGTCGTGCTAACCGCGTTCTTCCTGATCGTGGTCATGGGCTCAACGGATAAGCGCGCTCCCAGTGGATTCGCCCCCATCGCCATCGGCCTCTGCCTCACCCTGATTCACTTGGTTGGCATCCCTGTGACGAACACTTCAGTGAACCCGGCCCGCAGCACTGGCCCCGCAGTCTTCGCCGGCGGTTGGGCCCTGCAACAATTATGGTTATTCTGGGTCGCCCCCCTTATCGGCGGCGCGTTGGGCGGAGGCATTTATAGGGGGCTGTTTGGCGAATAACGAATCTGGTGATGAGCAGATATTGGATTTCCAGGATGGAACTACTTGGGCGACACCCCATTGAACACTACGGCCACAGGAGCCCTTTAATACGGAGGTGGTGGAGTCGGCGACTCGAAACTGCTCCGGCGCTGCTGACGTTGCGGCAGCCCGCTGGTCGATATGGTCGATACTAACGAAATCGTGTTCGATCGCGAGAGTTCCCAGGCAATCAGAACAAGGAAATCAGCCTTTTGGTTGAGCCTGCGGACCTCGAGGGTTCTCTCAGCTAGTACGCCGCCAGTTCCTTCATCGCCAGATACAGATCATTCGGCTGAGGCAGGATGGCATCTTCGAGAATCGGCTGGTAAGCGACGAACGCATCTTTCGCCGCTACGCGGCGCACCGGGGCGTCGAGCTGGTCGAACAGCTGGTCTGCAATGCGGGCGGCGATTTCAGCGCCGTATCCCCAGCTCAGAGTGTCTTCGTAGGCGACGAGCGCACGATTCGTTTTGGCGACCGAGGTTGCGATCGTCTCCCAATCAAACGGATTCAGGCTGCGCAGGTCGATGATTTCGACCTTCACCCCCTGCTCGCGTTCGAGTTTTTGCGCGGCCTGCAGAGTCCGCGGTACGACGGCGCCGTAGGTTATCACAGTCAAGTCTGAGCCGGGATGCACGATCTTCGCCTTGCCGAACGGGATCATGTACTCTGGCCCGGGATACGCCGCGCGTCCGAACGATTCGCGATAAAGCCGCTTGTGCTCGAGGAAAAGAACAGGGTCATCGCAACGGATGGCCGTGCGCAGAAGACCCGCGGCGTCGAGTGAGTTCGACGGGAACAGGACGCGCAATCCGGGAATGTGCGTGAACATGCTCTCGCCGCACTGCGAGTGATAAATCGCGCCCCCGGTGAGATATCCGCCGATCGCCACACGAATCACCAACGGGCAGGAGAAGCCATTGTTCGAGCGCCACCGGATGGTGCTCAATTCGTCGCGAATCTGCATCATGGCGGGCCATATGTAGTCGAAGAATTGAATCTCAACCACCGGCTTCAGCCCGCGAGTGGCCATGCCCGTAGCGCGGCCGACAATGGCGGCCTCGGCCAGCGGCGAGTTGAATACGCGGTCGCTGCCGAATTCGCTCTGCAGGCCAAAGGTGAGTTTGAAAACTCCGCCCTTGCCTTTCACGAGTTTGCGCTTCAGGTATTCCTCACGGCTGGCGTCGGCCACATCTTCCCCGAAAATCACGATGCGCTCGTCGCGCTTCATCTCATCGCGCAGCGTGGCGTTGATGAGGTCAGCCATGGTTTTGCTTGCGGGCTTCTTGCCGTCAGGCGCGGCCTCGCCGTTGGCGGGCTGGGTGTCAAACGCCGACGAAGTCGGATCGAGATCGGGCGAGTAAACGAATTTTGTTACCGACTCCGGAGGCGCGGGCAAAGCTTCCAGAGCTCGGTCAACCGCGGCTTGCAGTTCGGCTTCAACTTCCTTCTCCAGCTGATTGATTCCCTTGTCGTCGAGGATGCCCTCGCGCAGCAGGTACATCTGCGTGCGCGTCACCGGATCGCGCTGTGCATCGCGTTCGCGCTCGGCGTCGGGACGATAGAGCCGCTCGTCATCCGACAACGAGTGCGAGTACGGACGAATCACGTGGGCATGAATAAACGCCGGACCCAACCCCGCGCGGCAATGCTTGGCCGCGCGCTGAAACGCACCGAAGCTGGCGACGGGATCGGTGCCGTCGACTTCTTCAAAATGAAAGTTGGGGAATCCTGAGACCAGGCGCGAGATACTGCCGCCTGCGGTTTGCACTTCGACGGGAACCGAAATCGCGTAGCCGTTATCTTCCACGCAAAAGATGACTGGCAGCTTCTCGAGCGCCGCGGCATTCATCGCCTCCCAGAATTCACCTTCACTCGAAGTACCATCGCCAAGAGAAACGTAGGTGAGTTCGTCATTCTGGAAAGAAACGTTTTTGAACTGCCGATAATCGAGCGCAGCTTGAGGTGTTCCCGACGAAGGTACCCCATCCTTCTCGTCTTTTACGAAGCGTGGGGCATCGGGAACCTCGGAGGCCTTAGGCCGTCGCGCAAAGTATCGTCCACCCTCGGCGCAACCCACAGCCTGCAGAATCTGCGATCCCGTCGGCGATGACTGGGTCACGATGTGCAGCGGGGGATAGCTCCAATGCGAGGGCATCTGCCGCCCGCCCGAACTTGGATCGTCAGCCGCACCCACTCCCTGCAAAAACATCTGGTAAGGTTCAACGCCCAGAGCCAGACACAGCGCGCGGTCGCGATAATAAGGATAAAACCAGTCGTATCCTGGCCTAAGCGCCAGGCCCGCGGCTGCTCCGACGGCTTCATGCCCCGCACCCGACATCTGGAAGAAGATTTTCTGCTGGCGTTTGAGAAGGATCTCCCGATCGTCAATGCGACGGGAGGTGTACATCACTCGATAGGCCTGGACGAGCTGCTCGCGGGTGAGGCCTCCGTGGAACTTGTTTTTCTTTCCGCCGTTGGCCGCAAGGACCAGCTTAGGGTCGGTTTTTGTTGTTGCCATCCGGTTCCGCTACCTAAATTAGATTCCCACCAGTGCTGCCGCGATTCAGCCAAACCTGTTGGATTGTAAACGGAAACAAGAGGTTGCGGAAGCAAGGAACTTTGTAAAAGGACAAAATATTTTGGTCGGACCACGTGACCGCAAGTTACAGTCATTCCTTGATTGACGTCCCAGAGCCCGATGGGGTACTGGGATAAAGTTCCGCTTATCGGATCCCGCAGTCGCTCTCTGCCGAATGCAGTCCGCGCGCATCGGTCATTGCGCAGTCGCTGCTTCTATGTTGCCCGGACTGGCCGACGTCACAATGCACGATGGCAACCGCTTGCGTCTGGCGCCCGCGCGGGCTTCGTTCCGGCGAGTGCTATTCTGAAGTCGATGATCCGTACCCTCCGTTGTTTCGATCCGCACGCGATCAAGCTGGTGATCTTCGATCTCGATGGCACGCTGATCGACTCGCGCCTCGACCTGGTGCACTCCGTCAACGCTGCCCTGCGGCACATCCAGCGGCCCGAACTGGCTGAGCACGTCATCGCCAGCTATGTGGGTGACGGCGCCCCCCTTCTGATTCGGCGCGCGCTCGGGGGCGGGGAGGTCGACGAGGCGCTGGTGCGCAAGGGGCTGGAGTTCTTTCTCTCTTACTATCGCGAGCACAAGCTCGACCACACCAAGGTGTACCCCGGAATTGCCGACGCGCTCGCGGCAATTCAGAACTCCGGCAACGGCGTGCCGCGAAAAATGGCGGTGCTAACCAATAAGCCGGTGAATCCGTCGCGGGCGATCGTCGAAGCGCTTGGGCTGGGGCGATATTTTTTGCGGGTCTATGGCGGAAACAGCTTCGCAACCAAGAAGCCGGAACCGGAGGGGGCGCGGCAGTTGCTCACGGAGGCGGGCGTGCGTCCCCAGCAGGCCGTGATGGTGGGCGACTCGCATGTCGATGTCGAAACCGGGCACAACGCCGGCCTATGGACCGTGGCCGTGACATACGGCTTCGCGCCGCACACGCTCTCAGAAACTTCGCCCGACGTTACGGTGGACGATCCGCAAGAGCTGGCAACGGTTTTTTCCCGCTAAACGTGGCTTCGCTCGCGCGTCGGAACGACAACGGGCTGAAAAGCTGAAGGCATACGCTACACTGCTTGGTTCGAGGACGGTGCACCACACGGACGCTCGGCCACACGAATGACCGCCCACCACTCCCGACCTACCTACGGCTTCACCAACAAGGAGCTGCGCAAGCTGCGCAGGATGAAGACGCCCCACGGCATTCAGAAATTTCTCGACGACATGCCTTATCACCTGGAAGACACGGCCTGGTCGCCGCGGAAAGTGTTGGCCGAAGAGTCGTCGCACTGTCTCGAAGGGGCGATCTTTGCGGCGGCAGCACTGCGGGTCAACGGATATCCTCCGCTTCTGCTCGACTTCGAGGCCGACCATGATACTGACCACGTGATAGCGCTTTACCGTCAGGACGGATGCTGGGGAGCGGTCGCCAAATCGAACTACAGCGGATGCCGCTGGCGCGAGCCCGTCTACCGCACGCTGCGCGAACTTGCGATGAGTTACTTCAACATTTACTTCAATCTGCGCCGCGAGCGTACGCTGCGGCGGTACTCGGTTCCGGTCAACCTGAAGCGCTTCGATCGGCAGCACTGGATGACCACCGACCAGCCGGTGTGGTTCATCGTCTATCACCTGTTTGACATCAAGCACTATTCGTTGCTTACCAAGACGCAGGAGAAGCGGCTACATCGGATCGATGAGCGGCTGTTCCAGGCCGAGTGTCTGGGGAAAGCGTACAAGTAGCTTTTTCTCCTCCCGAAACGGCGTTAGCCGTTGTAGGAATCTGCCCGGTGGCTGGCAGGGTCGCGGGTGCCAGCACAGGGCAGATTCCTCTTGTCTGGTTTCGCTCGCGCGTCGGAAATGACAACGGGTTGGCTCACCGCCAAAGGCCCGGACGAGCCTGCCGATCTCTCCTCGAGCAGGCGGTATTACGCTTCGATCGCGGTCGGTCGTCGCACACCCCCGAGTTCTCCCCGACGGTGCGCCGCCAGGACCTGCGCGCGGCGCTCAAGAAATGCCGGCCGGACTGGGACATTACGGCGTCCGAGATGAAAGCGGAATGGCCCTTCCAGCAACTTCAGGGATCACGTGATTTGCTTCCCGTACAACCGTCAATGATGTTGAAAGCTAGAAACATCATCGTTGCAGTGAGTCGAAAGAAAGGCACTTGGCAGTGAGTCGAAAGAAAGGCACTTGCTTAAGACGCGTGGCTCCGGGGATCGGAGATTGGCACACCGGTGTTTCCACAAGCGGATCCAATAACATAGCCACGCCGCGCGAGATCGGCCGATTCGGGACAAAAGATCGGGCTTGACATGCGATCAATCGATTGTCTATTGTCTACGTACATTAAACAATGAGCGCCCCAAGCCTTCTACTTACGGTAAATGTCGCTTCCGATGTCCCCGTATACCGGCAGATTGTGGATGGATTGCGAGCTTGCCTGGTCAGCGGCCAGGTCAAACCCGACGATCACCTGCCTACGGTTCGTGAACTGGCCGGTGCGCTGAACGTCCACTTTAATACGGTAGCCGAAGCGTACCGGATACTGGCCGACGAAGGGTGGTTGGAGTTGAAGCGGCGGCGTGGCGTACGCGTCTTGCCGCGGACCGTGCCCGCCGTCGATCCAGCCCGTCGCGCTGACCTGTCCCAGCGCCTGAGGGAGTTGATTGCAGCCTTGCGCTCGGAAGGCATCACGAAAGAAGAAATCAGAAAGCAAGTCGATATTACTCTTCAAGGAGTCCCGGAATGAATTATCCCTTCTACGCTGTATGCATTCTCTTAGCGTGCGGCATCTTAAACGCCGTGATGCCGCGCTTGGTACGACGCGACATCTTATTTGGTGTAACGACGCGGGCCGAGTTTCATGCAACTGCCGAGGCGCGCAGGCTGCTGAACCGCTACAGCGCACACGTTCTCTTACTGACCCTCGGATGTTCTCTGCTCGCCATTTGGGTCGCATGGATGCAAGTTCCGCGCTGGAGTATTTTACTGGCGTTGCTAACAATCGAGATTGCAGGCTGCACGGCCTTGTATGCGGTGGCCCACCGCGATGCCCGCAGGTTCCACGCGCCACAAAGTTCCTGGCGCGTGGCCGACCTCGGCGCGGTTCGCAGCCAGTTTCTAGACAGCTGGTTGCCGGTCTTGATCGGAGTGATTGCGCTATGCGCCGGGTTCGCGTTCGCCTTCCTGTTACCCGATGGCAGCAATCGCGCTCCTCTGTTCGAGGGCGCATCCGCAATTGCGGCCCGGTGGAAACTAGTCAGCGGGGGTCCGTGGAGAGTTTCGTTCTTTCTTGGGATGTTCACAGGAGGATTAATTGGCCCCCGGTTACTTTGTCTTGCGCCGGCTCGCGCCTCATTTTCGAAACAGCGACGCATCATCCAGCGTGCCGTCGGCGTTGTGTGTGTATTTTTCGGCATTGCCGGGTCGCTGGCGTTGGCTGCCGCCGCTCTGGGGCGCCCGGTGCCCGAGCACTTGCTGCCGTTCACCTTCTCTCTGATCGCTCTGCTCACCGCAGTGTACTGGGCCATTCTAGGTCGCATCAGCGCCCGGACTGAGGTTGCCTTGGGTCCGGAGGGACTGCCAATGGGTGATCACACCCAGGACGATTGCTGGAAATGGGGGCTTTTTTACTGCAACCCACAAGACATGGCGATCCTTGTACCCGCCCGTTGTAGTCCGGGGTATACCTTCAATTTCGGCCGCCCGGCCACGTGGCTGATAATTGCCGCATTGGTCGCGCTCTTTTTGCTGCCACTGGTCCTCTGAAAGCCGGCTTTTGGTCAGTTCCATTTGGCATAGTGGCGAGTGGCGGAAACGCGGCTTCTCGGGGCCGAAGGCACGTCCGAATCCGCAACTTCTAAAAGCAAGGAGGGACTTAATCATGAATCTTTTATCAATTGTCGTGAACATCATTTTTCTCTGTTTCGCGCTCAGTGTTGCCGCGGCCGGCCAGCAGGAGGCGACTGCCCCGACCGCTCCGCCTAAGAATGGTGATGTTGCGGCCGCCAACCATTCCCTGACCGATCTTTCGGCAGCGGACGAAGCGGCCAAGCTCGATCTGACTCCTGACGCCCAAGGCAAGCTCTCGCAGGAGCAGATGGTGAGGCTGTTCCGCGTGGTCGCCGACAAGGACATGGAGAACGAAAGACGCCTGCGTGACTACACCTACATCGAGCGCGATGTACAGAATAATCTCGATGGCAAGGGCCATACCAAGTCCACCGAGACCAAGACCTATGAAGTTCTGGAAATCTACGAGGAGCAGGTGCAGCGGCTGATCGAAAAAGACGACAAGCCCCTCGACTCGAAACAATCCGCCAAGGAAGAAGAAAAGCTCCAAAAGGTCATCGATAAGCGCAAGAACGAGTCGGACGAAGAGCGCAGAAAGCGAGCGCAAAAACAAGAGAAAGAGCGCGAAGAAGGACGCAAGTTCGTGACCGAGGTCGCCGACGCGTACAACTTCAGGCTCATAGGAACAGAACAGGTTGGGGGACGCGATGCCTGGGTGATCGAAGGCGAGCCGCGGCCCGGCTTTGAGCCGCACATGAAAGAGGCCAAGTTCCTCAGCAAATTCCACGGGCGTGTGTGGATCGATAAAGACGACCTGCAGCTGGCGAAGATGGACGTCGAGGCGATAGACACCGTGGCTTTGGGATTGTTCATCGCGCGTGTCCACAAGGGAACGCGCATGATGCTGGAACAAACGCGGGTAAACGACGAGGTCTGGCTGCCCAAGCACGTTACCTTCAAACTCGACGCGCGGGTGGCGCTGTTGAAGGGCTTCAACATCGACGGCGAGCAGACCTACCGCGACTACAAGAAATTCCGCGCGACTTCCAAAATTGTGGGAATCGGGCAGGTGCAGGACCCGCCGAGATAATCCTGCAGTCATTCTGAACGGGGGAATGTCGGTGAGGAATCTGCGCTCCCTGAGCGGCGTCGATGCTGCCAGCGAGCAACCGATTCCTCCAGTCTCGCTGCCCGCGCGCGTCGGAATCAGAAGGGACGGCGATGACAAGCTGGACGCATCCGACGCATTCATCCAGCTTTCGCAAGACGTGGGCTTTATAATGCTCGGTCGCGAGCGCACGGGCTTTTTACCTTCAACACAACCATCCCGCGGCTTGGACGCATTTCATTCCAGTTCCCTGATGAGGCAAGGATGTCATCTCTGACCCGTCGTGATTTGCTTCGTTCTGGCCTTGCAATTTCCGCTTCGAGTCTGGTGGCCAGGCGTGCGCCAGCGCTGCTCGCACGCTACGCAGCCGCAACTGACTCTCCCCCCGCGCTGGCTCCGCGCGAGCGTCTCCTATTCGACTTTGGCTGGAAGTTTTTCTTCGGGCACGGCTCCGATCCGCGGCGGGATCTGGGATTCGGCATGGGCCAGGGCGATTTCGCCAAGAGCGGCGATTTCACGTTTTCCACGGAGAAGTTTGACGACTCGGAGTGGCGCTCACTGGATCTGCCGCACGATTGGGCGGTCGAGTTGCCCTTCGTTTGGGATGAGGAGCAGAACAGTCACGGGTACAAGCCGCTCGGCCGGCGCTATCCAGAGACCAGCATTGGATGGTACCGGCGCGCGTTCGACATTCCGAAAGAAGATTCGGGGCGGCGCATCTGGGTGGAGTTCGATGGCGCCTTTCGCAGCGCTCTAGTGTTTCTGAACGGGTATTTCATCGGGCGCAACGACAATGGCTATGCGCCCTTCCGCTTCGACGTGAGTGATTTCCTGCGGTATGGCGAGAAGAATTATCTGGTCGTCCGCATGGACGCCAGTTTTGGCGATGGATGGTTCTATGAAGGCGCGGGAATCTATCGGCATGTTTGGCTGACCAAAACGGATGCGGTGCACCTTGTGCAGTGGGAGAGCTACGTTCGATCGACGATGCAGGGAAATGCGGCGACGCTCGCCCTTGGCACCGTGGTGCGGAACCAAAGCCGACAGACCGAGGAGTGTCGAGTAAGCTGGCAAATCGTGAGTCCGGCGGGGAAAATGGTCTCTACCGTCACATCGGCGCCGCAGTCGGTCTCTCCCGACGCATCGGCGACCTTCACGGCCACCGCCAACCTTTCGGACCCGGCATTGTGGTCGATCGAATCGCCCAATCTGTATTCCGTCGTCGTAATGGTCGGATCTGGCCGTACACCCGCCGGACATGGCCCCGAGTTCCGCGCATCGGGCAATCCCCGCGACAGCGACCGCATCACCTTCGGCATTCGCGACATCAAGTGGGACGCGGACAAAGGATTCTTCCTCAACGGCAAACGAGTCACCATCAAAGGGACGTGCAACCATCAGGATCATGCCGGAGTGGGCGCGGCGCTTCCCGATCGTCTACAGACGTACCGACTGGCCATCCTGAGGGAGATGGGGGGCAACGCTGTTCGCACCTCACACAATATGCCGACGCCCGAGTGGGTCGAGGCCTGCGACCGCATGGGCATGATGATGATGTGCGAGACGCGCATGATGAGCTCCAACGGCGAAGCCATGGCGCAGCTCGAACTCATGGTGAAGCGCTACCGCAACTCGCCGGCGATCATCTTGTGGTCGATGGGCAACGAAGAGTGGGTCATGATGCATCAGCCCCAGGGCCCGCGCGTCATCGACGCCATGATCGCACGCACGCATGAGCTTGATCCGACGCGGTTGTGCACCGCGGCCGTCAATACAGCGTTCGAAACGCCCTTCCCCGAGCATCTCGACGTGATGGGATACAACTACAACCTGAAAGTGATTGACGATTGGCATCAGAAGCATCCCAAGATTCCGAGCGTCGGGTCGGAGACCGCGAGCACGGTTTCGACGCGCGGCATTTATTCAACCGACAAGCTGCGTAACTGGGTGAGCGCGTACGACCTGAATCACACCGACTGGTCGGAACTGGCCCAAGAGTGGTGGAAGTTCTACGCCGCGCGCGAGTGGCTGGCGGGTGGCTTCGCGTGGACAGGCTTCGACTATCGCGGCGAGCCCACGCCCTATGGATGGCCGTCGATCAACTCGCAGTTCGGCATCGTCGACATGTGCGGCTTTCCGAAAGACAACTTTTATTACTACAAATCGTGGTGGGGATCGGAGCCGGTGCTGCATCTGCTGCCGCACTGGAACTGGGGCGGACGCGAAGGCGAGCCGATCTCGGTGTGGGTGCATTCGAATCTTGACTCGGTCGAGCTCTTCCTGAACGGCAAGAGTCAGGGATCGCAGAAGATCGAACCGCTGACCCATCTGGAGTGGAAAGTGAAGTACGAACCCGGCGTGCTCGAAGCACGTGGCACAAAGGACGGTAAGGTCGTGCTCAGCGAAAAACGCGAGACGACCGGCGACCCGGTGGCGATCCGACTGACCTCCGACCGCACGGAGATCAAGGCGGACGGCGAGGACTTGGCCATCCTGAAAGTCGAAGTGCTCGACAAAGAAGGCCGTGCACTCCCGACCGCGGGGAACAAGATCAGCTTCAGAGTCACGGGCGAAGGCAAGTTTCTCGGCGTCGGCAACGGCAATCCGAACTGTCAGGAGTCGGACAAGGAACCGGAGCGCAGCTTGTTCAATGGTCTCGCGCAGGTGATCGTGCAATCGACGCGGACGCCAGGAACGATCACGGTGGAAGCATATTCGAAACCGTATCCCCGGCCGGTGCTGCCGGCGGTACAGCTGACGATCACGACGAAGAAGGTGGAGTTGCGGCCGAGTGTACGGTGAGAACTGCAGGCTCCGGGCTGCGGCTCTGCTTTGTCATTTCGAGGAGCTCAGCAGACGAAAACCTGCCGTCTGCTGGCGCCTCGGAATGACAACCTCAGGACTCCCCTGCAGTCCGAGGCGCGATGCTCGAAACCGTCCTGGACGGCGGAGGTCAGAGCCGGACGCCCTTGATCCGAGGTAGGTCATGTCGAAATCACGCAGAGAATTTCTAACCGCAACATCGCTTGCAGCACTCGGGGCGGTCGCCTCTTCGCGCACGCGGGCTCAGGATTTGTCGAAGCTGCCACCGGGGGCGCCACCGGCATTCGGGGCGGGGCCGGAGTTCGGGCCGGCCGTCTCGGTGACCACGTTCGCAGAGGCCGAGAAGCTGGTGCAGTTTCCGCTAACCGACTCCGAGCGGGCGATGGCGGCCTCGACCTGGCGTCGCACGCTCGCGTCGGTGTACGAGCGGCGGGTGGGGCCGCGCAGCCTCGCGTTGGAATCGACCCTCGCTCCGGCCACGGTCTGGAATCCCCTGCTGCCCGGCGTGAAGGTCGTGGCGACCGAGGACCGCTTCGTGCGCGGCAATGTCGACAGCGCTTCGCTGCCCGCCGACGATGAAGACATCGCCTTCGCCACGGTCACGCAACTTTCCCGCTGGATCGAGAGCAAGCAGATCACTTCCGAGCGGTTAACGCGCATCTATCTGGAGCGGCTCGAGCGATTCAATCCCAAGCTGCGGTGCGCGATCACGATCACGCGCGATCTGGCGCTCCAGCAGGCACGGCAAGCTGACGCGGAAATCGCGCAGGGAAAGTATCGAGGGCCGTTGCATGGGATTCCGTGGGGCGGCAAAGACTTGCTCGATACGGCGGGCATTCCGACCACCTACGGCGCGGAACCGTTTCGCAACCGTGTTCCGTCAGAGGACGCTGCGGTGGTAAAGCGCCTGCATAACGCCGGCGCTGTGCTTGTCGCAAAGCTTAGTCTGGGAGCACTGGCGCTCAACGACATCTGGTTCGGCGGACAGACGATGAATCCGTGGCTGCCCGAGGAAGGCTCGTCGGGGTCGAGCGCTGGGCCGGGTGCCGCGACCGCAGCGGGTTGCGTCGGATTTGCGATTGGTAGTGAGACCGGCGGCAGCATTGTGAGCCCGTCGATGCGCTGCGGAGTGACCGGGCTTCGTCCGACCTACGGGCGTGTTCCGCGCACGGGTGCGATGACGCTGTGCTGGACGCTCGACAAGCTCGGCCCCATGACGCGCGGGGTGGAAGACGCGATGCTCGTGCTGCAGGCGATCTCCGGGCCCGATGCGGGAGACACGGCCAGCCTGCCCAGCCATCTCGACTTCGACGCCAACGCCAGCATGCGCGGTTTGCGGCTCGGCTACTTCCCTGCCTGGATGAATGAGCCTCCCGCGACCGAGGTCGACCGAGCTGCACTTGAGACAGCTAAAAAGGCTGGATTCGACTTGGTCGAAGTTTCCATCCCCGATTGGCCCTATGACTGTTTGAATCTGATTCTGTTTGCCGAAGGAGCGGCGGCGTTCGAAGAACTGACCTTGAGCGGCGGTCTGCGCGAGCTCAAGATGCAGGTGCCGGATGCGTGGCCGAATCTGTTCCGGCAGGCGAGGTTCCTGTCGGCGGTGGATTTTGTGCAATCCAACCGCATGCGCCGCAAAGTAGCCGAGGAGATGGTGCGGCTGTTCTCGGAAGTCGATTTGCTGCTGGTGCCTTCTCTGCGCGACGAGATGCTGGTGATCAGCAACAACACGGGTCATCCGTCGCTGACGCTGCGCGCGGGATTTGTGGAGGTGCGGCAAGCTCGCAGCGATTGGGCACCCGACCTGGCGCATCCCCTCCCGACGTTCGCCACGCCGCGCCGCGTGCCACACGGCGTCACACTGGTCGGGCGGCTGTTCGATGAAGGGACGCTCAGCGCAGCCGGGATGGCTCTGGAACGGGCGTTCGGTGTGGCGGCCGAGAGGCCGGCAGGGTTCTAACTCTCCTCAACCGTTGTCATCCCGAGCAGGATCTGCCGCATTCTGTCGGCAACCGAGAGAATGTAGAGGTCCTCGTCTTCGACCTGGTTCTTGTCGGACTGATTTTCTTGTCAGCCTGGTGAACGCAGCGAGGGACCTGAGGCGGTGAGTTCGGAGTCGGCGATTCTTCGGTTCCGCCGCAACGGATCTCGGTGGAACTGCAAAACTAGCTACGCCATCGCGTGATTACGCTGCTCTCCTCGCGTTTATAATAAAAAGATTCTCTGCGGGCGGAATGGGGCTCTGTGGAGCTGTCGCCGGAAATCCTGCCGGGCGTTGCTCGGCTGGGCGAATGTGCCCGCGCACCAATGGCAGCGACCCGGCTTCTCGCTGTCCCGAGCTGTCGGAATGACAAAAGATTGCGGACAGAGGGCGTCCTCAATCAAGGGTAGGCTGTTTGCGATTTCGCTGAGGGCTGACGGCGGATAGCTGAGGGCTGCTTTTCATGGATTTCAAACTTGTTTCCAATTACAAGCCGCAGGGCGACCAAGCCAGCGCCATCGAGGCACTGACGCGCGGGATTTTTGATCGCGAGCAGCATCAGGTGCTGCTTGGCGTGACTGGGTCGGGCAAAACCTACACCATGGCGAAGGTCATTGAGGCGGTGAACCGTCCCACTCTGGTGATGGCGCACAACAAGACGCTGGCGGCGCAGCTTTATCACGAGTTCAAGAGCTTCTTTCCCCATAATGCGGTCGAGTATTTCGTCTCGTATTACGACTACTACCAGCCTGAGGCTTACGTTCCTGCCGCGGACCTCTACATTGAAAAGGAAGCGACCATCAATGACGAACTCGACAAGCTGCGGCTTTCCGCGACGCGATCGCTGTTTGAGCGGCGCGATGCGTTGATCGTAGCCTCGGTGAGTTGCATCTACGGACTGGGCTCGCCAGAGGCCTATTACGGGATGATGCTGTTCCTCGAAAAAGGCCAGAAAGTGAAGCGCGAGGACATCACCCGCAAGCTGGTCGATATTCTCTATGAGCGGACGAACGGCGAGTTCCGGCGGGGCACGTTTCGCGTACGCGGCGACGTGATCGAGGTCTTCCCTACGTATGACGACATGGCTTATCGCATCGAGATGTGGGGAGACCAGGTCGAGGCGCTGTCGCAGATCGATCCGCTGTTTGGGACGGTGAAGCAGAAGTATGTGCGGCTGCCGATTTATCCGAAGACACACTACGTGATGAAGGATGAGACGCGCGCGGCTGCGGCGGAGTCGATCAAGAAAGAGCTGGCCTGGTGGGAAGTGGAACTCGAAAAGCAGGGACGCGCGGTCGAAGCGCAGCGCATTCATCAGCGGACGATGTTCGATCTGGAAATGATCAAGGCGATGGGTTACTGCCACGGCATCGAGAATTATTCGCGGCATTTTACTGGACGACTGCCGGGCGAGCCCCCGCCGACGCTGCTCGATTACTTCCCGCGCGACTATGTGCTGTTTATCGACGAGTCCCATCAGACCGTCCCCCAGTTGCGCGGCATGTACGCGGGCGACCGGTCGCGCAAGGAAGTGCTGGTCGAGTACGGATTTCGCATGCCGTCGGCGCTCGACAATCGTCCGTTGACGTTTGAGGAGTTTGAGCATCGCACGAATCAACTGGTGTACGTTTCGGCGACGCCCGGGCCGTATGAGCTAACCAAGTCGGCAGGTGTGGTAATCGAGCAGATCATCCGGCCGACAGGACTGATCGATCCTGAGGTGGAGATTCGCCCGGTGAAGGGGCAGATTGACGACCTATTGCACGAGATTCGGGCTCGCGTGGAGAAAGGCGAGCGCGTGCTGGTCACCACTCTGACCAAGCGCATGGCCGAAGACCTGGCGGAGTACTACGCCGAGGTCGGCGTGAAGTGCCGCTACATGCATTCGGAGATCGAAACGCTCGAGCGAGTGAAGATTCTGCGCGATCTGCGCAAGGGCGAATTCGATGTACTGATCGGCATCAATCTGCTGCGCGAGGGATTGGATTTGCCGGAAGT
>Ga0123356_10003681_pt1 | contig 15975 bp, 14 predicted proteins | sample TergutEmb28metaG_2_FD_92546 | JGI IMG/M metagenome (GOLD analysis project Ga0123356, IMG submission 92546) | Embiratermes neotenicus P3 segment gut microbial communities from Petit-Saut dam, French Guiana - Emb289 P3 | ecosystem: Host-associated > Arthropoda: Insects > Digestive system > Gut ... | reverse complement strand
CAACATGATTTTATTATCTCTACAAGTGATACAGATATTGTATTGATAAAGGAAATGCCACCGACAAGTGATACAAAATACCTTATCAAATTAGCCGAAATGATCCATCAGAAGATTTCAGAGGAGTTCTCGGTTAAAGCAGTTATAGGTATAGGAACCGTTTCTCGACATTTGCGCGAACTGGCTGATAAATACAAGGAAGCATTGATTTCTATTGACATTGGAAAGGTCTTTGAAGCGGATAAGGCTATAATCAACTATGAGACACTTGGTATCGGTAGATTGATATATCAGTTACCAACAACTCTTTGTGAGATTTTTCTATCTGAAGTCTTTAAACGAAATCCAATAGAAGCCCTTGATCAGGAAACTCTATTCACTATTGACAAGTTTTTTGAAAACAGTCTTAATGTATCAGAAACTTCAAGGAAACTATTTGTTCACAGGAACACTCTTGTATACAGACTTGAGAAAATCAGAAAAATAACAGGACTTGACTTACGTGAGTTTGACCATGCGATCATATTTAAAGTCGCGTTAATGGTGAAAAAGTATTTGATATCACAAGAGTCAAAGTACTAAGTCTTATATCTGCCCATTTGATAAAAGGATAAAACTGCAAGAATGATTAGAATGACAGAAGTTTTTAAGGAATATGCAAATGGCTCAAAAGCCCTGAAAGGTGTCACTTTCGAGCTAAGCTCAGGTGAGTTCGCATTTCTGGTAGGACCATCAGGTTCCGGAAAATCAACGATAATCAAATTGCTGATTGGAGAGATTGCACCATCAGATGGTGAGGTTATTGTTAACGGTCAGGATATGGACAATATAAAAATGCGTAAGATGCCATATCTGAGACGAACAGTTGGTGTTATTTTTCAGGATTTCAGACTTATTGAAAACAAGTCAGTTTATGAAAATGTAGCTTTTGCAATGCGAGTTATTGGTGCATCGGGAAAAGAAATCCGTAACCGTGTGCCTTACGTTCTTGAACTTGTCGGTTTGGAGTTTAAGGCAAAGTCAAAACCGGATGAACTGTCAGGCGGAGAGCAACAAAGGGTCGCAATTGCCCGAGCACTCGTTAACAATCCCCGACTTATCATTGCCGACGAACCTACAGGAAACCTTGATCCTGCTCGTAGTATGGAGATATTATTACTATTAAAGAAAATAAATGAGCTGGGAACTACAGTTTTGATCGTAACTCATGAAAAGCCACTCGTTGACCATTTCTCCCAACGCGTAATAGCAATAGATGGCGGCAGAATAATCAGCGATGGAATGGATGGATACTATAACTATGAAGGTGAATAGAAACAGGACATTTTATTATATAAGAGAAGGCATAGCGAGCATTTTCAACCACAGTCTTATGTCATTCGCGTCGATTTGTATAATTGTTGCGTTTCTTGTTATTATGGGAAGTTTTATCCTGCTTGCGGTAAACATCAATGCAATTATCGGAGATCTTGAGGATGATAATATCATTCTGGCTTATGTGCATGAGAACGTACCTGAAAGTGACGCAAGAGCTCTTGAACCAACCTTGCGTACAATTCCAAATGTCGCAAGTGTAACCTTTATTTCTCGTGAACAAGCGCTTGACAGTTTTATGGGACGATATGACGATACGGATCGCTATAAAGACGTTGATGCAACATGGTTTCGTCATAGATATGCAGTATATGTAGAAGATGTTGCCCTAATAGCAGACACACAGCAGGCTCTGCGGCATGTTAGGGAACTCGCACAAATAAATGCAAACCTGGCAATCGCACAGGCGCTGGTAAGTATCAGAAATGCCGTTACTTGGATGTCTGTTATTATAGTCGCGATACTGCTTGCGATATCACTCTTTATTATGTCAAACACAATAAAGCTTGCAACTTTTGAACGCCGCGAAGAAATAGCTATAATGAAAATCGTGGGCGCAACAAATGCATTTATTCGCTGGCCGTTTATTTTTGAAGGTTTTATACTTGGTATAACCGGCTCTATGATCGCATTTTTGACAATTCTTGGTCTTTACGGTTTAGCAACCGGCAGAGTCTTAGAGTGGGAAGCAGGGTTTTTCCAACTTGTACCGTTTTCAACAGTTTCAGTTCCAATGTTTATTGCATTTGCAGGTATAGGTTTCGGAGTTGGCGTCGGCGGAAGTGGCATGGCGTTGAACAGATATCTCAATGTTTAGAGACAAGGAGTACTTTTTAATGAATAACAAACGTTTTGTAAGAATCGTAGCAATAGTATTAGCATTCTTGATGTTTTTATCAGTTGCTATGATAGCTATATCTTCACTGGCAGATGCTACAGCAAGCGCACGTGTCACACAGTCTCAAATTGATGAGTTGCGTGGAGAAAAAAGAGATTTAGAGCGTCAAAGGCGTGAGATACAATCCAGAATCAATACTATAGAGTTTGAACGCTTAAACGAAATTGGCAAAAAGGACTTACTTGATGAACGTATCGTATTGACAGGTCTTGAAATCGACAATATCAACTCGATCATTGATAACTATAATATACTCATTAGGGAAAAAGAGTATGAGGTTTTTCTTGCGCAAGGTAGAGAAGAAGAGCAACTGCAAAAATACAGAAACCGCGTCCGTGATATGGAAGAAAACGGGATAATATCATATTTGGAAATCATTTTCGACTCAACAAGTTTTTCTGATATGCTTGCGAGAATCGATTTTGTTGCGGATATCATGCGTGCTGATGAAAATGCGTATAATGATCTGCAGGTAGCCAGAAACGAAACAGAAGCAGCAAAGGAGTCCCTGGAGCAGACAAAAGAAGAAATGGATGAGGAAAAAGTTAATCTTGAAGAGAAAGAAGCAGAGTTGCAAGAACAGCTCGATGAAGCTCATGCTCTTATCTTACAAATGGAAGCCTCTCTCGATACCGAAAGCCAGTTGCGTGATCAGGTCATAGCAGATGAAGCACGTGTTCAAAGAGAAATAAACGCTGCTGTTCAGGAGCTTGCCAGACAACAGGAAGCTGAACGGCAACGAAGGCTCAGAGAGCAAAACAGATCAAGCGGAGGAAGTACCGGCGTAAGCGTAACAGGAACCGGAGAGTTGATGTGGCCTGTAGGCGGCCCTATAACAAGTCACTTTGGTGTCAGACGGCATCCCGTATGGGGTGATATGAGACAGCATAACGGAATCGATATAGGTGCTAATCACGGTACGACAGTTGTCGCTGCTGACAGTGGAACTGTCATTACATCAACACATAATTCAACTTACGGCAACTACATCGTTATAAGTCACGGAAATGGAGTTGCAACACTTTATGCTCACCTGAGCTCTCGATCTGTCAGTGTGGGAACTTCAGTTTCAAAGGGTCAGCAAATTGGACTTGTAGGATCAACAGGGATATCGACCGGTCCGCATCTGCACTTCGAAGTATCAGTAAACGGAGTGAGAATCAACCCCTTGAACAGACTATGATATCTACGTTTGGCGTGGTAATAAAGGTTCATGAATAAGAAATACTCATTTAAGTTAATGTTGGCGCTGGTGTTTTTAACATCAGCGTTAACTTGCGTAGTATTGTCACTTCTGTTCTATTGGCAGTTTTTAAAAGTGGAACATACGGACAGCAGAAATAGTGTGTTTACAGAGTTGCTTGATGTGATAACAGACCGGTTTATCGGAGAATCCGATGCAGATAGTATAACAGACGCAGCGATGAGAGCTGCTGTAGATTCGTTGGATGACATTTGGTCGTATTATATGTCACCGGAAGAGTATGAAGACTATCTTGAAAGCTCAGACAACAGATATACCGGAATCGGTGTTGAAGTTGTTATAGATGATGATACTACAGGAATGAGGATACTGGGAGTATATAGTGATTCCGGTGCCTATAAAGCCGGTATCCAAGTGGGTGATATTGTTACCGCTGTAGACGGAAACACCATATTGGGCTTGGAACTCCATGAAATTCGGGATATGTTACGCAGACCGATTGGTGATACAGCAGTGCTGACAATTTTAAGGGTAGATGGTGAGTATTACAACCTAACTGTAGAATATAATGTCGTTTTCACAGATCCTGTCTCGTTTGAGATGCTTGACAGGAACATCGGCTATTTAATGCTTAAAAACTTTGATGATGGTGCAGCAGAAAGCTTTAGTAATGCAGTAAATGATTTGATCAAAAGAGGTGCGGAAGCTATCATCTATGATGTCCGGTCAAATCCCGGCGGCAGAGTTAGGGAAGTAACGGAGATACTGGATTTCTTGCTTCCTGAAGGTGAGATATTTATCTTAGTTGACTCGGATGGTAACGAGCAAATCACCAAATCGGATGCAGACTTTATTGATTTACCTGCCGTTGTTCTTGTAAACAGTCACTCCTATAGTGGCGCAGAGTATTTTGCAGCAATGCTAAGCGAGTATGGGTATGCATCAACAGTTGGTGAGCAAACAACCGGAAAAAATCGTATGCAGAGTACGATCTCTCTTTCAAACGGTGGAGCAGTAAACTTATCTACCGCACATTACCTGACAAAAAATCGTGTAAGTCTCTTTGATCAGGGTGGCTATACTCCTGATCATATAATCACTCTAACTGATGATGAGTTTGTGCTATTTATTCGCGGAGAGCTTGGACTTGGCTCAGACCCCCAAGTTTTAAAAGCATTGTCATTACTTGACTGACTTCTACTTGCAGCTCTAAGAAATTAGTGTTGACAAACGTTACTGCGTTGACTATAATATTTACTGATAGCAAGAGAAGTGCTTTTTTTATTTTTGTCCAGTATAATTGGACTTTTTGTTTTGGAATGGTAAGTTTTTAATTAAAGAATATCAGGAAGGAAGATTCATTTATATGTTCAAAGAAGCAAGATATAAAATGAGTGAAGAGCGTCTTCAGGAACTGAAAGATGAGCTTGTCTATCTTCAGACTGTTCGCGAAAAAGAAGTTGCACAGCAAATCAAAGAAGCACGTTCGTTCGGTGATCTAACAGAAAACAGCGAGTATGATGAGGCGAAAACCGAGCAGGGCAAATTGTACTCAAAGATAGCAGAAATCAGAAACCTTATTGAAAATGCAGAGATAGTAGTTGCTTCTGATAAAACCGATGTTGTTGGCATGGGTAGCAAAGTTACAGTTAGAGATCTTGAGATGAAGGAAGATGTAACTTACGAAATCGTAGGCTCACAAGAAGCTGACCCTGCTATGTTTAGGATTTCTGACGATTCACCATTTGGAAAAGGTCTTATGGAGCGTAAAAAAGGTGATGTTATCAAAATCGATGCACCCGCCGGAGAAATTGAGTTTAAGATACTTAAGATAGAGTAACATTTGTAAATACGTTTGCACCGGGAGAAGTAACGCTTTTCAGAAAAAGAGTAAAATGGAAAATAAAATGGAAACTGAGATAGTAAACGAAGAACACAGTAGTAGCAATGAGCAGGAACTTTCTGAGATTTTACAAATTCGCAGAGATAAACTCAGTAGACTGCAGGACGAAAACCGTGATCCCTTTCATATAACCAAGTTTACCAGAACTGTGTTTTCCTCAGACGTGATCAATGACTTTGATGCTATGGAAAACACCGAGGTCTCCATGGCAGGTCGCATAATGGCAAGACGTGAGATGGGAAAAGCCATCTTCGTTGATATCAGTGATGACAAAGGTCGTATTCAATTATATATAAAACTGAATGATGTTGGAGAACAGAGTTTCGAGGATGTCAAAAAAGGTGATATCGGTGACATTATAGGTATTACAGGTGCGGTATTCAAAACCAGAATGGGTGAGATATCCATACACTGTAAAACTTTGCTATTACTTGCAAAATCTCTTAGGCCGCTACCTGAGAAATATCACGGACTAACAAATCAGGAGCTTAAATACCGTCAAAGATATGTTGATTTGATCATGAGCCCGGACACCCGCAGAACATTCGAAGTCAGAAGTGCTTTTATTAGACATATACGAAGATTTTTAGATGATCGCGGATATATGGAAGTCGAAACACCTGTACTTAACACCATTTCCGGTGGAACGACAGCAAGGCCGTTTATAACGCACCATAACACACTTGATCTTGATATGTATCTTCGTATCGCACTGGAGCTGCATCTAAAGCGGCTTATTGTCGGAGGAATCGAGCGTGTTTATGAGATAGGTCGGATCTTTCGTAACGAAGGAATGAGTCCAAAACATAACCCTGAGTTTACTATGGTCGAGCTGTACGAAGCGTATGCTGATTATAATGATATGATGGATCTCTTTGAAGATTTGCTTTCCGGTGCTGCAGAAAGCTTATGCGGCACACATACTATTGAGTGGCAGGGGAATAAAATCGATTTAAGTCCCGGTTGGCGTCGCGTATCTATGATCGAGGTGGTCAAAGAATATACCGGTATTGACTTTTTGTCGTTTGACAGCACTGAGGATGCAATAAAAGCTGCTGCCGGTATCGGTGTAAAAATGCCTGATGGTAAAGAGCCGTCATGGGGTGACCTGCTTTATGAGTGCTTTGATCAGCGTGTGGAAAATAAACTGATCCAACCGATTTTTATAATGGATTATCCGGTCGAAGTTTCTCCTCTTGCTAAACGAAAGCAATCAGATCCAAGGCTTACAGAGCGTTTTGAACTATTTATTTGTAGCAATGAAATGGGTAATGCATTCAGCGAACTTAATGACCCCATTGACCAGAAGCATAGATTTCTGCGACAGGTTGAGTTGCGCAACTCAGGTGATCAGGAAGCGAGTATGATGGACGAAGACTTTGTCAACGCTCTTGAGTATGGGATGCCACCTACAGGAGGACTTGGCATAGGTGTTGACAGATGTGTGATGATGCTGACAAACAGTTCCTCAATCAGAGATGTGATTCTCTTCCCGACAATGAAACCAGTAGAGTAGCAAAAGAAATACCGCTATGGCGGTTAAATGATCCATATAGAGGATATCAGTTAAAGAAGCCGCACTAGCGGCTTCTGCGAGTTTAATAAACAATTTGTAGAAAAATCGGTGTAAAACATGGATAGAAAAATTGAAAAAATAACGAGTAGAAGCAATCCGGTGTGTATTCACATTAAAAAACTGGGATCAAGCCGAAGTTATCGAGAAGAGCATGGACAATTTATTAGTGATGGGAAGAAGCTCCTGATTGAAGCTCTAAACAGCGCAATGACGATAGAAATCATTTTATGCTCAACAGATTTAGATTTGGAACTTCCGGTCACTACAAAGGTTTACCATGTTAGTGACAGCATCATTGACTCTCTGTCACCGTTAAGGAATTCAAGGGAAGTACTATTTGTATGCAGGATTCCCGGGTTCGAAGAGTTCAAATACGATTCCGGTACCCATATCCTCCTTGATACAATACAGGATCCGGGGAATGTCGGAACTATAACACGAAGTGCACTTGCATTTGGTATCGATAGCATCGTATTGTCTGAAGGCTCGTCTGACATCTACAATCCAAAGACTGTAAGAGCATCGATGGGAGCAGTTTTTAAGCAGCGCATCAATACTAAAAGTTATAAAGATATATATAAGCTAAAAGAAACCGGATTGAGGTTTCTGGGAACCACAAATAATGCAAATACTAAAGATATTACTAAAGTAAGTTTAAAAAACGTAATAATCGTATTAGGAAACGAGGGGCAAGGAATATCACCGGATATTCTCGATTTGTGTGATGATATGATAACGATCCCGTTAGGACCGGAGTGTGAATCACTTAACGTTGCTGCGGCAGCATCAATAATAATGTGGGAAATAAGTAAAGGAATGGGAAGTTAGGGAGAAGAGGACGTACGTTAAAGGTTTTCATACTATATTGGGAGGATAATACTTATGTCTGCTTTGAAGTATTGGTTATGGCTTTCAACACGTTCCGGGATAGGTGTAGCCAGGAAAAAGCAAATCCTGGAGCATTTTGGAGCTCCTGAAGCTGTATATAAAGCACGCGACAGAGAATACCTTGATGTCCCGGGTATAAAGCTTGAAGATATGCAAGTGCTAATGGACAAGGATATCGAAATAGCCGGCAAAATAATAAGTTGTTGTAAAGAAATTGGATGTCGAACAATTACTCTTTATGACTCAGATTATCCTGACAGATTACGAAATATATACGATCCTCCAACAGTTCTTTACGTAAAAGGAAACTTGCCCAATATTGACGATGAGCCGGTCGTAGGAGTAGTCGGAACAAGAAAATGCACTCTTTATGGAGAAAAAACAGCTGAAAACGTCGGTTACTCGTTATCGAGATGCGGTATTGTTGTAGCTACAGGCCTTGCTTTGGGTGTAGATACCGCAGCCGTCAGAGGAGCGCTGAGAGGTGGCACACCCGTAATAGGTGTTATAGGCTCCGGGCTTGATGTTATTTATCCACCGGAAAATAAAACGGTTTTTGATGATGTTGAAAGCTATGGTGCTGTCATTAGCGAATATCCACCTGGTACACCTTCTGTTAAAACTCATTTTCCTGCACGAAACAGAATAATAAGCGGTTTGTCAGTTGGTATTGCAGTTATAGAAGCTCCTTTAAAGAGTGGTGCTTTGATCACAGCATCAAGAGCTCTTGAGCAAGGCAGAGATGTCTTTGCATTACCCGGAAACGTTGACGCTTCAACATGTGAAGGTACAAATGCATTGCTAAGAGAAGGTGCGATCCCGTTTGTATCTGCTGAAGATATAATAGATGAGTATATTGACTTATATCCGGACAAGATAAGTCTAACGAATGAAACAGAATCAAAAAAACCATTTGACAACAGTCCAAAGGTAGACTATATTGGCTTAGGTAACTTACTAAAAAAACATCATGGAGATGAAAAAGCGATACTCGAATCGATAGGTTTAAAATCCATACACACAGACGATATTATTTCAGATACCGGAATACCTGCAAAAAATGTTCTTACAGCCCTTACTCTCTTAGAATTAAGCGGATGCGTTCTTCGAAACAAAAACGGAAAATGGGAGATATCAACTTGATGGCAAAGGAAATGAATCTGGTGATCGTGGAATCACCTGCAAAAGCAAAAACCATAGGCAAGTACCTGGGATCTACTTTTATGGTAACTTCATCAATGGGGCATCTGAGAGATTTACCTAAAAGTACTCTTGGAGTTGATGTAGACAACAAATTTGAGCCGGACTATCAGCCTGTCAAGGCTCGAGAGAGTACGATAAAAGAGCTTAAGACTGCTGTCAAGAAATGCTCAAATGTATATCTGGCGACAGACCCTGACAGGGAAGGCGAAGCTATTTCATGGCACTTAAAAGAACTTTTAAAGCTTCCCGATGACCGTGCATTCAGAGTCACATTTAATGAGATAACTCAAAAAGTCGTACGTGCGAGTATAGATAACCCGCGACCAATCGATATGGACTTAGTAAACGCTCAGCAGGCAAGACGAATCCTGGATCGTATAGTTGGTTACAAACTAAGCCCTCTTCTTTGGAAAAAGATAAAGCGCGGTCTCTCTGCAGGTCGTGTTCAATCAGTTGCTTCCAGAATGGTTGTTGACAGGGAAAATGAAATTCGCGAGTTTGTGCCTGAAGAGTACTGGTTACTCAATATCGACCTTTCGACCATAGACAAGCCGGGCAGGTTTACAGCAGCATTTTACGGCGATGAGAAAAGCAAAATCGAACTCCATAGCGAAAATGAAGTGAAAACGATCACAGAAGCTATCAGTAAATCAGATTTTAAAGTTCATTCTGTGAAACGTGTCGACAAAAAGCGTTCAGCATCACCGCCGTTTATAACTTCAACCTTACAACAGGAAGCATCACGAAGGCTTGGTATGACTCCACGACGTGCCATGTCAATTGCACAGCAGTTATATGAGGGTGTAGATATTGCCGGAAAAGGGACAGTGGGTCTAATTACATACATGAGAACAGATTCATTAAGAATATCTGATGAAGCTGTAAATGAAGCTAAAGCACATATAACTTCCACCTATGGGAAAGAATACTATCCACCTACACCGAATCGATATAAATCAAAGGGTAGTGCGCAGGATGCACATGAAGCGATTCGTCCGAGCTCAGTTTCAATGACACCGGATAGTATAAAAAACAGCTTGTCGAGTGAGCAATACCGCTTATACCGTTTGATTTGGAGTCGATTTATCGCCAGTCAAATGGCACCTGCAATATATGACAGCGTATCTGTTGAAGTACTTTCGGCAGGATATATTTTCCGCGCTCATCATTCTGTTAATGTTTTTGCAGGTTTTACTGCTGTATATGAGGAGCAAAATGATGAAGAAAAGGAACAAGAGCACTCGCCTCTGCCAAATCTACATGAGAAGGATTCATTAAAACTAAATGAAGTAACCGAAGAGCAGAAATTTACGCAACCGGTATCAAGATATACCGAGGCTACATTGATAAGAGCAATGGAAGAAACCGGAGTAGGCCGTCCGAGTACATATGCACCAACTATTTCAACGATCATGGACAGGGAATACGTCGTAAAGGAAGGCAAATTCCTACGTCCTACTCCATTAGGTGAAGTAGTTGTTAATCTGATGAAAGAAAGATTCTCTGATATTGTTGACTTGAAGTTTACAGCACGTATGGAAGAGAACCTTGACAGTGTTGAAAAAGGCAAAGACGATTGGCAACATGTACTAAGCAACTTTTACGAAGGCTTCAAGATAACTCTTGATAGCGCAGAAACTGCGCTTGAAGGCGAGCGTATTAAGGTTCCGGACGAGTTGTCGGATGAGCTCTGTGATCTCTGCGGACGCCAAATGGTTATCAAGTCAGGGCGTTTTGGCAGATTCCTTGCCTGTCCGGGTTATCCTGATTGCAGCTTCACAAAGCCTTTGGTCATAGAAATGCCCGGAAAGTGTCCAAAGTGCGGATTACGAATACTTAAAAGAACATCCAAAAATGGTTATACATATTACGCATGTGAACATTTGAAGGAATGTGGGTTTATCACTTGGGATGTCCCGGTTGCCGATAATTGCCCGGAGTGTAAGCAGACGATGTTTAAGGTTTCCGGACGAGGTGCAAGAAAGCCTTTTTGCATTAATGAGAAATGTAAGAATTTCCTTCCCGAAGATAAGCGCGGCTACAGAAGAAAACCTAAAGATGCTGACGCAAAAGAAGATGCGGAAAAGAAACCCGCAACGAGAAAAACAACTGCAAAAAATACCACAAGTAAATCTGCTGCTAAAAGGTCAACAACAAAGAAAGCAGCAACAAAGAAAACAACTACAAAGAGGAAGACCGGTACTGCTAAATGAGCGAAACAGTTAAGGTCATAGGTGCGGGTCTGGCTGGTTGCGAAGCCGCATGGCAACTTGCAGAAAAGGGGATCGCGGTTGAGCTCTTTGAAATGAAACCCGGAAGAATGTCTCCGGCACATATCTCAAAGAACTACGCTGAGTTGGTTTGCTCTAACTCATTTAGAGGGGACGACCTTTCGAATGCTGTAGGTTTATTAAAAGAAGAAATGCGAAGACTTGGCAGTTTGATTATAAGAGCTGCTGATGAAACAAGAGTTCCGGCCGGTGGTGCACTTGCAGTTGATAGAGAGCATTTTGCTGAGCTGATCACAGAGAAAATACAAAAGCATCCACTAATAAAGATAAAAGAACAGGATGTTTCAGATATCCCTGATGGTAATGTTATAATAGCGACAGGACCACTAACTTCAGACTTGCTGGCAAAAAGAATCTCTACGCTAATACCCGGCAATGAGATGTTAAGGTTTTTTGATTCCGCTGCACCGATCGTAACTTATGACAGCATTGATATGAGTTCTGCTTTTTTCGCATCCCGCTACGATAAGGGGGATGCGGATTATATTAATTGCCCGATGGATGAAAAACAATATCACACATTTTACGATGCTCTGATATCCGCAGAAAAAGCTTCAGTACATGGATTTGAAGAGCATCTCGTTTTTGAAGGTTGCTTACCAATCGAGATCATGGCAAAAAGAGGAGTAGATACGATCCGCTACGGTCCGCTAAAACCGGTTGGATTACGAGATCCGAGATCAGATACAGAACCATACGCAGTAGTACAACTACGTAAGGATAATGCAAAAGGCACCTTATACAATCTTGTTGGTTTCCAGACGAACTTGAAGTTTGCTGAGCAAAAGAGAGTGTTCGGGATGATTCCGGCTCTAAAAAATGCTGACATTGTAAGATATGGAGTAATGCACAGAAATACATATCTGAACTCTCCAAATCTGCTCGACAGATATTATCGTTTTATAAAGAACCCTCGTATTCGTTTTGCAGGTCAGATTACAGGTGTTGAAGGTTATGTCGAATCCGCAGCGTCCGGATTACTTACAGGTATAGAGACAGCACGTGAATTACTTGGATCATCACCTGTTGATTTTCCTCCTGAATCAGCTATTGGAGCTCTTGCGCAGTATATTTCAAAAGATTCTATTTATGACTTCCAACCTATGAACATTAATTATGGTATAATTACACCACTTGATAAAAGAGTCAAAGGTAAAAGAAACAGAAACCTCGCAATATCTGAGAGGTCGCTTAAAGCGATAGACAGTATACTTGAAGGGATGAGTTTATGAAAATCATTGTTGATGCAATGGGGGGAGACAATGCTCCGGATGAAATAGTTCTTGGTGCAATCAATGCAGCTTTGACTACCGGAATCGAAGTAACTCTTGTTGGTAAATCTGAAGAAATTATGCGCGTGTTAAAAAACTCAGGATTTAATGAAACTCCTAATGGAGTAGAAATCGTTAATGCCACTGAGATGATAGAGTTTGATGACGATCCTGCAAAGGTGATTCGAGTAAAAAAGGATTCATCTTTGACAGTTGGACTAAATCTTCTGCGAGATGGAAAAGGAGATGGTCTGGTTTCTGCAGGTAATACTGGTGCATTACTATCAGGAGCCACTTTGATCGTCAAACGCGTGCGAGGTATAAGAAGGGCAGCTCTAGCTCCTTTTATCCCAAATACAGAAAACGGCTTTATACTGATCGATTGCGGTGCTAATGCCGAGTGCACACCGGAATATCTTTTACAGTTTGCGTACATGGGTTCTTTTTACTCAGAAGATGTGCTTAAAGTTGATAAACCGAGAGTAGGTTTACTTAACAATGGTACTGAAAGCACAAAAGGTACAGCATTGCAGCAAGAGACATATGAGCTGTTACAAAACACTGATTTGAACTTTATAGGAAATGTTGAAGCAAAGGATGCTATGAAAGGTGCGTGTGACGTTCTTGTTTGTGACGGCTTTACGGGAAATATTTTACTTAAAGCAATCGAAGGTACAGCATCATTGATTTTATCAGAGTTAAAGAGTGTTTATATGAGTAACATAGTTACTAAGCTATCTGCGTTGATTGTAAAAGGGAAAATGACCGGATTGAAGAACAAGTTAAATCCTGATTCTGTTGGTGGAACAGCTCTTCTTGGAATATCGAAGCCGGTTATAAAAGCACATGGGTCATCTAATGCCGTAGCTATTTATAATGCAATATTACAGGCTAAAAAAGCAGCAGAATCTGATATATCTCAAAGGTTCCAAGAAAACATCGAGCGCATGAAAGTAGATATTTAATATGCTTTTAACATTTTGACTCTTGACAAAAGCTCCATTGGGTCTTAGAATTTTTAGTATAGTTGATTTGCTTTATCAGAGTAAACGAAAGGAGTGGTTCCGATCATGATTTTCGAAAAACTTTGCGCTATCATTGCCGAGCAATTTGCATTAAGTGTAGACTCCATCAATATGGATACTACATTTATAGATGACCTTGGAGTAGACTCGCTTGATGTCGTTGAGCTCACAATGGCAATAGAGGAAGCGTTTGATGTTCCTGAGTTTGATGACGCTTTGATATTAGAGCTGGTTACTGTTGGAGATCTGTTTCAATTCATTTCCGAGATTTGTGATTAGAGGTGCAAATCAAGAAATCACACTACGGGGAGAAGCACATGGACGAAAAGAATTTACAGGAGCTTCAGAAGAAGCTTGGTTATTGCTTTAATGATCCTGATTTGCTTATCAACTCCCTGACTCATAGCTCATATGCAAACGAGAACACAAAAAAAGGTGTCGCAAGTAACGAGAGATTGGAGTTTCTTGGGGATTCCTTATTGGGCATTGCGATTTCGTTACTTATATATACAACAAAACCAAAGTTGACAGAAGGGCAGATGACAAAATTACGCGCTGAGCTTGTCTGCGAAAGATCTCTAGCAGAGCTTGCATTGGAACTGGACTTGGGATCATACCTGATATTAGGACGAGGTGAAGAGAACGGGGGAGGACGTAGTCGTCCCTCAATACTTTCTGATACATTTGAAGCTGTTTTAGCTGCGCTGTATCTTGATGGTGGTTTTGAACCTCTAAATCAATTTATTACGACTTGCTTTAAACAACGCATAGATATACCAACACGAAGCGTCACTGATTTTAAAACCTTATTGCAAGAATTAACTCAAGTCAAACAAGGGCAAACTCTTGTTTATGAAAAAACAAATGAACATGGTCCGGACCATAACAAGTCATTCACAGTTGTCGTTAAGTTAAACGGTGAGTCGCTGGGAACAGGTGTCGGAAAAACAAAAAAACATGCAGAGCAAGAGGCTGCCAAAGCTTCAATAAGTATTCTGGAAAATAGCATTTAAGAATCAAAAACTCGAAAGGAAATAAAAAATGCAAAATTTCACATTCTCACAACCAACCGAATGCATCTTCGGAAACGAGCCGGAAAAATCACTAAAGGAGCAATTATCAAAACGTGGTGTAAAAAAAGTTCTGTTTCATTATGGAGAGGGGTCGATCAAAAAGAACGGGATCTATGAGATGGTCATAAAGGTTCTGAAAGAACTTGATCTTGCCTGTTTCGAACTTGGTGGTGTACAGCCGAACCCTCGTGTCTCGGTAGTCAGAAAAGGTATAGAGATTTGCCGAAAGAATGAAGTTGACTTTATACTGGCGGTTGGTGGCGGCAGCGTTATAGACTCTGCAAAGGCCGTCGCACTTGGAGTTCCTTACGATGGTGATATCTGGGATATGTACATCGGAAAAGCGAGTCCGTCGGATTTGAAAAAGCCGCTTCCTCCCATAGGTGTCATTCTTACTATTCCCGCAGCAGGCTCAGAATCTTCTACAGGTAGTGTCATCAGTAACGATGAAGGACAACTGAAAAGACCTGTCGGTACGGAACTTTTTATTCCGGTTTTTGCAATATTAAATCCGGAGTATACCTATACGATTCCTCCATATCAAGTCGCTTGCGGTTGTTCTGATATTATGGCTCATATGTTTGAGAGGTATTTTACTCTGGAGAAAAACGTTGATGTAACAGATCGTCAGTTAGAAGCTAATATGCGAAGCATGGTTCATTACTCAAAACTTGCTCAAGATTTTCCAAATGACTATAATATCAAAGCAGAAGTCATGTGGGCAGGAACGATAGCACACAACGACATGCTTAGTTGCGGAAGAGTCGGGGACTGGGCAAGCCACGATATCGAGCATGAGTTAAGTGCAATATATGATATCTATCATGGCGAAGGGCTTTCGATAGTGTTCCCGGCATGGATGCGTTATTGCTGGAAAACCGATCCACCGCGTTTCGTTCAGTTCTTCCGTCGCGTATTTGATGTTGACTTTGCGTATGGCGATCCCGAGCGCGTTATAAACGAAGGTATTCACAGATTAGAGTGTTATTACAAATCCTTGGGTCTGCCCGTACGCTTGAGTGAAGTGAAAATCGGCGAAGACAGACTAAAAGAAATGGCAGAAAAAGCTGTTAAGTTCAACAGTGGCGGTACACTAGGCAACTTCAAAAAGCTAAACGCAGATGATATTTATAACATCTACCGCTTAGCTCTGTAATAGTTACGTACAAAATATTAAACAGACCCTCCTTATGTCAACAGGTAGGGTCTGTTTTCTTAATGTTCTATATTTAGACTTTTTCTTCAGTCTCTTTGAAGTATTTTCCGCCT
>Ga0123356_10003680_pt1 | contig 15977 bp, 13 predicted proteins | sample TergutEmb28metaG_2_FD_92546 | JGI IMG/M metagenome (GOLD analysis project Ga0123356, IMG submission 92546) | Embiratermes neotenicus P3 segment gut microbial communities from Petit-Saut dam, French Guiana - Emb289 P3 | ecosystem: Host-associated > Arthropoda: Insects > Digestive system > Gut ... | reverse complement strand
GTGGAAAAACTTTATATTATGATGCAGGCTGTAATTGTGGCGGAGCTACGAGTACATTTTAACAGCTCAGAATGAAAATTTAGGAAGGAAGTCTGTATGGGTGATATGATATTTCTTCTAATCCTCGCAGCAGTAATATTTTGCCTTGTTATATTTGCATTCATGCACTTTTCCGATAAAAAAAAGAGAAGCCAAAACACACAAGATGGTTTAGCAGAGCGAAACGCACAGGTAATGGTAGTCCTGCCACATACGGCGGGACTACCTGTTCCCGAGAAAACAGCGTGTGAGTTATATTACTGTGACGAGCGGGTAGAGATAGATGCAAACGGTGTGCAGTTTAATCTTGATTTTTCAAAGCTCCATGACATACGTATAGTGACAAGCACGGAAATTCAAAAACAGCTTGTCTCAAGTGCAGGCGCTGCAGTTGGCGGCGCTATGCTCTTTGGTGCGTTTGGCGCGCTTATTTTCGGAAGGGTAAAACAAGGGCAAATTAAAAATGTCAGTTATTATTTGGTTTTTACATATTCTACCGATAACGGTATTGATTACATTGCCTTTGAGCTTGCCGGAAAAAACAAATACGCAAATATGATGATAAACGAATTTAACAACCGCCCGGCAAACACACGCATAATTGATTTATAAGTGTGCGTAAGTAAAATCAACAAAACACAAATATCATACTCGTTATGGTGTTTTTTTATGCCGTTTTCTACATATGACTCACATATAATTAAGATAATTGTATATTTGAGTAGCGGCATTAATATATCTGTGGTAGAATAACAATCGTTGATTATACATCAGAGGATTATTCCTCCGCTGTGACTCGTCACGGAACCAACCCGCTCCTCGCACATCAGAGGAACAATCCCTCTGATGTTACTAAACACAGATGTCAAACATAGCGATCAAAGGAGGATTCACATGCTACAGGACTTTTTAAGTGCGCATAAAGCTGAGTTTAAAGACCATACCGAGCTTCGTGCACAGGTAAACACATCAAAAAGGGTTACTCTGCTTTCGGGCAACATGGTATCAAACTCACAGGCCGAAGGAGGCGGGGTGAGTGCGCGTGTATATAAAGGCGGAACCTTTGGTTTTGCATCCGGTGCCGAGTACTCGGATGAAAGTGTAAAAAAAGTAATTTCGGCAGCAACAGAAAATGCCGGATTTATGGATAAACACGTTAACCTCGGCGAGACACCCTTACCCCCTGCAAAAGCGGGTAAGGTCGAGCTAATAACAGATACAAAAAATGATGTATCACAAAGTATGCTCATAGACTTTGCCAACACCTTGGATAGCATAATCACAAAAAAATACAAAAACCTGTCGGCGCGTACGGTTGTCGCTGATTTTCTCGGAATGGAAAAGCTTCTTGTTGTAAGTGACGGAGCAGACACCCATTGGTATCAGCCGCGCAGCAGCATCTATGTGTTTATGACTGCCGAAAACGATGACGGTATACCCATTGAGTTATACGAAGTTTTTAGCGAGCACGGGCATTTTAATGAGAGATTTACTAATCCGGACTTACTGGTAAAAAAGCTCGATGAGCTATATGAGTCGCTTATGAAAAAACGCGAGGGAGTACACTCCAAAGCGGGGCTCTGCAAATGCGTAATGCATCCCGATCTTGCCGGAATACTGGCACACGAAGCAATAGGGCACACGGTCGAGGCTGACCTGGTACTTGGCGGTAGTGTTGCAGCGCACAATTTGAATAAACAGGTAGCAAGTGAGCTTATCACAATGATAGATGCAGCACACACTTTTGAAGGTAAAACCTGCCCGTTGCCTATCTATGTTGATGATGAAGGTATTATTGCGCAGGATGCTGTTTTGATCGAAGACGGAATCTTAAAAGGATTTATGCACTCACGTGACACAGCCCGCAAGTTTGATACACAGCCGCAAGGTAATGCGCGGGCATTTTCGTTTAGCGATGAGCCGCTTATCCGTATGCGAAACACTATAATAAAACCGGGCAAAAGCAAGCTTGATGACATGATAGCAAGCATCGACGACGGATACTACCTGGTAAAATCCGGTAACGGTCAGGCAGACTCGACAGGAGAGTTTATGTTCTCTGTCGAGCTTGGTTATGAAGTCAAAAACGGAAAAATCGGAAAAGCCATCCGTGAGACAACAATTTCCGGTGTTGCTTTTGAAATGCTCAAAACAGTAGATATGGTCTCAGATGACATGTACTGGTCAATAGGCGGTTTTTGCGGCAAAAAACAAATGATAACCACAAGCATGGGTGGCCCTGCAATCCGCTGCGATATCAACATAGGAGGTAGATAACATGAGTGTTATGACTTTATATGAAATTGCCGAGTATGTACTGGACTCGCTAAAAAAAGCCGGTGCCGGAAAAGCAGCATGCAGTGTGGGACGGGGACGTAAGGAAGAGTTTAACATCGAAGCAAATAAGTTCTCGCTGCTTCGTACATTAATTAGTGATTCATTGTCTATAAAAGCCTTATACGAAGGGCGTAAAGGTGTTGCATCAATAAATAAACTAGATAAAGAGTCAATAGACAAGGCAGTAGAGGACTGTATAACCCTGGCAAAAGCAGGAACACCCGACGAAGCAGAAGATATCGCCGGGAAATTTGAAAATAAATCATTTAAACGTGGTATAGGCGGCTCTGATATGGATAAGCTCTTTTCAAGGACAAAGGAGTTTTTAGAGCAGATAAAAGATGAGTATCCTACAATAGTGCTCGAAGGAGTAACATCCGAATTTTCTTCAGGCAATGGTGTTTATGCCAACAGTAACGGTGTTATTTTTGACGACGAAACAGAGTGTTATGGAATGGGCTCAATGTTTGTAGCAAAAGAAGGAGAAAAATCATCATCATTTAACGGCTATGGCGAGAGTATATTAACACTTGACAAACCGTTTCTTGATATGGGTATGCACAGAGCTTTGATCGAAGAGTCTGTAAGATCACTTGACACACGAATGGTGGAAGAAAAGTATGTAGGAAAAGTAATCGTTACCCCTGCCTGCGATGACATGATATGGGGCACACTATTTGGTTGTTTTTTGTCAGACATGCCGCTCATAGAGGGCACAAGCCGTTGGAAGGACTCGCTCGGCACCAAAGTCACTGACAGTAAGCTTACTATGCGCGCTGTGCCACACCATCCGAGTGTTGTGCTGGGAGAGCGCTTTACAGGAGACGGCTTTGAAAGTTTTGATGCCGATCTTATAAAAGAAGGTGTGCTGGAGTCTTTTGCGCTGTCCTTGTACGGTGCAAATAAAACAGGTAACAAACGCACAAAAAACACCGCTTTTTCAAACCTTGAGGTCGTAGCCGGTGATGTAGCTCTCGCTGATATGATTAAGGGTATAGATAAGGGAATCTTGCTCAACCGCTTCTCAGGAGCATCTCCAAGTCCCAGCGGAGATATATCAGGCATAGCAAAAAACAGCTTTATGATAGAAAACGGCGCAATCACAGATGCTCTGTCCGAAACGATGGTATCATTTAATATAGTTGATATCCTTGCAGACATCGTTGCAATTTCAAAGGAACGTGCTACAAACGGCTCAACAATTCTCCCATGGTGCTGCTTTGACGGCATAACAATTTCCGGAAAGTAAATTATATAATATTTTCAAAACAGGAGAGTATTATCATCTGTGTTTAAAAAGAAAAAACATGCAATAGCATTAATCATCACACTCACAATTGTTGTAAGCTTTATCGCCGGCTGTTCCGGCGCGCAGGAAAAACCAACGGGTGAAGAATTTTCGATTCAAACATTTCGGGATATTCCGGGCATAACAACCGAAGAGATGGAAGCTATTGAAGAACTGTTAACTAAAAGAGACAGCTTTTCATTTGGAGCGCTACTGTCTACATATGCATTTATTCTGCCGGACGGTTCTTATGCCGGTTTTTTCCCGTTGTTCTGTGATTTACTGACACAGTTATTTGGTGTGCCGTTTACAATTGATTTTTACGACTGGGACACATTAAATGAAAATTTAAATGACCTTTCTATGGATTTTACCGGAGAACTAACCCCGACACCCGAGCGATTGTTAAAGTACTCCATGACCTCTGCGATAGCAGAGCACTCTATAGCTGCTTATATAAACATAGGAGCGGTTGAAATAACAAGTGCCCAAAGCCTCAACGGATTAAAAGTCGGCTTTTGGAGCCAAAGTATAACAGAATACTTTTTACTTCTTGCATATCCTGATTTAGTATATGAATCTGTAGATATTGACACAGAAGCTGATGTGGCACGGAAGCTTTTATCCGGTGAAATAGACGCATTTGTCGCTCCTACTGTTGATGCCTACGTTTTGAAAGACTACCCCTTTATAATAGGCAGAGAGGTCTTTCCGTTTGTTTACGGAATTGCATCGCTGACGACAGCAAACCCTGAGCTTGAGCCAATAATAACAGTTATAGATAAATATCTGGTGGGAGCAGGGTTTTACCCGATACATGACTTGCATGTTGAGGGCAGACGGGAATTTACTGCATACAATCTTATGCATTCTTTTACCGATGAAGAAAAGCAATACATTAATTACAATATAGAAAACAACATAAAAATACCTATTTTTGTCGAGGGCTCCAGGTATCCTATCACTTTTTACAACGAAACCGACGGTGAGTTTCAGGGAATGGCACAGGACATACTGGCGGAAATCAGCCGTTTGACCGGCTTGGAGTTTGAAGTTGTAAACGACAGGTCTACAGCATGGCGGGATTTGCTGGCAGTGCTCGATAGCGGACAGGCAGCTATGATCACTGATTTATGGTATTCGGACGATAGAGAGGATAGATTTATATGGTCCCAGGAGCGATACTTTACATCAAAATATGCATTTTTATCAAAGATAGAAACACCGTATACAGACTTTCTCATCCCTATTTTGCGCACAGGTGTGGTTGAGGGAACCGTTTTTGAAGACGTATATCATACTTTTTTCCCGGATGGCGGCAATCTTGTTTTATATGACACGCATACCAATGCTTTAAATGCTCTTGAACAAGGTGAGATTGACTTTCTTCTGACTGCGGACTTCTTTTTGCTGTACCAAACAAATTACAGAGAAAGATCGGGATACAAAATCAATATACTACTCGATTATTTAACCGGAGACTCGTATTTTGGATTTAATAAAGATGAAGAGCTGCTTTGCTCTATCATAAGTAAAGCGCAACGTTTTGTGGATGTCGACAGGATAGCACTCAGCTGGACAGGCCGCGTTTTTGACTACGAAAGAAAAATGGCAGACGAACGTGCCGACAATGCGATTATTAGCATGATAACCTTGTCTTTATTCACATTTGCTTTGCTTGCTTTGCTGATAGTGCTTGCAATTTCGTTTCGGAAAAACAAAAAAATGCTAAAAGAGCTGCGTTTTACTTCTGCAAAACTAGAAACAGCACTTGTCCAGACAAATGCCGCAAGCAAAGCAAAAAGCGACTTTTTGTCAAACATGAGTCACGAAATACGCACACCACTCAATGCTATTGTGGGAATGATAACCATAGGCAAAAAGACAGGGAGCTTAAAAGAGAAAAATAAAGCAATGGACGAAATCGGTGACGCATCTTCTCATTTATTGGGTGTCATAAACGATGTGCTGGACATGGCAAAAATCGAAGCAGACAAGTTTGAGCTTGCTAACACTACTTTTTCCTTTGAAAAAATGCTTCAAAAGGTTTTGACCACAATTCGCTTCCGTGCCGACGAGAAAAAGCATAAACTGATAATAAATATTGACAGTGCTATACCACAGTTTATAGTTGCGGACGAGCAGAGATTATCGCAGATAATTATGAATCTTTTATCCAACGCAGTGAAGTTTACACAAGCAGGCGGCAAGATTTATTTTGATGCATATCTGGCAGGAAAAACCGGTGAAGATATAGAGCTGCGCATTGAGGTAAGTGACAGCGGAATAGGCATATCCCCGGAGCAGCATAACAAGCTGTTTGATGCATTTGAGCAGGCAAACAGTGGAGTAAACCGCGAATATGGCGGGACAGGGCTCGGGCTTGCCATTGCAAAACGTATTGTCGAAATGATGGGTGGCAGGATTTGGGTTGAATCGGAGCTTGGAAAAGGCTCGAAATTTGCATTTACAGTAAAAGCATCTTGCGGCAATGAAAAAAATACCGAATCTTCTGATTCGGCAGGAGTGGAAAGTGCAGGAGCATTTAAAGGAAAGCAACTGCTGGTCGCAGAAGACGTTGAGCTGAACAGCAAAATACTTATTGCATTACTTAGCGATACCGGTATAGCTATTAAATGTGTAGAAAATGGGAAAGAGGCACTACACGAGATAGAGGCAAATCCGGATAAGTATGATATTGTGTTAATGGATTTGCAGATGCCTCAGATGGACGGGCTGGAAGCTACAAAACGTATAAGAGCGCTTCCCGGACACAATCGTGATAAGCTGCCGATTGTAGCAATGACAGCAAATGTTTTTAAAGATGACATTGACAATTGCATTGCGGTAGGAATGGACGACCATCTCAGCAAACCGCTCGATATCGAAATAGTAATCAAAAAAATGCACAAGTATTTAAAAGGAGCATTTCATGATAACTGTTGATGATTTTTTAACCAAATCAAGCATGAATGATTTTATATTAATAGCAGGGCATAGTGGTGTTAATAAAGAAATTAGAGCGGTTTCAATAATGGATGCACCGGACAGCTATAAATGGCTTAAAGGTGGTGAGTTCATTTTGACATCGGGTTTTCTTTTTGGTGGTGATGAATGGCAGATAGAGCATTTTATAAAAAACCTTATAAATGCAGGTTCATCGGCTTTAGGTATAAAAAAAGGTAGATTTTTGAGTATCATCCCGGACAGTATTATTGAAATTGCAAATCAGGCAGGTTTTCCGATAATTGAAATACCTTATCATTTTGGCTGGTCAGAGATAATTGCTTCTTTTTATGGTGCAAAAACAGAAGAGCCGGTTTATGAAACTGACACTAAAAAAAGTCCCGCAACTACTTCAAAAGGTCAATATTACAACAAAATACTATTAGATATTCAAACCGGAAAAAGTGCGGGAAATGAGCCCCATAACCCAAGCGACTTTCATATTGATGAAGCCACAATAGCCACCGGTGTTGTTTTAGTTAATTCAAAAGATACAGATAAAATATACAGCGATATAAAAAAACTACTTTCAAGTATCCGTTTTATACAGATGGGGAAAGTCAACACTTATATGAAAAAAATGCCAGAAAAATCAGAGGCGCTTGTGTTGTTAGAACTTACACCGGAAAAGAACGAGTCTTTTGAAAAATGGCAGTTTATGTTTTATAATGAGTTAGGTTACAATTCAAACGATGCAAACGAGGATACGGTTGCCATTGGCAGTTTCTATTCCGGAACAAAAAACATAAATCAAAGTTACAATGAAGCAAAAGAAGCATACCAAGTAGGAAAGGTGTTATGGGAAGATAAAAAGTGTTTTTCCTATCCGCTATTATCTGCGTACAGTATTCTACGAAGTGCAGATATTTCTAAAATTGATTTAAGTAGTTTAAACATACTGGAAAACAACACAGAAGGATTGTCTTTTGATGCTGTTAAAACAATTGAGACTTATGTTGAATGCGGTAATTATAGAGATAGCGCAAAAAAACTCTATATTCATGAAAACACTCTTCGATATCGCATAAATAAAATTGAAGAAATATTGCATCTTGATCTAACTGATGCTATGGTACGAAATGCTCTTATAGCACAGATAAAATGCAAAAAATTACAGTCATTAGTTTAGTAAACTCTGTAATAACAGTAAAAAGAGGTTGGTATTAGTCATCAACCTCTTATTGTGTATATAATATCATAAATTGTTACAAATAATAACATGCTATTGTAGTATACCTACAATAGTGGAATTTATTTTTGTAGTTTTCAACGATGACATTTTGAATTTTCTGTAGTAGTCTTTTTATTATGAACATGAGTCAAGCTTGTATAAAAATAATATATACAGAGACACAGGAGGAAACTACATTGAAGAAGAGGACTATGACAATAATCGTGTCACTTGCCATTCTGGCATCATTTCTCAGCGCGTGTAAGGAAAAGTATGATAATAAAGAGAATAACAGTAGTGCCATTGATATTGGACCGCGTCCTGTGTTTGACATACCACAACGTGAAAGACCTGTGGAATTATTTGCGGAGTTGCACAACATATACGGTGTTATTGCTCCATATGAAAACGGCCTATACTTAATGGCTTCGTTAAAGGATGAAGATTATAAAAGACAGTTATTTTTCTGTAATCTTGATGATGGGAGTGTTACCTTGTCTAATCTAATGCTGGATAATTTCTGTTATATGCAGATTCATGCATTATCAGATGGGTCGCTTTTAGTAGGAGGCTTTTATACAGAGTATGATGATGATGCAAATCCAATAATATCAGGTGATAATTACCAGGTTTATCATTTGTCAGAAGGACATAAAAAGCTCCTTCTAGAATTACCGGAGGAAAAATGGGTTAACGACTTTTATGTTAACGAAAATAAAAAACTTTTATACTTTAGTATTTATGATTTTTCAACTGGAGATAGCCAGATTGATGTATATTCATTGACAGGAAACTTTATATTTTTAACAATTTCTAATACAAGGATTCATGAAACTATATTTTCAGAGAAAGATAATGCATTATATATATTTTGCGTATCTGATGAAGATGAAGATATTATTGTGATGATGTTTGATGAGGATGAAAGAAGCATAATAGAATTATCGTGCTTGCCAAACGGACTAATAAATGTTGAGTTACATAACAGTAACATATATAGTTTTTATGCAGAACAAGGATCGCAGGTATGGGGATTTGATTATGCATCTAAAACATTTACTGAAGTACTGAATTTAACTACACATGGATTCTCCGGTTCAGTGTCGTTTTTCTATCTATATAACAAGAATTATATTATATATGAATTTGACGTGACAAAAAGAGAAACAAAAATTTACAAGATAATGATAACAGATGAATATGATGGCCCTGCTGAGAAACTACGATTAGGAAAGTTTGAGTTAGGAAGAGATGTTTTTTTAGAAGGTGCTGTTGCAGATTTTAATTTCTATAATCCTCAATACTTGGTAGAGATTGTAGATTACTCTGTGTATGGAGATGAAGCATTAATGCAGCTTCATATGGACATTATTCAAGGTAATTCACCGGACATTATTCTCTTAGCAGAACCACTAATGCAAAACCAATTTTTACCTTTGCATCAATATATAAACACCGGTCTACTATTAAATATAGCGCCATACATGGAGCGCGATTTAGATTTTGATACTTTGTGGTCCGGTGCTATGCAAGCTCTTTATATGGATGACAGTTGTTATATTGCTGTGCCGTCGTTTGCCCTATACGGATTTATTGGAAGAAGCGCAGCGATGAATGATTTAATGAATGATAGTTTTAATGATTTACTTGAATATTTAAAAAGCGACATTATAAATCAAACAAAAAAATTTACTACAAACCTGACACAGTCTGACTTTATTATAAACCTTATCTTAACTAATATAAATCAATTTGTTAACTATGATACAGGTGAGGCTTTCTTTGATTCTGATGAGTTTATAGCATTACTGGAAACAGCAATGTTGTTAGTGCCGGATGATGAATGGGATGCAGTGCAGCTTGCAAAAGGAGCAGCAGAGTTAGCTATGCTTCATTTTGATGCATTTGGACAATTAGCTTCATATACATCGGTGCTTAATAATGATATTACTGCATCCGGGTTTTCCGGAAATCCTCCGGGTGTGGCAATGGTACCAAGAAATATTTTTGGCATTTCATCAGGTACTACAAATATAGAAGGAGCATGGGCATTTTTGCGGGACTTATATGAAAATGAGAACCTCTATGAAAATCCTTATACAAGATTCTCGATGAACCGTGAATCCTTCGAACAAGCTGCTGATAAATATATAGACATTGCAACAGATTACATTAATGAAAATAAAGAAGGATATTTAATTTTTGGAAACGACTTCGGAATTCTCGTGCCACATGTTAATCCGGTTGACGTTGTTAACCATACACGTTCTTTAATTGAACAGATTGATAGAGTATACTTAGTGGATCAATCTCTTGTGAATATTATACTTGAAGAATTACCCGCGTTTTTTGCAGGTTCAACATCAGCAGCAAATACGGCACGTGCATTACAAAGCAGAGCACAGGTTTATCTCTGGGAGTTAAAGTAGTTAGAAATGTTTATGGGAAGAAATCAACTAACAATGGAGGTTTTATGTTATGAAAAAATTAAAATTGATGGTGTTTGTGGACCAAATACAATTAAAGGAATAAAAGATATACAAAGAGAACTTGGGTTCCCTGTCAAAGAGCAGGATGGAATTGTAGGTGAATATACATGGCTACGTATTTATTTTGAACGTGGTATCTACTACTCTACTTATTCATTGCCATACATTTTATAGACCTAAGTGATACAAAGCATAATTAAACATAATCCCATAAACATTTCAACTACTCGATTAAACAAGCCCCTTAATGACAATGTCAGAAAGGAGCTTGTAATAGTCTATAATTGATAATATAAAGAGCAGAACCTTAACGTTTGCTGAATTGAGGAGCGCGGCGGGCGGCTTTGAGACCGTACTTTTTGCGTTCCTTCATACGTGAGTCGCGTGTCAAAAACCCTGCAGCTTTGAGCGCGGGTCTGTAGTTTTCGTCAACAAGAAGCAGAGCGCGGGCAACACCATGACGGATAGCACCGGCTTGACCTGTAACTCCGCCACCCTTGACAGTGGCATTGATGTCAACCTTGCTTGCCATGTCTGTTGCACTAAGCGGTTGGCGAACGATATACTTAAGTGTTTCAAGACCGAAATAATCGTCAATATCACGACCGTTTATGGTAATCGAGCCTGTACCACCCGGAAAAAGATGAACACGGGCGACAGAGGACTTCCTTCTGCCTGTTCCATATAAATAAGGCTTCTTACTTGTATACATTAGTTAGCTCCTCCTCTGCCGGCTGCCCACAGTTCGGGCTTTTGTGCCTCGTGCTTGTGCTCGGCATTCGGAAAAACGCGTAAACGTTTAAGAGCGCCGCGGTCGCGTGTGTTTTTGGACATCATGCCTTTGACAGCTTGAGTCATGGCAAATTCGGGACGGGTCTCCATTATACGTTTGTAGCTTGTTTCTTTAAGACCTCCGACCCAGCCGCTGTGACGGCGATAAAATTTCTGCTCGAGCTTATTACCTGTGAGAACAGCATCGGCACAATTAATAACTATGACAAAATCGCCGCAGTCGACATTTGGAGTGTAGTCAGCCTTATGCTTACCACGAAGAAGATTTGCAGCATCCACGGCAGTGCGCCCAAGTGGTGTGCCTGCGGCATCAAGGACATACCATTTTCTGGTAACTGTTTCTTTTTTCGCAAGAGTCGTTGACATTATAATGACCATCCTTTTGACAAAACGTTAAAATACGTTATAATAGCAATAATTGCGTACCGAACATTTATACCATAACTAAAAACAAGTGTCAACATATTTTTGGGTTTAAAAGGGTCATATAAATGGAAAACAGAGTCTTTGTAGCAAAATGTGACGAGTATGAAAAATGCAACGAGGCAGTGCAGCGAGTTCTTGATGCCTTTGGCGGCCCCGCCAAGATACTTGGCGAAATTGCCGGAGCCTCCGGCAAAAAAAAAGTGTTGGTAAAGCCAAATCTGCTTATGCCGCGAAAGCCTGAGGATGCTACAACAACGCACCCTGCTGTTGTAGAAGCTGTGTGCAGCGCTTTTGTCAAAGCCGGTGCCGACGTGTCTGTCATCGACTCAACAGGCGGGCCTCACACAAAGCTTGTGTTAAAACTACTGTATGGTAAAACAGGAATAAAAAAAGCAACCGAAAGAAGCGGCGCTAAAGTATCCTTTAACACAAAAAGCAAAAAAGTATCATTTCCCGAAGGGAGAGTTATTCAAAAATTCAATCTTCTCGCACCTGTTTTTGATGCCGATCTGGTCATATCACTGGCAAAAGTAAAAACACATGGCTTTATGGCAATGACAGGAGCGGTAAAAAATATGTTCGGAGCAATACCGGGACTCGGAAAGCCAAATCTACATAGAAAATTTCCAAAACGCGAGGACTTTGCCGGAATGCTCGTAGACATCTGCGCCTGTATAAAACCCGGCTTTTGCATTCTTGACGGAGTGTACGGGATGGAAGGTCCGGGACCTGCGGGCGGAGACCCGAAATTCCTTGGGGCAATATTTGGCGGCATATCTCCTTATGCCGTTGACTTAGCGCAATGTCATTTAATGGGACTTCGTACCGATAGTGTATATACCCTGACAGAGGCAGCGGCACGCGCTCTTGCTCCTGTAGACCCGTCGATGCTTTTATGGCTTGGTGACGACCCGGAGCCGCTTCGCTCAAATTTTAAACCTGCAAAAAAGCATAAAAGCGACACTCTACCGCTGATTAAGGAAAACTGCACAGGCTGTGGTGACTGTATGCGTATCTGCCCGATGAAATGTATAAAAATAGAAAACAATCTCGCTGTCATTAAAGAGCGGGATTGTATCAGATGCTACTGCTGCCATGAATTTTGCCCCACAAGGGCTATAGAGATATAAAATAGAAACATTGAAGCAAGACATCACATCTCGGCCATGCTTTGCAGGACTTCGATTTCGACATCGACATCCATTGCTTTTTCGCTATAAACCGCATCAAGCTGTTTTCTAAAAACCTCTACAAGGGTAGGCATGACTTCTTCGATTTTTTGCATAGCCTCAGTCATACTGTCGGTTTTGACCGTTTGCTCCTGTAAATGAACATATTTCGTTAAAAGTGCTGCTGTTGTAGGCAAAAAATAATTGGATAACCTACGCATCGGGCCTGCTTTTTCAGGGTTTTTCTTTATAAACTCGTAAATTTGCTTTGCAATTTCGGTGAGAGTCTCCACATGGGATTTAAGCTCGCTGTTTTTTATCTTGCTGTTTGCGGTTTTGATGTCGTGAATAAATCCGTTAGCAGTATCGAGCAGCTCGTTGAGCACCAAATCGCCGGTATCGGAGATTACAACCGAAGGATTAAAACCGAGCACAAAAATATCGTTTTTAGCATCAATAAATGAATCGGGCCAAAAGCCGTTTGCCATCTGCTTGCGCAGAGCTTTAAGAACCTTGCGTCTGCTCCAATAGAGCTTACTTTGAAGCTCGCTGATTTTAATTGAAGTACTATCGCCTATAACACGTTGTATCCTACGAAAACGGCTTGCAAGCTTATAATTTAAGTAGCCTCTCCAAATGACAAACATGCCGACGATTGTGCTGATAGCAAGCATTACAGATCTCTCCGGAGCAGCATTGCCGGCTATTAAAGCAAGTATTCTGTTAAAAAGAGCTATAGCGCCAAAAAGAAAAATGAGCAAAATGCCTCCAATGATTTGGAGCACACCGATAGCAGTTATCATATTTGCTTTTCTGTCTTTTGGTTTCATTGTTACATTACCTTTTTCTGATGCCGCTATTGTTGTTTTGCGCTTTTCTAATCTTAGTCACATTGCGGTAAAGGAAGATATCGCGCTGCACTTTTAACATCATACTACCGCGCCTTATATAATCGCAAGCAAAATCCTTCGGTTTTACAGATTTCAGCTGACTTGTCCATACAGCAACAACAATACCGGGTATCCCGAAAGCGAGAGCCAGGCTTATACCTGCCGATATAAGATGAGCATTCAAACGCTCCTCGGGGGTAATTGAACTGTCCGTGTAGTCATAATCGCTCGCCAAAGCACCGGTCACCGGCAATGTCAAACATGCAATCAAAACTATTAAAATAATTAAAATCAACTTTTTCATTTTTCTACTGTATTCCAATCTGCTCCACGAAGATTATTCCTCCGTTGTGATTCGTCACGGAACCAACCCGCTCCTCACACACCGGAGGAACAATCTCCATTCCGCTGTGCAAGCAATGTTTATTCACATCCCTACAAGAAAAAAGCTACGTAGATTTGTGTGATAGCAAGGAGCGAAGCTGCAATGATGCCAAACATTGTCCAGTATAAACGCCGTCTTTTTGCTTTGTCGAGCGGCAGATCGCCGACAAACTTACCGGTCTGCCCATTCATGGCAAAAAGATAGCTCCTTCCCTCCCATGTCGAGCCAAGCAGCCAAACAGGGAGCAGAGCATAACGGACACCACCGCAGTTTATGTGGATGTTTGCGCGGACAGGGCGGACACTGGCATAGCCGTGGACTGTTTTGCGAAACTCCGAAGCGGTGGTATTACGGATGCGTTCGTTTGCGCGAGGGGAACACTGCTTAGCATCCAAATCATATTTATTGGCATAAAAACCCGCAAGGTAAGCATTGCTAAAGCTGACAGAATCGCTCATGCTAAAAGGCTCTATAGACTCCATCAGAGTATCGTCTACCTTTTGCGACCCGTCGGCAGGCACGGCATCAAAGCCGATGTTACCGTCGCGGATTATTTGAAAATGCGAAGTCTCGGTATAAATATAATTACTGTCACTCCATGAGCGGACCTTTGTACCTCTATATTCCATATGAGCATCGATATTGGCATCATAGAGCCAGAAGGGGACATAGACACCCTTGACCTCCTCCAAATGGTTGTTTTCTCTAAAAACAGCCGGTAGGAGTCTCTTTTTTGTGTAGTGCCTGTCGAGTGAAGCTAAAGCATAGCTTTTGTCAAGCTTAAAGGGTATCACTAAATCGGGGCGCAGGCTACCCGAAAACTTTGCCGTCATAACAACGGGACTGCCGCAAAACGGGCAGGTGGTCGCGCCAAGTGTTTGTTCGCCCACAATCTCGCCGCTGCAGGAATTACAGGTATAGACAACCAAACCCTGCTCTTCGGCTTCGTGCCAACCACTGCCGCTGTAATCCCAAATGGCAGCCTGCTCCGCGGGTGTTTGCTCTGCGTTTTCATCCATATAGCTGAGAGCTTCGACATTAATTACAGTCTCACAATAGGGGCAAACCATCTCCTGCACACCGGGGTTGAAGGTGATGGGACCGCCGCAATTTGGACATTTATATTCTTGAAGCGCCATTTATTATCCTTTCGGTTTGCCGCAGTTTGAGCAGAAATTGCCTGTGTTACCTGCCTGGCCGCAAGAACAAGTCCAGCCTGCTGCTGCGGGTGCAGGTTGTGGCTTACCGCAGTTGGAGCAAAACTTACCTGAATTAGCAGTACCGCAGTCGCAGGTCCAACCGGCCCCCGCAACTTGATGCGGTTGCGCTGCAGGAGCTGCTGCCTGAACCGCAGCATTCTGCTGCGTGGCCGCTTGCTGCTGGGCTTGCATTTCAAATAACCCCTGAGCATTCATACCGCCGGCTCCTGCTGCCATGTTCATGCCTGCAAAAGCCATCATCGGGCCTGTTGCTTGATTGCTCGCCGCTGCTCTCATAGCATCAGCTTGAGCGCCGACAAGAGTTGCCGCCGCCATACCCGGATCTCGCATAACAGCGCTTTTTTGAAGTGTTTTTATCATTTCCTCGTCTTCCTTGCTTGCGTTGACAGAGGAAACACCAAAGGAAACAATCTCAAGACCGCGAAGGTCACGCCATTTTTCAGAAAGAACATCATTAAGAGCGTCCGCAAGCTCCATTGTATGTCCGGGCAGAGCACTGTAGCGTATACCCATAGCGGAAATTTTTGCAAATGCCGGTTGAAGTGCTGTCATAAGCTCTGTTTTAAGCTGACCTTCAATAGTATCACGCAGATAATTTGACGAAATATTCGCACAAACATTTGTATAAAATAAAATCGGGTTTGTCATTTTATAACTGAACTCACCATGACAGCGGATAGCAATGTCAATATCCAGACCGATATTGGTATCAACCACACGAAATGGCACCGGATTTGGAGTGCCGTATTTATTGCCGACAAGCTC
>Ga0123356_10003678_pt1 | contig 15982 bp, 5 predicted proteins | sample TergutEmb28metaG_2_FD_92546 | JGI IMG/M metagenome (GOLD analysis project Ga0123356, IMG submission 92546) | Embiratermes neotenicus P3 segment gut microbial communities from Petit-Saut dam, French Guiana - Emb289 P3 | ecosystem: Host-associated > Arthropoda: Insects > Digestive system > Gut ... | reverse complement strand
ATATTTCATCCTCCTATTTTAACAAGGGGGTGCAATTTTCCCTCGTTATTCTTAGGGGTGAAATTATCACTTATTAACTACAACTTGATATAACAAGTTGATAATCATAAAAAAACATGTTATAATCAGAGGGATGAATAAAAATGCTTTTTTATTTTTATTAATATTGGTTTTAACTTTCGTACTCACCTGTAATAGCGCTCCGCCGGCGCCTAAGGCTGCGCCTGCCAATAACGCAAACGCGCTGGCCAGGGAAAATGATCCGCCGGATAACGAAGCCCTCGACAGTCTTAATTCAGCCGTTTCCCGTGCAAGAGCCGCGCGGCAGCAAGCAATAGATTTAAACAGCCCTTCTTTGTTTCCAAGAGACTGGGAAGCCATTACTACGCATTTTTTTGTTACAGAGCAGCAAGTTTTAACAACTACGCTCAGGGAAACCCAGGAAACAACTGCCCGTTATTATGCCATGGCCGAGGCTTACGAAGCCCTGAATATAAAAACACTTGTAATGTATTCAAATACAAGCCAGATTGAATCGCCTGTTGCCTGGAACACCGCATCAAGATATATGGCGGAAATTCAGCAGGCTGTTGAAATTACAGAAGCTCTTCCGGAAATCGCAGAGGCTCATTACGAAGCGCACGAAAGCATAATTCTGGCGGAAGCGATGGAGATCGAAGAAACCGCAATAGAGATAGCGAGCAATCCTGTGCAGACAACTTTTCCGGCAAGCATAAGAACGACAACAACAATTGAGAACAGACCGGCGTCCGCTCCGCGGCCGGCGCAAACTGCGGCGCAAACCGCGGCTCCTGTTGCGGCGCAAGCTCCTGCTGCGACAGCGCCTGCACCGCAGCCAAGACAAAACACAGCGCCGGAAACAACGCCTGCCGCAGCGCCGGTAGAGGAAGCTCCGCAACAGCAGCCAGCGCCAACCGTAGAAGCGCCGCAACAACCTATACAAACCGCGCAACCAGCACAGCCTGCGCCAACACAAGTTGCAACAACAACGCAAACTGTAACACCAGCTGTATCACCAGCTCCAGTTGCAGAAAGAGCTGCTGAAGCTCCACAACAGCAACCTATACAAACCGCGCAACCCGCGCAGCCTGCACCCACACAAGTTGCAACACCTGCACCAACCGTAGAAACTCCTCGTCAGCCTGCGCCTGCTCAAAGAGAAGCTCCTGTTGTCACAGAAGTAAAAGAAGTAAAAAAAGAAGCCGTTGCAGAAATTGTGGAAATTGCAGAAATTCTGCCTTCGGAAGAATCGGAACCTTTGCAAAGCGCAGGAGTTACAGACAATCCGCTTTTAGACACAAACCCGGGAAAAGCAAAACGCAGTAATAATCTTTTTATTTTATTGCTTATCGTTTTATTTGTTATCGCAATAACAGGCACATCAATAATAATAATCAGAAAGAAAAAGAAAGCCTAAAAATTATCTGATACCTGACAGCGCTCTAATCATTTCATTTACGATAGCGGCATCCGGCGGCATTTCCGGCGGGTAATCGATGGAAACAGTAATTGTTACAGACGGATAAACTTCCCAACATTCGCGTATCGGAAAAAGCTCTGCGTCTTGTCCCGAGTTTCGCCATTCCCGCGCTCCGATACGCCATGCGCGGACAAAGCCTTCTTCCGGCACAGTAACTTCGACAGGCAGCCAGCGCTTTAGGACACCGTCCACATCCAGCTCAATAATGTCACTGCTGTTCGCCATCCAGTTATTGTCGCCTACTTCAAAGGCCATATACAGATGTCCGGGTATCGTAATAAACGCGGTTTCTATATTAAGAGCTTCCAGCATGGAACAAAATAAAATCGAAAGGTATGTGCAGTCGCCGCCGCGATAATAAAGAGTTTCGTAGGGATAAGTAACATTGTCCAGAGCAGATTCGTCCGCGCGCATATTTACAAAGGAAAGCGTCGGCACAACAACATAGGAAATACCGTAAAGGCGCAGCGCTTCGAACAATGCGGCGGCATAGCGGACATTTACAGGAACATTTCTAACCGCGGGAGAAACATTACCGGAAAGCAAATGCATATCTACAGCATTTTGAACAGTGCGCGCAAAGATACGGGCGGAACCGTCACGCGGAGAAACAAAAGCTGCGGCGCGGCGGTCGTCGTCCCACGAAAGCGTGTTGCGGTGAAATATCGGCATCTGTATCGGGAAGACCGCTTCTTTTAACGTACCCAAACTGCGGTATTGAATTTGAATTATTCCGTTTGCGTTAACATTTTCGGTTAAACTCAACATAACTTCGTTGAACAAAGCGGTAACAGGCACTTCGATACTGGAGCCGGAAGCCAAACGCGGAAGATGCGCAAAAGTCCAGGGCTGTCCCATATAACTGTCCAAAAAAAACGAAACACGAACATCGGTAATAGCGTTTGGTTCTTCGTTGGTTATAGTAACTTCTGCAACGGGATTATTTTCATACCATGCCCACGACACGGGAAAAATTCGATACTGTTTTGATTTTTCTACATTGACTCTGGACCTGCTGCTCATTATTTCTGTAATATTAATAACGGCGCCGGCGGAAACATTAAAAGACGACAAAGGCTGACCTTCGGTAAAAACACGATACGAATATGTGCCGTCGGTAAACAATGACAAAAACGGCAGCAGATGAAATTCCAAACCTGTAGAAGCGGACGAAAGAAATCTTACATAAGAAAGATCTCCCCTGCTGAACTGATACACTCCTGCTCCGGCTCCTGCGCGGACGCTTAAACGATCGATAGGACGCCATCGCAAGAACGGGCCTGCCTTGCCTTCAAAAAGAACAAGCGGATCTCCGGCCAGAAAAGAAAAGGTTGCAACATTGCCTGTTGCGGAAAGACCCAAATTTAATTTATTTGTAACAGGCCATAAAGCCCAATCAAGTCCAATAACAGCGCCTATACCCATCTCAAACTGCGGTAAACCAATTGTGTTATCCACAGCCGGAGCAATACGCAATAAAAGATTACTTTCGGCAAAACAATAAAAAGAGAAAAGAAAAAATACGGCAATAAAAACAAACTTCTTTCTCATTTAATATTCCGTATTACCAACTGTTTACTTTTCTGTCAGATTATTAATCGCATCCCACTCGGCGGACGGCGGATTATCGACATAATTTTTACAGCGCTCAGCGTATAATTTGGCAACTCCGTCGTCCGGATCCTTCTCTACCAGAGCCTTGAATGTTAAGAAAGCTTCTCTAAACCTTTTCTGCTCATATAAATCTATCGCCTGTTCCCACATTGTTACCGCTTTTTGTTCTTCACTCTCTGCGCCAAAATCGCTTTTAAGCGCCAAAAGTTCATACAGACGTAAAGGAGTATTAATGCCGACAACACGCACTCTATCAAGACGGCGAAGCAAAAACTCATCGCCTATTTTTTCTCTTGTATATTCGCTTATTAAAATACCGCCCGTTTTGTATTGATTATTAACGCCTTCCAGACGGGCTGTTAAATTTACAGCATTACCCATAATGGTATAATCCATTTTATTTTCGGCGCCCATGTTACCCACAACCATATCGCCGGTATTAACGCCTATGCGGGTAAATATCGGCACGGGGCTTAAGCCTTCCTGCACAACTGTTTTGTTCAATTCTCTTTCCGCAGCTTTCATCGCAAGAGCGCTGCGGCAGGCAAGAACAGCGTGATTTTCATTGTGTAAAGGCGCGCCCCAGAAAGCAACAATCGCATCGCCTATGTATTTATCAATCGTTCCCTGATTTTCCATAACGATATTACTCATGCCTGTAAGATAGCGATTAAGCAATTGTACAAGATGAACAGGGTCTAACTTTTCTGAAATTGAAGAGAAACCCCGAATGTCGGTAAAGACCGCCGTCATTTCGCGTTTTTCGCCGCCAAGGTTAAGTTTATCGGGGTCGTTAATAATTTGCGTAATAACTTCGGGCGCAAGGTAACGGGAGAAAGCGTTGTGTATAAAAGCCTTTTCTTTGCTTGTTGTAAGGAATTTATTAATCATAATAAACACAAAGGTAACAAGAGTCGAAATTAAAGGAACGGAAAAACCAATATATATTTTTGTGATATAAAAGAACAATAAAAAGCCGCCGGTTAATAAAAACAAACCGGCAACGCCTGTTATAATCGATTTATAAGTGTCAAAGCGGCTTATAAAAAATCCCATTAAAAGAGAAAATATAAGAGCAATGATTGCCGACAAATACCAGGGAGAGTCATCCAAAAATTCTCCGGACAGCAGCATATTGGCAACAACAGCATAAGTGCCTACATTGGGATAAAATTTCTGAAAGGTAATAATGCCAATATCGGTCATTGACGTTGCGTCCGAACCAATTACGCAAAAACTGTCCTGCAAACCTTTAACCTTTTCGTTTTCGCGAATCGCTGCAAGCCTGTCATATTGCTCTCGGCTGACCTCAAATATTTCGTAAACAAAATTTACAAGGTCTTCGTCAAAACTTACTTCGTCGATTAATTTTTTTTCGTAAGGGCCATTCAGGAACAAACCCAAAGAATCAAAAAAACTCTGTCTTAAAAAAAGCCATTCTTCGCATGCAGGTTCATTGTAAAAAAAAGCCTCTTCTTTGATTTCTTTTGCCGCCTGATAATATTCCCACGGGGTCGCCTCTCCGTCCCAGACAGAGAAAAACCCATTAAAGTCCATTAACGCAAGATTTTCCGCCAGCACAGGTTCTATTATTGTGTATTGAATTAGAGCTACCAAAGACAGGTAATTATAATCATAAAAGTTTTTTTTGGGCCATTTAAGAAGCATACTGCCGTCTTGAGCGCGCGGAATACGAATGTTTCCGCCGTCATCCATTTTTAAAGTAACAGCCCTGTTTGATACTTCGATTGACGACCAGCCCATTTTCTTTTGCATCGCCAAAAGCGTTAACTGTCCGTAGTAATCGTCGTTATATTTAAGCAATAAATCTATACGTCTTCTAAGACCGTCTCTGTCGACGGACGCGTTAACAAAACCCGCTCCGCTGGATCTGCTCCTCAATTTATGTATGGAGGGTATTACAGTCGCCATCTGACGGGTTTTGGTATCCTTTTTAACAGTCACATAATCAAGGGAATGATTTTCTGCAAGGTAAGAATCTGTATCTTCGTTTTTTAAACCAATTTCCCCATCGCCGGTTAAATCATCCTCCGGCGATAAAAATGTCAGAGTGAGCCATGAATTATCGCTAAAAGCAATCGCCTGCGCAAAATATTCATCTACATCCCTGCCCAAAAACTGAACAACGGCTTCCGCATCGTACATATCAAAACCGTTATCAATAAGCCAATCGTAAGCTTCCATTGCATAAGCCGGATCAAAACGCGCCGCGCTTTCGTCCAGATAGCTTAAGTCGAATGCGATTGTATCAACCCCAAGTTCTTTTAACAGGACAACCACATCCGCCATTACTTCGCGGCGAAACGGAAACCCGCCGGCGCGATCCATGGATTCATCGTCCAGAGTTAAAACAAAAACTTTTTGGTTTTCTGTAAGGGAAGGGAGAATGCGCAGAAACAGGTCAAAAAATTTGCTGTCAAGAGGAGTAAGAAATAGCAGCGTTGACAGCGCAAAGACTGCCAACACTACGATTATAAATGACCTGTTCTTTAGCATTTTTCGGCATTATTCAGCGGCTATTTCTTCGTCTCCGGCAGCATCACTTGCGCGAGCCGAAGCTGTTCCCGCTTGAGCAGTTGTACGGCTGGCAGCAGTGGTATCGGTGCGGGCAACAGACCCTCCGATACGTACGCCTGACGAAGCTTTTGCCAGGTCTGCTACTGTTCCTTTGCGTGCTGCGGGAACAGTTACTGTCTTGCCGCTGGCATCTGTAAGAACTAAAGACGCGCCTACGCTGGTATGAATTACAGCATTGCTATTGAGAGTTTCTCCGACTGTTATTACTACCCTCTGACTTCCAGATTCGCGCTCTACACGGCCGGTAACGCTCTGTACGGTAAAATTATCCGCAAAAGCAAACACCGCCACTACGCTCACAAGAATCGCAAAAACCAATAACTTCTTCATTCAATTCCTCCATAAATATAACACATACTATAGTAACAATTATAACATATAAAGTGTTACTTTGAAAAGCCCCCAAACTGGGGTCTTTGTTCAAGATATTTATCTTCTTCCTTCTACCCTTTCCAGCCCGCGCAAGGCCGCGGCATTCCTGCTGTCAACAGCCAAAGCCCGCCTGTACCATCTTTCGGCCGTATTATAGTCCCTTTCGGTCAACGCCAGACTGCCCCTATTGGTCATTGCGGGAACAAAACCCATATTTGCCGCCCTTTCATAGTTCGCTTTTGCCTCATTTAAACGCCCTGCTCTGGCCTGTAAAATACCAAGCCGGTTATAATTAGCCGCTGTGGGGCTCCTGGCAATTTGAGCCTCTACCCTCCAAACTATGGGCATTATTTCCTGAACGACATATCGATCCATAACCCTGTTTGTTTCCGCCAGAATAACCTCGGTATTTGCCAGCCGCCCGATACGCGTACCCATTTCCGGCAACGGCGCAGGCGGATACACAGACCAAGCTTCGCCGGTCTCGACAAATTCGACAAATTCGTCCCTTGCAAAAGCCTGATTAAGCGTTGTAAAACCGCGCGTCCAGGAAGCAATAAAACCATCGTCGAACGAGCTGGTGGCAACCGGCAGCCAGCAATTATTATTAATTATCAATATTCTGTCCGTATTACTGAACAATGTTTCCGCAGCCGCAGAATCTATAGAAAGATCGATCGCTATAATATAATCGGTTCCTACCTTTATAAATGCCGATGAAATACCAACGCTTTCCAGAGTAGTGGCATACAACAGAGCAATGTCGCGGCTTGTACCCCTTCCAAAGGCAAGCGTTTCGGCGGGAAACTGCGCTTCGTTTTCAAGGTTATGAGTCTCGTCCGTTCTGATACCCAAAGCGCGCAGTCCTTCAAAAAGCCATATAGCATATTGCATATTTTGATTATGCCCGATACGCCGCCTTGAGCGCGCAAGACCTACGATAAATTTTGAGTATTCAAGAATCTCCGGCGACGTAGGAGAAATAAAAGCCGCCAAAGATGTAATATCACCTTCTGTAATTGTATTGCGGCTGTGGGAAGAAACAGTTACAACCGAGATAGCTTCGCGTTCCTGTCCCAGAAAGTTATATCGAATAACAACCTCGCCAAGCACGCGGCCGCTGTCTGTAAAGCGCAAAAGATTGGGAGAAAAGTCTGCATGCAGCGGCAGTTCAATTTCGCCGCCTCTTGGAATAATGGGCGCGGATGCGCAGAAATATTCCGACGAAGTATAATTTGCAGCGCGGAAACTAAGACGAACATTTCTTATTTCTGCATTTTCCCTGTTACGGATTTTAATAGTGCCGACAGGAATGTCCTGATACAACTGCAGAAAAGCCGGATAGACAGGATCGGGCTGCACAAGAACGCCTTCGGCTCCCCTGCGCCCCGTGTTGCTGGTTACCAAAGTAATTTGCGCCGTTACCCCTGCGTACAAACCGGAACTGAAAGGACGTCCGGATCTGCTGTCTTCGTACTGACGCCAGCCCGAATTAGCCGCTAACAAAAACGACGGAGTAAAACGAAAACCAAGCTCCCCGCCGCCGCGCCAATAAAAACCATAAGGACTAAGAAATCTATCCAGCGACGCCCTGTAAACGCCCGCTGTTCCGTCCGCGCGGATAAAGATACGCGAAACCGGAAAGAAGTAAAGGCCGATGGTGCCGCCAAGAGAATAGTTTAAAAGATTTTTTGGGTCATTGCTCATGACCGGATTAGTTGTCATGCCTCCTTCAAGGCCGACAGTATAACCAATGCCAAGAGGATTTGGCCAAATCGACGAAAGGTCTGCGTCAAAGCCGACATCCGCTCCGCCGCCCATATCATAACGGGTTAAACCGCTTACAGATGTGCTTCCCTCTCCCATTGGAATAAACGCAAAAGCTTTAGGACGAAGAAGAAGATCCAGCGCAAATAAATTGGACACAGAAAAAAAACATAAAACAAGAAATAAAGAGAAAACACCGAATGCCTTAAAATTACGCCTTCTTATCATTTTTCTTTTTTATTTTTTACCCGGTAAAATCTGAATACCCCAAACACTCCGGGAAGCATCATTAATCCCAGAGCTCCAAACACCATTATCATTATGTTGATGTTCTTTGCTTTGTTTGCCGCTTCCGGCGCGATAGTATTCTGTGCCAGCACGCTAACCTCTTCGATTGGCGTATCTGGAGTTTCCAGCGTTACTTCTACGATTTGTTCAGCTATGTCTTCGATTACTTCGACAGTAATTTCTTGATTTACCGCAGGCATTGGTACAACTGGCGTTGTTACAACTGACGTTGTTACAGCGGCATCCTGTCTGACATTTTGTCCCGCAGTCTGCCTGAACGCATTGTCTCTTATCATCCATCCGGCAACTTGCTGCGAAGCGGCAGCCTGCGAAGCGGTATTTACATTTGTGTCTGCATTAACGGGTACGCTGACGGCCTGCACGGGTGCATTCTGCGGCGCAGGCGAGCTTACCATTCTGGAAGCTGGTGTTGCCCTGTTGCCAACGCTGGAGGAAATCGCAGATTCCGTGTTTGTCGCGCCGAAGGTTCCGATGGATGGCAGGGGATCGGGTGGAGGATCAATTGCTACGAATGTTACGGTTACATTCGCGGCGACGCCAAGCATAGTAAATGTATAAGTTTGATTTGCTACAATTTCGTTTATGCCAGATCCTAAACTAAGGTTAGCGCCTCCTCCTGTAACTGTTATTGCGGTTACGTTATGACCTTCTGCTGCTTCCAATATGTTAATGGTAACTGTAGTGTTGGTTGCTGCCTGACCGTTAGTAGAAGCAGTTCCATCTGCGAGAATTCCGCTTGTGTTATACCAACTATTATCTCCTACTCCGCCTGCTACAGCTCTAGCTACATTATTATTATTTGGCGTAAATATACCCGCATGGGTTGTGCCGTTTAAGAACAAGCTTGCAATAGTAACAGGGTAATTTGGCATGTTAAATGTACCATTTTGACCCCCGCCTCCGCCAGCCTGAGCAACATTCCCTACCTCGTTCATATTATTGGTATTGTAATACCTTACATTTGCCCAAGCAGTATTACTATAACCTGTAGCAAGATTTCTGCCTGTTAACGTAATCGCTGTACCCGGCGCTGCGGATGTAACGCTTACATTAAAAGTACCACCGCCGTTCTCTAACTTGGTGATCGTAGGATGGAATACCACAGTTACTGTTACTGTAGAGCCTTCTGCAAGACCAGGCATTGTAAAAGTACCTGTATCACCGTTTACAGTTACAGTCGTGCCGGAAGATGTTGCCATGGAAGCTATCACCCAATCGGAATTGGGAACTGCTGTAATTGTAATCGTGTCGCCAACTTGCGCCGTTGATCTGTCAACACTCCATGTACCGCCGGTTGCCGTACCGTCGTTTGCTGCAACAACAGCATTAGGTATCCCATCGAATGTTGTATTTGCAACTATTGTAGTATGTGCAGTAATAGCGGGTACTACAAAAGTACCCCTGTTATTATCGCCATCAACAGGTGTTGTTACATTCAAGCCAGCACGATCTGTAGTCATTCCACTTACCCGCCAGCCAAGCGCAGGTGCGGCAGTGATGGTTACTACTTGATCTAATTCAGCCGTTGTTCTGTCTATTATAAATGTTCCGCCAGTTTGCGCTGTTCCGCCGACTGTATCGACCGAGTTACCAAACCCTCTGTTGATGTTATGAGTTATCCTGCCAAATACCACAGTTACAACAACATCCGAAGCCGGCATGTTAAAGTTTGTTGTAACTGCTCCTGTGTTTTCGTTAACAGTCCATGATGCTGAAGATATAGGCGCACCGTTAAGACTTATCTCGGTAACTCTATAACCGGAATTGGGAGTAGCGGTAATTGGAACAGATGCGCCAAAGACTACTGTAGAAGTTCCGTTATTCACTGTAAACGAACCATCGGTTACTGTAGAAGATGTTGGACTTACATTGTAGACGTTGGAGAATGTAACAGTCACCTGTACATTGTTACTTGGCATTGTAAAGTTAGTTGTATTTCCACTAATATAACCTATATCCGTAGCAGGAGTTGTTTGCATACCGGTTACCCTGTAGCCACTTTCACTATTTGGAGCAGCTGTTATTCCAACCGTTTCTCCCGGCAGCGCTCTTGATGGATTTATGGAAGACGTAGTAAGTGTAAATGTATTATCATTGCCTTCTCCAGCTTTTGTAACAGTATAAATGCGTTCAAATTCAATCGCAGCAATTGGCGCCAGTAATGCCGCGAATTCCGTTGCTGTAAAGGCACCCATAGTAAATTGCTGGGTTCCCACACCTGTTTCATTGTTCCTGCTCATGGTTCCAACAGCTGTTATTCCGGAAGGCGTTATACTTTTTGCCCTCTGTTGGTTATTGGCTGGTGTTGCCGTAATTGTAATTGTATCACCTAATTGCGCTCCTATCGCCCCGCTTGTGCCAGATATAGGGTCTCTATCACCGGTGATCGTAAAGGAATATGTACCGGTACTAGCAGGTGAAATAACCGGGGTAAAATTATGGATTATTTTTCTGAATACCACTCTTACAGTTACACCGCCCGCTGGCATGGTAAAGGTACGCGAATCTCCTGTGCCGCTTACTTCAACTTCCTGATTGTCAGAATTAGCTACAAAGACATTATCAATAGTATAACCTGTATTTGGAGTGATAGCTGTTATGTTAACTGTTGAATCTGTCGGCGCATCTGCAGGTACATTAAATGTACCATTAACTGGAGTCGTTTTTGTTATTGGCTGCGGAGGCGCTGTGAATGTTACACTTACAGTTACACCACCCGCAGGCATCACAAACGAACGGGAGTTTTCAGACACATTAGTTACTGCAACATTCTGACTGCCAGAATCAACTACAGAGACAGTGCCAATAATATAACCTGCAGCAGGAGTAATATCCGTTATATTAACCGTTGAATCTGTCGGCGCATTTGCAGGCACAACAAACGTACCATTAGCCGGAGCTGTTTTGGTAATTGTCTGAGACTGCGCTGTAAAGGTTGCCTCTACAGTTACCGGATAGTCCGGCATAATAAAAGAGTATGAAGCATTACTTCCAAAACTGGCATATTCTTCAAAAGGAGAACCTGTTTTAAATACTCTTACCGTACTGTTACTGTAACCAGTTTCAGCAGCAATACTTCCTATCATAATTGTAGCGCCGTGCTCACCTACATTAGGCACAACAAACGAACCCCTTGCAACACCGCCAATAACAGGTACTATGTTTTTATTTATATCGTATGTAACAGCAACTAAAGCTTTTCCAGGTGGCGGATTTGAACGCGCAGTTGTTTGTGCTGGTTCTCCAACACCAGGCAGCATCGGGAAACCATAATTGCTGACAGTAGAAGTACTCCAATTTTCGGTGGTAAAACTTACAGAGTCTAACCAGAAATCGTCTTCTTTTAATCTGCTAACAAGTACACTTTCACCGTTTTGAGCACCTGGACCAATTAAGGTTGTAGGTATCGAAGGTACGGCAGAACCTATGCCTATTTCCATAGTAGCAATCGCGTAATTATTACTATTAGAACCAGTAGAATTTAAGGCAAAAACTCTTCTAGCTGTATTAGTTGCGGTAACTCTATTTCCCAGTGCAATATTATAATTAAAATTAGAATTAGAATTTCGTCCAACAAGACCACCAGCATAAGAGTTTGGGCTGTAGGAACTTATTAACTCAATTGAACCTCGGGAAAAGTTATATCGGACAGTTGCACCGTAAATAGTACCAACAAGACCACCAACATATTGATCATTATTAGTTGAATTATTAGTCAGCTTCACATTACCAAGCGCATAACTGTGTGTAAGATTTGTACCATTAAAATCTCCAACAAGACCACCTATATTGGATAAATTGCCATTAGTAGTACTAGTACGTTCAGCTGTAATATTACCGCTTGCCCAGGAACGAGTCATAGTTGAACTATCCTGACGACCAATAAGACCGCCTATTCTAAAACTGCCGCTACTGTTTATATAAACATCTATATCACCAGTTGCATAACTGGTTTCTATAGCTCCACTTGCTGTACCAACAAGGCCGCCAGTATCATTATTACCGGTGCCTGTTCCTTCCGCTCTGGCAGTTACTTTACCTGTTGCATAACTGCTCTGTATGGCTCCTCCTGCATTATTGCCTACAAGACCGCCTGCAATAACTGAACTACGCGAATGACCAACTACTTCACCTGTCGCAGAACTGTTTGATACACCACTGGAGTATCCAGCAAGTCCGCCAATATAAAGAGAACCGTTATTTCCGTCAACTACCAGCGGAGCTGTTACTTTTCCTGTTGCAATGCCTCTGGTTATAGTACCATATACAGAACCAGCAAGACCGCCAATATAAACAGCACCAGAACCCTTGGCTGTTGCAGTAACCGCACCAGATGCGTTAATAGTTGAGGTTGCACTTGTATCGCCAATACCTACATTGCTAAAACCAACAAGTCCGCCGGCAAAAATTGCTCCTGATGAAGGTGTTGAACCTGTTGATTCATTACCGGCAGAAGAAGTCGCTTCTACAATGCCTTCTGCATAACTGTTTGTAATTGTTCTGGTGTTTATACGACCCACTAGTCCGCCGGCATAAAGAATACCTGTATTTGATTCTGCTTCTACTGGACGTGTTGCAAAACTACCTGTTATAGCTCTGTTGGTAAATCCGGCAAGACCACCTGCAAAAACTGCTCTGTTTCCTCTAACACTTACCTGACTAGTGCCTTCTGCTTTACAATTATTTATATCTCCAGTAGAACTGCTATTTTCTATATGACCTACAAGACCACCGGCAAATACATTTCCGGATGCGGTTGTAAGAGAAACCTGATTTGGATTTACAGCTACAGCGCCGGTTGCGGAGCTTCCTGTTATTGTCGTTCCTTCACTGCAGCCAACAAGACCACCGGCAAAAACTTCTCCGCTGCCCGTGTAATTAGAAGTAGTTACAGAGCCTGATGCAGAGCTTCCGGTTATTGAACTGTTGGTATGGCCTACAAGTCCGCCAGCATGAAGAGCCGCAGAAGCAGAACTTACAACTGTAACAGAACCTGAAGAAGAAACGTTATTTAATTCACCATCGATAAGTCCGACAAAACCGCCAACATTGGTAATTGACGCTGTTGTTATATTCAAACTGCTGCTGCTGGTGTTTCTATTGCTAACACCCGCGCCAAATGTAACATTATCCGAAATTTCACCAACAAAACCGCCTACACTAAGTTCAGTAGCATTTGTTTTATTTACAGTAATCACTCCGGCATTTGCGCGGTTGACATCAGCAGCACCAGCAGTAGTACTGCCAAAGTTTACATATTGCGCATATCCGACAAGACCGCCAATCCTGTTCACATAATCTGGATCAGAAGTAGTATCGGATGTTGAACTGTAAACAGTAATATTCCCTGTATTATCATTTATAGTTTCATATTTGTTATTTTCTAACGTTATACGAGTGGTACCGGAAGTATTAGTATCACGATCCACAGTACCTGCAACTCCGCCAACCCTGATATGAGCAGAACTGCGACAATCTGATGTTCCAATATTAATATTTCCCTGTGCAATACAGTCTTTTATAGTAAAAGTGACAGGATCGGTGCCGATAGTACCAGTATGGGTGAATACCTGTCCGGCTATTCCGCCGACATACAGCTGATCTGAGATATTGGCTGTTGTTCTTCCAATGTCAATGCTTTCGGATACTTTGCAGTCATCGATATTACCGCGTTCGTTTCTGCCAACAATTCCGCCAACAAAATGATTACCTGAGCCAGTATTGTCAAGCTCAATAACTCCGCTATAATTAACCTTTTGAATGTCACCAGGACTGGCACGGGAAGCAATCGCACCAGCTGCCATAAGACTACCAGAGCCTCCGGTAATTTTTATATTACGAGAAACCGTAAGATCTGTAAGATCGGCGTTTAATGTTGAACTTTGCGATAACCCAATTACACCGCCGGTATCTTTCCAGCCGCCGGAACCCGAGTCAGTCACTGAGATATTGCCGGTAATTTCCGCCGGTCCGGTAATTGTCGCCGCTCCACTACTGAGACCGATTACACCGCCTGTTCTTACGTTGGCAGTAGAACCGGAAGATCTTGTAACATTAATAGTTCCGCTAATTGATGGTGTTCCGGTAATTGATGTTGTAACGCTTTCTCCAATTACGCCACCTGTACTTATACTGCCAGAACCAATTACAGAGATATTTCTATTAACAGTTGTATTTCCAGTAAATGTTGATGATACACTCTGTCCCACAACACCGCCTACAAATCTATCGCCTGTACCTGTGCTGGTTAATGTAATACTACCGGCAGTACTCATGCTAATATCGGAAAATGTTGCTGTTGTTGTGCTATGTCCAATCGCACCGCCGGCATTTATAATACATGCACCTGTTGAAGCACGTGTGACAACTACATTGTTTGTAACTGTAATTCCTGTAAGTGTTGATGTGGAGCTTTCACCAATTACACCGCCAATAAACAAGTTAGAAGTATTGGATGTACCAGAACAGCTAATACTAATAATTCCTGCTTCATTTTTCCCAGCAATATCAATATTGGAAAGAGTGGCTGATGCTTGGTTGTATCCAATTACGCCGCCAGTTCTTATAATACCTGCGCTTGCTGTTGCAGTTCTGGCAACAATGACGTCACCTTTTACAGTTGTAGCTGGTGTAGTTATACCAGTAATCGTTGCGCCATTTGCATATCCAATGACACCGCCAGCGCTGATAACACCGCTGCCGGTTACCTTTACATCGCTGATAATCGAGGGAATTCCGGTAATTGACGCTGTTGCACTATGCCCAATAATGCCGCCTGCCTCAATATTAGTACCATTAGTTACAATAGTATCACCAGAAATACCAGCTGCTGCGCCAGTCAGTCCGCTGTTATTTATATTTACAGTACCTGCATTGTGTCCGACAATGTTGCCCGCACTTGTCATACCTCCGCCGGAGTTTGCAACCGTAACATTACGCGAACCGGATATACCATTAATTGCAAGAATACTATTGGCTGCATTGTAGCCAACTACGCCGCCGATATAAACATTTCCATTATTATTAGATTTGTTTACATCTACATGGACAGTTGAGACGCTGTTTCTAATCTCTGTATTACCGCTTGTATAACCAATCATTCCGCCAAAGTGGATATTGGTGGCTGATGTTCCAGAAGTAGTATTCTGCAGAGTTACATTTGAATTTGCGCCGCTTACCGTACAGCCGCTTATGAGGGTATCAACTGCGTATCCGGCAAGACCTCCCGCATAAATATTAGCAGCTGTGTTATTCATCGCAGTATTAGCGTTATATACCAAATTAAGATCATATATACCGGCATTATTTAAATAACCAAAAAGACCCATATGCGGAGCGCTTGTTATATCGCTCTGGATTGTTATTGTTTTTCCTATACCAAAGAATTTACCGTTAAAGTTATTTGCTACATTACCAAAAGGTGTCCAGTTTTCAGTAACATTAATATTATTGGCAAGAATGTAACATTGATTTGCAAAGCTGGTATAACCTGATGATGCTGCCGCAAGCTCAGCTGCATTGGAGATTACTATGATAGGTTTATTATGTGCCACTTCCATTTCTGGAATAGTCCATATCTGTATTGGATTATTAATATCCATTGTTACTGTTTCACCTTCACTTGTCAGGTCAATCCAGATATGGGAACGAATAGCAGATAACGCCGAAGTATCAAGTTGGCCCTGCGTAAGCGCAGTTGCAGGAATAGAAAAACTTGTTGTACCTGCGGGTAGTGTTTCTTTATCAGCGCCAGTGTGGGGACCGCTGTTATTTATTCGCCAATGTATCGTTGGCACAACATCCTCGGCTGTGTCCCATTCT
>Ga0123356_10003677_pt1 | contig 15989 bp, 14 predicted proteins | sample TergutEmb28metaG_2_FD_92546 | JGI IMG/M metagenome (GOLD analysis project Ga0123356, IMG submission 92546) | Embiratermes neotenicus P3 segment gut microbial communities from Petit-Saut dam, French Guiana - Emb289 P3 | ecosystem: Host-associated > Arthropoda: Insects > Digestive system > Gut ... | reverse complement strand
TGAGGCCAAAGAGGAACCCAAGGCTGAGGCCAAAGAGGAACCCAAGGCCGAGCCCAAGGCTGAGGCTAAAGAGGAGCCCAAGGCTGAGCCCAAGGCCGAAGCCAAGGAAGAGCCAAAGGCTGAGCCCAAGGCTGAGCCCAAGGCCGAAGCCAAGGAAGAGCCAAAGGCTGAACCCAAGGCTGAGCCCAAGGCTGAGGCCAAAGAGGAACCCAAGGCTGAGCCCAAGGCTGAGGCCAAAGAGGAACCCAAGGCTGAGGCCAAAGCCAAGGCCGCCCCAAAAGCTGAGCCGAAGGCTGATACCAAGGCAGACGCCAAGGCCGAGCCCAAAGCCAAGGCGAAAGACTCTGAGTGATGTTGGTTGAGGCTCTGGAACACCTGGTGCAAGGCCTGGTTGACAGCCCGGAATTGGTCCGGGTCAAATCCAAGAACACCCGCCGTGGCCAACTGCTGGAGATCCGGGTTGATCCCGAAGACCTGGGCCGGGTGATTGGCCGAGGTGGACGCACCGCCAAGGCGTTGCGCACCGTGGTCAACGCAGTGGCTCAGGATGGGCCGGTGCGGGTGGACGTGGTAGAGACCGACCGGCACTAGCGCCGTGTGGGTGGTGGTGGCCGTGATTGGCCGGGCCCACGGCCTGACGGGCCAGGTGCATGTTGACGTGCGCACCGACCAGCCAGCCAAACGGTTCGTGCTGGGGCAGGCCTACCCGACCGAGCCAGCCAGCCATGGTCCACTGACCTTGACCTTATGGCAAACCGGCCCCGAACGCACCATTGCCCAATTCGCTGAAGCCTCAGACCGCACCGCCGCTCAGGCACTGCGCGGCGTGGCCCTACTGGCACAGGTCGACCCCGAAGAAGAGGCTGATGCCTGGTACCCCACCCAGCTTGAGGGCTTGACAGTGGAACTGCCCGATGGCACCAAGGTGGGACGTGTGGTGGATGTGTTGACCCGTCCAGTCCAGGATCTACTGGAGATTGACCAAGGCAAGGCCGGTCTAGCCTGGGTGCCACTGGTCAAGGCCCTGGTGCCGCTGGTGGACCTGGTGGGGGGCCGCATTGTGATTGACCCACCGGCTGGCCTGGTGGCTGTCAGGCCAACACCGGAGGACACGCCATGAGGATTGACGCCATTTCGATCTTCCCTGACTATTTCAGGGCTGCTGAGCTGTCGTTGTTGGGCAAGGCGCGGCAGTCTGGCTTGGTTGAAATGATGGTGCATAATCTGCGTGATTGGACGGAAGACCGGCATCGCACCGTCGATGACACGCCTTATGGCGGCGGGGCTGGCATGGTGATGCTGCCCGAGGTCTGGGGCAGGGCCCTGGACCAGGTAGCCAAACCCGGTGCGGTGATCGTGTTGCCCACACCCTCGGGCCAGCTGTTCAATCAGGGCATGGCACAGGACCTGGCTGGCGCCGAGCAGCTGGTGTTGGCCTGTGGTCGCTACGAAGGCATTGACGCCCGGGTGGCCCAGCACTTCGCCACCCGAGACGATCTGACCCTGCTGGAAGTCTCGGTGGGTGATTACGTGCTGGCCGGTGGCGAAGTGGCGGCCCTAGTGATGATTGAGGCCGTCACCCGGCTGCTGCCAGGTGTGTTGGGCAACGCCGAATCGCTTCAAGAAGAATCCCATGGCAGTGACGGCCTGCTGGAATACCCGACCTACACCAAGCCGCCTAGCTGGCGGGATTTGCCTGTGCCACCAGTCTTGCTGAGTGGTGACCACGCCAAAATCGCGGCCTGGCGGGCTGAAGCAGCCCGCCAACGCACCTCCGCCAATCGCCCCGAACTGCTAGACGGCGCAGCGTCTAACTAACGCCGGTCAGCCGATTCAGACTCATTGAAGGTGGCGTTCAAGCGGCTAGCGGGCATGAAATAGACGGCTATCACTGAGATCACCGCGGCGGCGGCGGCAATGTAGAACAACAGCCCTATGGCATCGCCAAACGAAGAGCGAATGATCTCTTGGATCGGCTCTGGCAGGGTGGATAGGTCGAGCGACTGGCTCGACGAATCGCCCTCTTGCATGCCTGCCGCCAGCTGTGCCTGCTGTTCAGGCTTGAGCGTGGCCATGAACGCCGTCAAGCGGGTGTCACGCAAGTGGCCCACCCGGTTGGCGAAGACGCTACCCAACACCTGGATGCCAATGGTGCCGCCCAACGAACGGAAGAAAGCCACAGAGGCACTGGCTGTACCCACGTCGTGCACGGAGACGGAGTTCTGCACCGCCAAGACCAGGTTCTGCATGGTCAAGCCCACCCCAACGCCGGCAAAGCCGATGTACAGGCCAATCAGCCACAGGTCGGTGGTGTAGGTCATGGTGCCAACCAGGCAGAAACCAACCACCATGATGGCGGCCCCTGCCAGCGTGAACGGTTTCCACACACCCCAGCGGGAGACCAACCGACCCCCCACCACGGAAGACAAAAGCACACCCGCCATCATCGGCAGCATCATCAGGCCAGAGGCGGTGGGGCTGTAGCCGCGGGCCACCTGGTAGTACTGGCTCAGGAAGACTGTCGCACCAAACAGGGCAATGCCCACTGCGACCGAAGCGATGATGGCCAAGGCGGTGGTCCGAGCCTTGATGATGGGCAGCGGGATGATCGGGTTGCGGACCTTGGATTCAACCACCACAAACATGACGGTGGCCAGGGCCGTGAAACCCAGCAGCGCCGCGGTTTGCCAGGACAGCCAGGCGAAGGAGTGGTTGGCAAACGAGATCCAGATCAGCAAGGCGGAGGCGCCCACGGTGATCAAGGCGGCGCCCACCCAGTCAACCTTGGCGCCGGGGCGAGACTCGAACTTGATCTTCAGCTTGAACTGCAGCACCCCACCGGCCAACACCGCAAACGGTACCGCCGACCAGAAGGTCCAGCGCCAGCCCAGCCAGCTGACGTCCACAATGAAGCCACCAATCAACGGCGCCACCACGGTGGCCACCGCGATCACCGCCCCGGTGTATGCCATGTAGCGGCCACGCTGCAGGGGTGGAATCACCGTGCCGATAATGGCCTGGATCAGCGCCATCATGGCCCCAATCCCAATGCCTTGGAAGACGCGGCAGGCAATCAGCATGAGGGTGGAGGTGGCCGCGCCGCAGGCGACGGAGCCAAAGATGAAGATGGCTAGGCCGGCCAGCAGCAGTGTCTTCTTGTTGAACAGGTCGGCCAACTTGCCCCAGATCGGCGTGGAGGCGGCGTTCGCCAAGATCGAGGCCGTCACAATCCAGGTGTATTGCTGCTGGGTGGAGCCCAGCTTGGCGGCTATCACCGGCAGGGCAGTACCCACCACCGTCATGGAGACGTTAGCCACAAACATGGCAATAAGCAGGCCGGTCAGCACCTCCAGGATTTCCCGGTGGGTCAGCGGCTCGGGTACGGCGGACGGCCTGGGATGGTGTCCTTTGGCTTGGCTGGACATGTTGTCTTTCTTCGGGCCCTTGAGTGGTTGCTCGGGGCCCTGGTTGGGTGGCCGGTTTGACCCGGGCCGGCTGAGCCAAGGGCGGTGGCGGTTGGCCCCATCGGTCCAGAACCAAACCTATGCCCGTTTGGGGCTTCCGGCGGAGTAGGCGGCCTAATTGATCCGGGGTTTGGCGGTTTTCTCGGGCTGCCACGCCCAACTTGGAGGGTCTGGCTGGCGATGGCGGCCGTGGTCAGCCAGGGTGCCGCGACTCACCACTCATTAGCCGGGCTGGGGTCCGGTGTGGCACAATGTCCCGTTGGCGCGCCAGGTTGTTGCCTGCCACAGGGGGACACTAGCCCGGCGCCCAGGCCTACATGTAACCAAGCTAGACCGCGGCCCAGTGGCCGCCCAATGAGTCTGTGACCTGTGGCACGGGCGGGAAAGACGTGTGTCATGCATCATCTGGACGCCGTTGACAAACCCTCACTGAAAGATGGCATTCCCTCCTTCCGCGCCGGTGACACTGTTAAAGTGCACGTCAAGGTGGTTGAAGGCAGCCGGTCTCGTATCCAGGTCTTCCAAGGTGTGGTGATAGCCCGCCGCGGTGATGGGGTTAGGTCTAGTTTCACTGTTCGAAAAGTCTCGTTCGGTGTGGGCGTGGAGCGGACTTTCCCGGTCAACGCGCCCTCGATTGACCACATCGAAGTGGTCAGCCGCGGCCAGGTGCGCCGCGCCAAGCTGTACTACCTGCGTCAGCGCCACGGTAAAGCCGCCAAGATTCGCGAACGGCGTGAGCCCAAGCGCTAACCTGCCTGTCATGGTGTCCTACGACACCCCCCAAGAGTGAGCACTATGCTGCCTGTCCGCCTGTTCTTAGGACACCTCCCGTGTTAACCACGTCCGCACCGCAGAGGGTGTCGGAGAACACCCTCCCCGGTGCGCACCCGATGCTTGCTAGCCGCGTTTCCTTAGGTCAACCCACATGTTGACCACGTCAACACCGCAGAGGGTGTCTGCGAACACCCTCCCCGGTGCGCACCCGATGCTTGCTAGCCGCGTTTCCTTAGGTCAACCCACATGTTGACCACGTCAACACGGGGTGAGCCGATTGGCCCACTGACCCCGACCATGGACTTTGAGCGGAGCGAGCTAGCCACCTACCAGCTGGTCGGTGGTATGGACGAGGTCGGCCGAGGCGCCTTAGCCGGACCCGTCTGTGTGGGTGTGGTCTGCGTTGGCGCCACCACCGGGGCACCGCCACCTGGCCTACGTGACTCCAAAGACCTCACCGCACCTCGACGCCAGGCCCTGGTGCCCGCCATCGTCGCTTGGGCTGAACGCTACGCCCTTGGTTGGGCTGGGCCGCGTGAAGTTGACCAGCACGGTGTGGTCGGGGCGCTCCATCTGGCGGGGCAACGCGCCCTGGCAGCCTTGCCCACCGCGCCGCCGCGCCTGGTATTGGACGGCGCCCATGATTGGCTGACTCCCAAGGTGGATTTGTTCACCGACGATGCCGGCCCCTGGCACACCTCGGTAGTTTCCTTGGTCAAGGCGGACCAGAAATGCGCCTCGGTGGCTGCGGCTTCGGTGCTGGCCAAGGTGGCTCGGGACAAGCTGATGACCGAACTAGACGCCGCCTACCCGCCTTATTGTTTCGCCGCCAACAAGGGCTACGGCTCGGCTGTCCACCGCCAAGCCATTGCCCAGATTGGGCTGTGTCCGGCCCATCGGGCCAGTTGGGCGTTGCTGAAGACAGAAAACCCATAGAGGTGTGAGAGGCTAACAGCGTGTCAGAGCCAACCTCCAAGGATGCCAAGCAGCCCGCTGGCGGCCGTCATTCGGTGGACGGCGCCAGCAAGGTGTCCGGCTCGGCTACCCGGGGCGCTAGGGCAATGCGGGTGGCGCGCGAGGTGGCCATTGTGGTGGCAGCCGCCATTGTCTTGTCGTTCTTGCTCAAGACCTTCTTGATCCAGTCCTTCACCATTCCCTCGCGCTCCATGGTCCCCACGCTGCTGGAAGGCGACCGGGTGATTGTCACCAAGTTGGCGCCCGGGCCCTTGCAGCTCCACCGGGGCGACGTGGTGGTGTTCCAGGACCCGGGCAATTGGGTGACCGACCACCAGCCGTCGGTGCGCCGGGCGGGCCTAAGCCGGGTGTTGTACGGCGCGCTGCGAGAGATTGGATTGGCCCCAGCCGACTCCACGGATTACTTGATCAAGCGACTGGTGGGCTTGCCAGGGGACGAGGTGTCCTGCGGGGGCCCTGGCGAGTTGCTGACCATCAACGGTGTGGCGGTCCAGGAGACCTATTTGCCGCCCGACACCATGCCCTGTGCGCTGGCCTTTGAGGTGGTGGTGCCAGAAGGAGCCATGTGGGTGATGGGCGACAACCGGGGTGCTTCGTCAGATTCCAGGGCCCACATGGACGAGGCCCTGGGTGGCGCGGTCAGCCAGGACCTGGTGGTGGGGGTGGCTCAACTCCGATCGTGGCCAATTAGCCGGTGGACCTTGATGCGCAACCCGGGTGCGGTGTTTGCCTCGGTACCCGCGCCACATCAGGGTGGGCCATGAGCGCTGAGGATCTTGAGGCCTATGAGGCCGAGGCCGAACTAGCGCTGTACCGCGAATACCGGGATGTGGTGGGTCTGTTCGCGTACGTGGTTGAAACCGAGCGCCGTTTCTATCTAGCCAACCACGTGGATCTGCAGGTCCAGTCGGCCGGTGGCGAGGTGTTCTTCGAAGTGGCCATGGCTGACGCCTGGGTCTGGGATGTCTACCGCACGGCCCGGTTTGTGTCTTCGGTCAAGGTGGTGACCTTCAAGGACGTCAACATCGAAGAGCTGTCAAAACCCGACATGTCGCTTCCCTAGGGCTCAATACCATGGCATCGATGCGCGGGAAGGGTAGGCACGTTAGCGGGCCTGGCTGGCGGTCGCCAGTCGTCGCGGGCGAGCCGGTTGGTGAACCGCAGGCTAATGCCGAGGTGGTGGCGGCCGATCTCTCCGAGGAGGTGGCGGCGCCAAGCCCGCCGGTGACGGACCAGCCGGACCAGGCGGCTGCGGTCGAGCAGGATCGGCCAGCCTCAGAGAGCCAGGATCAGGCGACCGCGAAAGACAAGGACAAAGCGACCGCGTCTGACAAGGACCAGCCAGCCCCAGAGGACAAGGCTCAGGCGGCCGCGAAAGACAAGGACCGGCCTGCCCCGGTAGGCCGTCGGCAACGCTTGTCGCGCTGGGCGGTTGAATTGGCCTTTGTTCTGCTGGTGGTGGTGGTAGCGTCCTTTGCCCTCAAGACCTTTGTGATCCAATCCTTTTGGATTCCCTCCCACTCGATGGAGCAAACCCTGCTGCCCAATGATCGGGTGATTGTCACCAAGTTGGCGCCTCGCTGGTTGTCGCTACACCGCGGAGACGTGGTGGTGTTCTCTGACCCTGGCAACTGGGCGCCAAGCGCTAGTGTCCCGGTGGTCGAACGTGGCCCGGTGGCGTCGTGGTTCTACGGCATCGGTCAGGCCTTGGGCCTGGCGCCCACCAGTTCTGAGGAGTACTTGATCAAACGGGTGATAGGCCTGCCGGGGGACCGAGTGGCCTGTGAGGGCGATGGCGCACCGATCACTGTCAACGGCGTGGCCCTTGACGAGCCTTACCTGGCGCGTGGGGTGGCGCCATCGCGCGAGGCCTTCGAGGTGGTGGTGCCGGCTGACGCGGTCTGGGTGATGGGAGACAACCGGGACAATTCGGCCGATTCGCGGGTTCACCAGGACCAGGCTCTGCAGGGCGCGGTGGCCATCAAGGAGATTGTTGGCGTGGCTCAAGTGCGCAGTTGGCCGTTGAGTCGCTTCAGTTTGATGCGCAATCCGGGCGGCACCTTCGCTGAGGTGCCGAAGCCGTAGCCGCCCGATAATTCATCCCATCAATTGGTCATCCACAGGCGGAGGTGCGCCGCCGTGACAGGCAGACCAGACTGCCGTTTCCATGGAACAACCAGCCGCCCCGGGCGCACCCGTGCGGCCTGCCGCCACCAGTGAAGCCCCGGTCAACCTGTCACGCCGGGCGTTAGGCCAGTTCGGCGAGAAACTGGCTGCCAGGCACCTAGAGGCACTGGGCTGCCAGATAGTGGCCAGGAATTGGCGCAAGGGTCGCTACGGTGAGCTCGACCTGGTCGCGCTCGATGGCGATTGCCTGGTGTTCGTTGAGGTCAAGACTCGGTCAACTGACGCATTCGGCCCACCAGCCGAGGCGGTGGGGCGAGCCAAACTGGCGCGACTGCGCCGCCTAGCTGGGCTGTACCTCCAAGAAGACCACCCGCCAGCCAAGACCGTGCGTTTGGACGTGATTGCCATCACCACCGGCCATGGTGGACGCAGGTTGGAGCACTTCAAGGGCGTGGATCAGTGAGTTCGGTCATTGGCCACACCTTGGCCGTCGCCCTGACCGGCCTTGAGGGTCACATGGTCGAGGTTGAAGCCCTGATCCAACCGGGTCTACCCAACTTTGCCCTGGTCGGTCTGCCAGACGCGGCCCTGGGCGAGGCCCGTGACCGCGTCCGAGCCGCCATTTTGGCCACCAACCTGCCCTTCCCAGCACAGCGCATCACCGTCAACCTGTCACCGGCTTCGCTGCCCAAGTCTGGATCCGGGTTTGACCTGGCCATAGCGGTAGCGGTGCTGACCTCCGCCGGTTTGATCAATCCGGACACCCATCCCGGAGTGGTCTACCTCGGGGAGCTGGCGTTAGACGGGCGGACCAGGCCGGTGCGCGGAGTGCTGCCAGCGGTGGTCGCGGCGGTTGACGCGGGCTGCCCCAAGGTGGTGGTGCCACAAGCCAACGCGGACGAGGCCAGCCTGGTCACGGGCGCCAAGGTCTTGGCCGTGGCCAGTTTGGAAGAACTGGTCTACCTGCTGGGCGCCAGCGTGGCACCACCGGCGCCCCACCGTCGGGTCAATCAACCGGCGGACCATCAGCCAGCTGTGTCACCCGTTGCCAAGCCGCCGCCCGATCTGGCAGAAGTACTGGGACAACACGAGGCTCGTCTGGCCCTGGAAATAGCCGCTGCCGGCGGCCACCATTTGCTGATGGTGGGCCCACCTGGCACCGGTAAAACCATGCTGGCAGCCCGTCTACCTGGTCTATTACCGCCACTCGAAGAATCCGCGGCAGTCGAAGTCACCGCAGTCCACTCTGTGGCCGGCCTGCTCAAAGCGGAAAACGGGCTGATCACCACCCCACCGTTCCAAGACCCTCACCACACCGCCACACCGGCCTCCATTGTGGGTGGTGGCACCGGCTTACCTCGTCCCGGGGCAGTCTCCCTGGCCCACCGCGGAGTGTTGTTCTTAGACGAGGCGCCCGAATTCTCCTCCCGGGTCCTGCAAACCCTGCGCCAGCCATTGGAGCGCGGTGAGGTGGTGATTCACCGGGCGGCCGGCATCGCCCGTTTTCCCGCAGCCTTTCACCTGGTGATGGCGGCCAATCCCTGCCCCTGTGGCCACGGCTGGGGGCGCGGCGAAGCCTGCACCTGCTCATCGCTGACCAAGCGGCGCTATTTTGGCCGCCTGTCCGGTCCTCTACTGGACCGGCTCGACATGGTGGTGGGGGTTGAACCGGTGGGCACGGTGGCGCTGGGGCAAGGTGCCTGCGGCGAACCAAGCCACCGCGTAGCAGGGCGAGTGGCGGCCGCTCGTCAGGTGCAGACCAAGCGGTACCAAGCCCACGCTTGGCAGCTGAACTCACAGGCGCCGGGATCATACCTGCGGGAGCGTCTCAAGGCGGGCTCTGGCATTGAGATGGCCTTGCGCCGGGGGCTAGAGACGGGAGCGCTGTCACTGCGCGGCGCCGACCGGGTGCTGCGGGTGGCCTGGACCATTGCCGACCTGGCAGGGCGAGGCGGTCCCAGCGATGAAGACTGCGACTTGGCCATGGCGCTGCGCCTCAGGGGAAGCCAATGAGCCTGCCATTCGACATTGACAACCCCACGTTGGCCCTGGCTGCCTGGTCTAGGATCTGCGAGCCGGGTGACCAAGACGCCCACCGCCTGATCAAGGCCGCCGGCCCCAGTGCCGCCCTGCGTTGGCTGATGCAGCCGGCGGCTGGCGCCGCGCCCGGTGGCGCCGGTGTGCGCCAGGCCTTGCGCCGGTGGCTGCCCAGGCTGGAAGGCCTGGACCCACGCCGCGAACTGCGGGTACTGCGGTCCCTTGGAGGGTGTCTGATTGCCCCTGGCCAGGTGAACTGGCCGGTGGGTCTCGATGACCTGGGTGATGCGGCGCCGCTGTGTCTTTGGCAATGGGCTCCGTCCGGGCTGAACCTGAATGATTGGTGCCAGCGGTCAGTTGCGGTGGTGGGGTCCAGAGCCTGCACCCACTACGGCACCACGGTCACCGGCACCATGGTCGGGGAGCTGATCGGTGCCGGGCTGACGGTGGTCAGCGGCGGGGCTTTTGGCATTGACGCGGCCGCCCACCACACCGCCTTGGCGTTAGGTGGTCGCACGGTGGCGGTCATGGCCGGCGGCCTAGACCGGCTCTACCCGGCGGCCAATGAAGAGATGCTGCGTCAGGTGGCTGGCGCCGGCGCGGTCATATCCGAACTGCCACCCGGCTCGGCCCCACGCCGGGAGCGCTTTTTAGACCGGAACCGGCTGATGGCCGCCATGACCAAGGCCACGGTGGTCATCGAATCGGGTTGGCGCTCCGGCGCCCATCGCACCGCGGCGGTGGCAGCTGACCTGCTGCGCCCCGTGGCGGCCGTACCCGGCCCGGTCACGGCTGCGTCTTCGGCCGGCTGCCACCGTCTGATCCGCGAGGGCGTGGCCACGCTGGTGACAGGGGCCGACCAAGTCCTGGAGTTGATCACCCAGCTGGGCCAGGCGCCCGCCGCCCTGACTGAATGCCGCCTGGGCCCCCTTGACGGTCTGAACGGACCCGAGCGCCAGGTCTACGACGCCCTGCCACTGCGCGGCATCGTCCCTGTTAGCCAGGTGGTGACGGCCAGCGGTCTGGCCGCCACCCAAGTCCTTGGCGCTTTGAGCCGGCTAGAACAATCTGGCCGCGCTGCCACCACAGGTGGTGGCTGGCGCCGCACCCCAACTAAGAACCCGCGTTGAAAGGAAAACCGATGCGCCCCACACCTCTAACCAGGCGTAGCTTGAGGCTACGCCGCCGCGCTCGCCGCCGGGCCACCGTCCTGCTGACCACCATGACGCTGGCGGGTCTGACCCTCAGCGGTCTGGTTGGCCAGCCCGAGGCGGCCCAAGCGGCGCCCACCGGGATGGTGGCGCCCTACACCTGGGTGCCCGGCAACTTTGGCAATGGCGGTGGCGGCACCTATCTGGGCCGGCTGGCTTCGATGAATCCAGCCACCAAAGCGGTCAGTCCCTACATCTTCTGCATCTCGGCCGGGGCGGCTACGCCGGTCAATCCCAAATCCGCGGGCATCAAGACCGGTGGCAACTTTGCCCTGATTGGCTACGTCCTGGGCCGGCATCAGGGCGAATCGGGTAACTACACCCCGCAAGCCATCAGCTACCTGTCACACGTCTATTTCGACACCGGCAACGGTGGCCAAGGTGCCGTGGCGGCCCGGGCTCTGCTTGAGCGCAACATCAAATCCGCCGCCAATGGGGCGGCCATCTTGGCCCGCTCCGAGGCTTTGTTGTGGGAAGCAGGCCGCTACTCCGGGGTGCCCAAGGTCTCGCTGAGCTGGGGTCGGCCTGACAAGGTGGGCCGGGTCTATCCCCTGAACTTCCAGGTGGCCTCGGCCAATGGCAGCTACCTGTTCTCGGCACCGGTCACCTTGACGTTGACCCGTACCTCTGGCACTGGCACCGCTACTTTCAAAGAGTCCGGCAAAGCTAGTTTGACCATCAACAGCCGGACCGATGTCGCCAGGACCGTCAACGTGAACTACTCCGGCACTGGTCGCTGGACCGTCACGGCCAAGACCGGAGCCGTTTTCCCTGCCAACTGCCTGACCATGTTCACCGAACCAGGTCACCAAAGCGCCATCGCGGTGGCGCCCAGCATCGCAGCCACGGCCGCCAGCACCACCTTCCAGGTGGACCAAGTGACCCCCACCATCACCACAGTCTCATCGACCACCAAGCAAGCCAGCGTGGGCCAGGCGGTCCGGGACACGGTCACGCTTGGTGGTGGCTGGCCGGGTGACACAGTCAAGGTCACCGCCGAATTGTGGCGGGTGTCGGCGGCAGGTGGCTCCCTACCGGCTCAATCGGCCGCTGCTCCGGCTGGGGCAGTCAAGGTATTCACCGCTCCGGCCACCAACCTGAAACTGAGTGCCACTGGCGGCGGCTCCATCAACCTCCCGGCCTACACCATCACCAGCACCGACCCAGCAGGCTGGTACACCTGGCGGGTGACCACCACCGGCACCACTTACACCAGGGCGGCCAGCGCAAAGTTCAACGTGCCAGCCGAATCATTCCAAGTGGTGGCCAATGCTGTCAGGATCGAATCCACCGCACTGGTCAGTGGCAACGCCGGTCCTGGCGACACGGTCGAAGACCTGGTGCAACTCACGGGCGGCGTGGCTGGCCAAACAGTCCAGGTCAGCGCCACTCTGGTGCGTCTGAGCGACAATCCAGACGCGCCTCAACCCGGCCAAAGCGCCACCCGGCCAGCCGGTGCCATCACCGTCGCTGGGCCATTCACCAAGGACGTCACCTTTGATCAAGGAGGCGGTGCGTTGGCGCCGTTTGGCCCCTACACCCTGACCGCGGCCGACGTGGGCTGGTTCACCTGGGTCATTGAAGTGTCGGCATCGGCCAATGGCTCGGTCACCGGCGGCGCCAGCCCCTACGGCGTGCCCAGCGAGACCTTCCAGGTCAGGGCCCCAGCAGGCCCAAGGGTCACCACCCAGGCCAGCCATCAGATAGCTTCAGCTGGCGCGGCATTGACCGATCATCTCCGGCTGTGGGCCGACCCAAGCATTCTGGCCGGTGCCCCTGCCGTGATCGAGTCGACCTTGTGGGGGCCGTTTGCTACCCCACCTGTCTTGAGTGAAACCTGGCCGTCCGATCCAGCGCTCAAGGTGGGTAGCGTCACCACCACGCTAGCCGCCCCGGGTGGGGCCACCTCGCCGGGCATCGCCGTTGACCAGCGCGGCTACTACGTCTGGACGGCCAAGCTGGCTGAAGGCCAGCGCACCGTCTATCACCCGGCAGCCGCCCTGGCGGTCAGCGAAGGGGAGAGTGGCGTCAACCTGCTAGGTGCGGTGAGCGGTCTGGCGCCCTTGGCCGCTCTGGATGCCACGGTCGAGTTGTACTACCTGAGTGATGATCCCGCCGCGCCACCGCCCACCGCCGTGCCACCGAGCGCCCGGGTGTCGGGTTTGCCCGATGCCGGCGCCTGGGCTATCAGTGGCGGTGCCGCTGGCCAGGCGCCATGGGGTCAAGTCATGAGCTTGCCGGACACCTTGTTTACCGATGCCACCGGGCAGGTCGCCGCCGGTTGGTATGGCTTGGCGGTTGGGGCAGCCGCCACCTGGGACATGACGGCGCTGACCGGTTCGCCGTTGGACGCGTTAGTCCTGGTCACCGAAGAATCCGGGGTGGTGAGCTACGGCTTTGGTCCAGCCGGTGTGGCCACCGGGCCAACTGCCGGATCGTTAGCCATGCCAGTGGCGTCCGCCCCCAGTCAAGTCAAGGCTTACGATCAGTTCACCTCTTCGTTTGGCGATGCCATTGAGACCACCCTGGTGCCCTATTCCCCGCAAGTCACCACTGAGACCTCTGAACAGGTGGCATCGGCGGGAGCCGAATTGACCGACCACCTGACTTTGAGCGGGGCCGCTCCTGGGGTCACCTATCAGATCACTTCGGTGCTCTACGGTCCATTCGACGCTGCGCCAATCCGCCAAGCGACGGTGCCGGCTGACGCACCCGAGGTGGGTCGGGTGGTGACCGAGTTGACGGCTGACGCTAGCGGCCAGGCCAGCGGCCAGACCGAGGGTTTAGTGGTGGACCAGGCGGGCTACTACGTCTGGGTGGAATCAATCCCTGATGATCTGTTGGGCTCGGGCTCAAGGGGTTGGACCGGGGAGTATGGCCAAACCAGCGAAACCACGGTGGTGCCATGGTGGCCAGTGGTCACCTCACAAGTCGATGAGGCTCTGATCTTGCCCGGCGGGGTGAGCTTTGACACGCTGAGCGTGACCGGCGGCCAACCCCATGGCCAAGGCGTGCTGCTGGTCAGTCTGTATGGGCCGTTTTCGGCCGATCCCACCTACGACTACGACGGGTATGGGACGTACCAGAACCCGAATCTGGAGCCAAATCTGACGCAGTTGGCTCTGCCGCAGAGCCCGCCGGCTGACGCCCCGGTGGTAGCCAGTTGGAGCTTTGATCTAGAACTGGACGTCGCTGGAGAGGCCACGGTGACCACGCCTGAGAGCCAGCTAGAAGGAGGCGGCTATTACGTCTACTCAGCCGTCTTGGTACCGGCTGATCAAGCCATGGTGGCCGGAGCCGAGCGTTTCGGTGAAGTCAGCGAGACCACTTTGGTGCCGTGGCAGCCGGCGGCCCGGACCATGGCGTCACATCAGGTGGCTGAGGTGGGGGCTGAACTCTCCGACCACGTCGAGGTGACCAACCTGGGGCAGAATCCAGCCACTATCACGGCCCTGTTGTATGGGCCTTTGCCGGCGGCACCCAAACAGAGTGACCTGGTGCCACCAGGCACGCCTTTGGCAGGATCGGTCACACTCCGGGCCAATGGCAGCGGACACTACCTCACACCAACCATCACGGTGCAACAAGCCGGCTACTACACCTGGGGTGAGACCATCACGGCTCAGGAAGGTACCGCGGTGATCGAAACCACCACGGCGTTCGGCATTGCGGACGAGACCACGGTGATCAATCCACCGTCGGCACCGCTTGAGGTCCTGCGGACTGACGAGTTGCCCTTCACCGGCCCCGGTGCTGCCCCGGGTTGGGCACTTGGGCTGGCGTTGGTGCTGGTGGCGGTCGGGGTGTCGTTGCGGCGCCTGGCCTGGCGCTAGCGACTAGTCATGAGCCCCTGGAATTGGCATGACACGGATTGGCTCCGGGTCACCCTGCGGCCGCGCCGGCGGCTCGCAGGGTCCAGCATCCCGCCCAACCCCGGGTCACCCTGCGGCCGCGCCAGCGGCTCGCAGGGTCCACCATCCAGCCGAACCCCGGGTCACCCTGCGGCCGCGCCAGCGGCTCGCAGGGTCCACCATCCCGCCCGGTTGCTTGGTGGATATTGCGGATCGATTGGGTGAAGTGCAGCATGACATGGGGAAACGCCAGTTGCAGGGGCCTGCCTCAACCCCGGGTCACCCTGCGGCCGCGCCGGCGGCTCGCAGGGTCCACCATCCCGCCCGGACCATTGTCGAGCTCATCAATCCACCTGTGGCATCGCCAGCGCTATGCGCGGCGCAGTCGGTGGGTCTGGGACCAGCCAAGCCCGCATTAGTGAAAACTGGTTCCCGTGAGTGAAGCGATCTGGCCAAGTCAGGTGTTGGCGGACTACCGCCAACACCTGGACTTGGGTCGGGGATTGTCACCTCACACCGTGAGGGCTTATGTGGCCGATGCGGCAGACTGCCTGGCAGCCGTGGCTCCAGATGGGCTAGACCAACTGGCCGAAGTGGGGCTCGACGATCTCAGGGCTTGGTTGGCGCAAATCGCCTCAAGCGGGGCGGCTCGGGCATCGGTGGCCCGCCGAGCCGCTGCGGCTCGTGGCTTCTTCGACTGGGCCCACGCCATTGCCCTCATCAAGTCCAACCCCGCGGTCCGTCTGTCCGTCAAGTTCCCTAGCCAAACCTTGCCTCAGGTACTTGAGCGGGATCAGGTTGCCGCCATGCTGGAGACGGCTGCCAAGGCTGCCAGCGGAGGTCCGGTGAGCGTTGTAAGGGATTGGGCGCTAGCCGAGTTGGCCTATGCCACGGGGCTGCGGGTGGCTGAATTGGTGCGTCTTGACGTCAAAGACATTGACTTGGCCAATCGCCTGGTCAGGGCCATGGGCAAAGGCTCGAAGGAGCGGGTGGCACCGTTTGGCGCACCGGCCGCCAGGGCACTGGAGACTTGGATTGACCAGGGTAGGCCAGAACTGCTAGCCAGCCTGCCTCATGCCACCGCCGGCCCGGCGCTGTTTGTGGGTCTGCGCGGTGGGCGGCTGGACGCCCGCGAAGCCAGGCGGGGCATTGATCGCCTGTCCCGCGCCGCTGGTCAAGGTGGACTCAGCCCACACACGCTGCGTCATTCAGCGGCCACCCACCTACTGGAGGGTGGCAGTGATCTCAGATCAGTACAGGAATTATTGGGTCACGCCTCTTTGGCCACCACTCAGCGCTACACCCACGTCACCACCGAGCGGCTCTGGGCCAGTTACACCCAAGCCCACCCTCGTTCGGGTCAGACCGACTAGCCAGCCCACCTGGCGCTACTCCCACAGCACAGCTCGTGGCAAGGGATCTACCAGCTGCGTGGGATCAAGGTACTCCTGACCCAGGCGGACACCCCAATGCAGGCAGCCCTCGCAATGAGCCGGTTGGTCGGTGGCCAGGTGGCCCACCACTTGACCCTGCAGTAGAACCGAGCCCAC
>Ga0123356_10003676_pt1 | contig 15992 bp, 13 predicted proteins | sample TergutEmb28metaG_2_FD_92546 | JGI IMG/M metagenome (GOLD analysis project Ga0123356, IMG submission 92546) | Embiratermes neotenicus P3 segment gut microbial communities from Petit-Saut dam, French Guiana - Emb289 P3 | ecosystem: Host-associated > Arthropoda: Insects > Digestive system > Gut ... | reverse complement strand
GAGCTGCTGCCCGACGGCCAGGACCGCAGCGAAGTGGAGCAGCGCACCCAGACGCTTCTGTCGGAGCTGGAAGCGGCGCCGAAATCCTCCGGCTGGCGCCGCCGCGCCAAGCTCGGCCGCCGGAAACGTTGGTATCAGACGCCCGACGAGGCCGACCGCTAGCTCGTTAGCATCGCGGCCGATGCGTCACGAGCTGAGGCCGCTGTTCGATCGGGTTGTGATCAAGGAGCTCGATCCCGACCGGGTCCGCCGCTCGGGCCTGCTGGTCCCGCCCGGGACGGACGAGCCGCCGCCGCAGCAGGGGATCGTATTGGCGGTCGGACCGGGGCTCGACTGGTGGGACCACGTCGGCGTCAAGATGCCGGTCCACCGCGGCGACCACGTCGTCTTCCCAGCCTCGGCAGGATCCTGGATCGAGGTCGACGAGGAGCGCCTGCTCGTCTGTCGCGTCGGCGAGCTGCTGGGGGTGCTCGCGGAGGTGGAGGGACCGCAGGAGTAGCGCCGGGTGCCAATGGTGGCCTAGCAGGGCCACCATTGGCAAAGACACGCGCGCGTCAGGCTGCGCTGCTTGCCGACAGCACGTGCGGGATCGCCGCCCGCGCGCGCTCGCGAAGGTCCGCGACCTCCTCGTCGTCGCCCAGCTCGAGCGCCTGCTCGCAGGCGGCGACACATTCCTGCATGCGGTCGGTCCGCGCCAGCGCGTGCGCGTAGGCGGACCACGCCGCCGGCGAATCGGGGTCGATTATCGTTGCGGCCTCGGCGGCCGAGACCTCGGCGCCGACATCGGAGGCGAGGTGATACGCGAGCGCCAGGTCGAGCATGATCTCGAGCGTCGGGCCGGTCAGCCGCGCGCGCTCGAGCGCCTCGATCGCGCCTTCGCGGTCCATCAGCCGCAGCCGCAGCCGGCCCAGGCGGGCCCAGCCGGACGAATCGCCCGGGGCCCTCGCGGTCATCCGCTCGGCGGCCTCGGCGGCGAGGTCGAAGGCCCCCATGTCCTCGTAGATCCTCGACGCGAATCGCTCCGGCGTCGGCCGGTCGGTCTCGGCCCGGGACCAATCGCGAACCGCCCGGGCAGCGGCCGGGAGGTCGCCCGCCTGCCAGAAGGCGACGGTCAACAGGCGCAGCACCGCCGGATTCGCCGGGTCGGCGTCGCGCGCATAGATCAACCGCTGCGAGGCGAGGGCGGGATTGCCCTCGGCGAGCGCGTGCTGCGCGGCGGTCATGAACCGCTCGACCCGGTCGGCGCCCGGATCGGGCTTGGAGAAGTCGACGAACTGCAGCGATCCGGCGGGCACCGTCCGCACGCCAACACCGAACGACATCCGCGCCCACTGCTGGACGTCGTCACCCTCGCCGGAGAAGTAGATGCCGCTGACGGTGCCGACGCCCCACTCGGGGTACGACATGCAGCGGGCGTAACGGTGGACGACCGAGTGGTCGGGCACGCGGGAGCCGAACGGATCGTGTTTGGCGCGGTCGGCCGCCGATTGCCGGGCCCGCTGCTCGGCCTCGTAGGCACGCCGGCCCTCCTCCTCCCGGGCGCGACGGGCGGCCGCCGCGGAGACCTTTACCGCATTGCGGGTGACGCGACCGCCGCGCGAGGTCTCGGCCAGTTGCTCCAGCTGGTCGGCGGCTTCGTTGATCGCCTGCAGGTGGCGTTGGTGCTCGTGCTGGCGGCCCGGAGGCGCGATGTCTGGGTGCCAGCGCTTGGCCATCCGGCGCCGCGCCAGCTGGACGCCGCGTTTGTCGAACGGAGCCTCCAGTTCGAGCAGCAGCAGAGCCTGTTCAAGATCGAGAACACGAGCCACTAGGACCAACACGTTAGCGGGAGGGCCGCGCGCCAACGGTGACGATTTCGGTCCCCGGCGCGGCAGATCTGGCCCCGGGCCTGGCGGTTCCCGAACTTTGCAAAAAGTGTGTGCCAGTTTTCCGCAGATCGCGGCGGGCGTCGTAGTTTGGCTCGCGTGACCACCAATCCGATCCCGCGAATCGGCGCACTGATCACCCTCGGCTTCGTCGCGGCGGTGTCGATCGCGGGACTGGCGATCGCGGTGCTGGCGGCGCTGGTCGGCGGGGGCTCCTCGGCCGCGGCCTGCGCGGCGCTGGACGGCGGCCGTCCGGTCAGCCTTGGGCCGCCGGGGGCGGGACGGACGGTTGGCGCCAGCGAATACGGCGGGCCGGCCGACCCCTCGAGCGGCACCGTTGGGGCCTCGGGGGTGAGCCTGCTGAGCGCTCCCGACAGCTACGCCGAGCTGGGCGGCGACAGCTTCCAGACGGCCGTCGCGCTCGGCGGCCTTCCCTACGGGACGCCGCTGCGCATCACCTGGGGCAGGCACTCGGCGATCGCCTACAAGCGCGACATCGGGCTCGGCGGCGGCCCGATCGACGGGTATCCGCGCGTGATCGACCTGTGGTGGCGGTTCGCGCTGAGCCTCGGGATCCCGTACGAGCGCGGCCGGTGGTCCGGCCCCGTGCGGGTCGAGCGCGCGCCCGCCACCGGCGCCTCGGGTCTGCTCGCCACCCCGGTGCCGGCGGCCGCGGTCAGCGATCCGGCGGATGCCGCCGCCGCGAGCGCCTGTGCGCCCGAGGGGCAGCGGCCGCTGCCGCTCACACGCGGACCGCGGGCCACCCTGCTCGCCGACGGCCGCGCCGCCGCTCCCGCCGGCGCGCCCGCCGCGGTCAAGGCGATGATCGCGGCCGGCAACCAGCTGGTCGGCAAGCCGTATCTGTACGGCGGTGGGCACGGGACGGCGCTGGACGAGATCGCCCCGGCCTACGACTGCTCCAGCAGCATCGATCACATCCTCTACGGCGCGGGACTGATGAACGTCGGCGGCGACGCCACCTCCACCGATCTGGAGTCCTTCGGCGCGCCGGGACCGGGTCGCTGGGTGACGATCTACGCGAGCGCCGACCACGTGTTCATGTACGTGGCCGGGCTGCGGTGGGACACCCACAACGCCGCCGGCCCGCAGGACGGGAGCGCCGGGATCGGTTGGCATCCGCTCGTTCGCGGCGCCGACGGCTTCGTCGCACGGCATCCGGAGGGGTTGTGAGGTCGGCGCTCGCGGCGACGGCGGCCGCGCTGGTGCTGGGGGGCTGCGCGAGCCTGACGCCGGCCCCGGGGGCGGCGCGGATCAACACCGTGCTGCGCCGCGTGCAAACGACACACGAGCTCCCGACGCCCGCCGCACCGCAGCACGCGCCCGGCGCCGCCTCGCCGGCTCAGGCGATCCGCCGCTTTGCCGAGCGATACGTGAACTGGAGCGCCGCGAACGTCGCCGCGCGGATGGGCGCACTGGCGCGGGCCAGCGTCGGCCAGGCCCGCGCCGAGATGGCGCTCACGGCCACGCAGGTGCGCGCCGATCGCAGCCTCGCCCAGGCCGGGATCGCGAACCACGGCGCCGTCGAGGCGGTTGCCCGGATCCGGCGCGGCCGCTACCTCGTGGTGACACGCGAATGGACGACGGCGACGTACACGACCGCCTACCGGGGCCTTCAGCCCGCCTGGCACGTGACCCTGGTGACGGTGGCGCGCGTTCGCGGTGCCCGGCATCGGGGTCGTGGCCGGGTAGCCGGGCACCACCTGAACTGGGTCGTCAGCGTCTGGCAGCCGCAGAGCTGAGCAAGCGGCCGGCGCTACTAGCGCGCGTCGACGACGGCTACGAGCCGGCGCGGCGAAGCGGTCTGAGCAAGCTCGGTCCGGGCGCGCCGGCCGAACGAATCGACCGGCCGTAGGTCGAGCTTGCGCTCGGGGCTCTCGCCGTATGCCGGGCCGAGGTAGGAAACGCTCGCGACGCTGTAGTTGTGCTGAGAAATCGGCGTCATGCTGCCCTTATCGGCGCGCATCGGCGGCTCCTTAGCGCGTGTGTCCCGCTTCTAGGCATCTGTTCTACAGTCCCGGGCGATGTCCTCCCAGTACGTCTACACGACCTACAAGCTGTCCCGCCGCTACCCGCCCGACAACCAGGTCCTGAGCGACATCTCGCTGTCGTTCATGCCAGGTGCCAAGATCGGCGTGCTCGGGTACAACGGCGCCGGCAAGTCGACGCTGCTGCGGATCATGGCCGGGCTCGACACGGAGTTCGACGGCGAGGCGCAGCTTGCGCCCGGCGCGACCGTCGGACTGCTCGAGCAGGAGCCGCAGCTCGACACCTCCAAGGACGTGCGCGGGAACGTCGAGGAGGGGATGGCCGAGGTCCGGGCGCTGCTCGATCGCTTCAACGAGCTGTCGATGAACTACTCGGAGGAGACCGCCGACGAGTTCGCGCGGGTGCAGGAGCGAATCGACGCGGCCGACGCGTGGAACCTGGACACGACGCTTGAGATCGCGATGGACGCGCTGCGCTGCCCGCCGCCGGACGCCGACGTCAGCACCCTGTCGGGCGGCGAGCGCAGGCGCGTCGCACTCTGTCGCCTGCTGCTCCGCCAACCTGACCTGCTGCTGCTCGACGAGCCGACCAACCACCTCGACGCCGAATCGGTGGCCTGGCTGGAGAACCACCTGCGCGACTACCGAGGCACGATCGTCGCCGTCACCCACGACCGCTACTTCCTGGACAACGTCGCCGGCTGGATCCTCGAGCTCGATCGCGGTCGCGGGATCCCGTATCAGGGCAACTACTCCGGTTGGCTTGAACAGAAGCGAGCGAGGATGGAAGGAGAGGCACGCCAGGAAACCGCGCGTCGCCGGACGATCGAGCAGGAGCTCGAATGGGTCCGGATGAACGCCAGCGCCAGACGCAACAAGCCGAAGGCCAGGCTCAATGCCTACGAGGCGCTGCTGGCCCAGGACCGCAACGTCAAGCTCGATCAGGTCCAGATCCACATTCCGGCTGGGCCGCGACTCGGCGGCGTCGTGGTCGAGGCCGACAACGTCAGCAAGTCATATGGCGATCGGCTCCTGATCGACGACCTCTCGTTCACGCTTCCACCGGCCGCGATCGTCGGCGTGATCGGGCCAAACGGCGCCGGCAAGACGACGCTGATGCGGATGATCACCGGACAGGAGCAGCCCGACAGCGGCAGCTTCCGGGTCGGCGACACGGTCGAACTCGCCTACGTCGACCAATCACGGGAGGACCTCGATCCGGACAAGACCGTCTGGGAGGAGATCTCCGGCGGCGTCGACCAGATGCGGCTGGGCGATCAGACGATCAACAGCCGCGCCTATGTGGCCGGCTTCAACTTCAAGGGCACCGACCAGCAGACGAAGGTCGGCAAGCTGTCCGGTGGCGAGCGCAACCGCCTGCACATGGCGAAGCTGCTGTCCAGCGGCGGCAACCTGCTGATCCTGGACGAGCCGACCAACGACCTCGACGTCGACACGCTGCGCGCGCTCGAGGAAGCGCTGCTGGCGTTTGCCGGCTGCGCGATCGTCGTCTCGCACGATCGCTGGTTCCTCGATCGGGTCGCCACGCATGTGCTCGCCTTTGAGGGCGACTCCGAGGTGCGCTGGTTCGAGGGCAACTTCGAGGCCTACGAGAGCTTTCGCCGAGATCAGCTCGGAGCAGAGGCCGACCGGCCGCACCGCCTTACCTACAAAAAACTCGTCCGCTGAGAAAAGGACAGACGTTCGGTGAGATCAGGACAGATTTCTTTGCGAACGGTTAGACGTTGCCGACCAGCACCAGAAACTGCTTAGATTTCCTTAAATCAGGGGCCGTGGCGCTGGCGTTTTCGGCCTACAGAAATACAGAGAAACACGTGTCCAAAGTGTTTGAGGGAGGAGTCCTGTGACTTTCGACCGCTTTACCAAGCGGCGGGTGCTCGGCGTCGTGCCGGTAGTCGCCATCGCCGCTCTGCTTGCAACCTCTGCGAGCAGCTCCGGCAGCACCCGCCACGCGACCCCGCACGCGAACGCGTCATCGTCGCTCGGCACCACCATCTTCGGCACGCTTCCGCCGGTCGGCGGCAAGGGCGCCGCCAACGGGACCGTCACCCAGGGGCAGTTGACGGGTCAGACGCCGCTGTACATCTTCCCGATCGTCCCGGGAGCGCAGAGCTCGACCGGCACCGGGGAGTTCATCGCGGCGCTGTTCATGCCGGCATATAACGGTCCGCTCGGCGCGAGGCCGCAGTACGACCCGGGCGACAGCGCAGCCGCGGGCCCGCCGAAGCCGAGCAACCACGACAAGACCTACACGATCACGCTGAAGTCAGGCCTGAAGTGGTCGGACGGGAGTCCGGTCACCGGGCAGGACCTCCTGTTCGACATCGACCTGCTCAAGGCCGGCGTCAAGGAAAGCGCCGCCAACTGGGGTCAGTACACGCCCGGCCAGTTCCCGACGAGCGTCACCAGCGCGAGCGCCAAGGGCAACACCGTGACGCTGCACCTGAACAAGGGCTACAACCCCGGCTACTTCCTGAACAACCAGCTGCAGGACACCAACTACGGCATCTATCCGCTGCCCAGCAAGGCCTGGAACATCTCCTCGGCCGGTGGCAGCCACGTCACCGACTGGGCGACGAACCCGAAGGACGCCAAGGCGATCTTCGACTACCTGAACAAGGCAGGCGGCCAGGTGGGCCAGTTCGATAGCGCGCTGTGGAAGACCAGCGACGGCCCGTTCACGCTGGCCAGCTACAACACGACCAACAACTCCTACGTGCTGAAGCCGAACCCGAAGTACGGCGGTACGCCGAAGCCGCAGGCGACGGTCGACGTGAACACCTACACCAGCTTCACCTCCGAGCTCAACGCGGTGAAGTCGGGCAGCCTCGACATGATGATCGGCTTCGATCCGTCGCAGATCCCGCAGATGACGTCGCTGAAGAGCGATGGGATCGACGTCTACGGCGGCCCCAGCTGGGGCTGGTTCGGCGGACAGCCGAACTTCAAGAACACGACCGGCCACATGGACAAGGTGATCGCGCAGCTGTACGTGCGTCAGGCGCTTCAGTCGCTGATCAACCAGCCGGCCATCATCAAGGGCGTCTACAAGGGAGCGGCAGTGCCGGCCTACGGCCCGATCCCGTCGGCGCCGACCTCGCCGTACACCCCCCACAGCGCGACCCACCCGTACTATCCGTTCAGCCCGGCCAAGGCGAAGAGCCTGCTGACGTCGCACGGATGGAAGGTCGTCAAGAACGGGACGACCACCTGCCAGAAGGCGGGCACCGGCAAGAGCGACTGCGGCGCCGGGATCCCGAAGGGAACGTCGATCAACCTGGTCTGGGCCAACCAGCCCCAGTCGGTCTCGAGCGTTGGCGCGCTTGAGTCAGAGGTGCTGGCCTCAGAGGCCAAGCAGCTCGGGATCAAGGTCACGCTGCAGACCAAGACGTTCAACTTCCTGATCACGAACTACAACAACGCCAACCCGGCGGCGAAGAAGTACGTGAACCAGTGGAACGTCAACAACTACGGCGGCCTGTTCACCGACTACTTCCCGACGGCGGAGGGCGCCTGGAACACGACCGGTGGCTTCAACATCGGCGGCTACAGCAGCTCCACGGCGAACAAGCTGATGCTGAACTCGGTGTTCGGCGCCAGCGCGAAGGTCGTCGAGACGGAGGCTGACTACTTCGCGAAGAACCTGCCGATCCTGTTCTTCCCCGACCAGGACAACCTGGTCGCGGTGAACACGAAGAAGATGGGCTCGGTCAACGCGAACGGCTGGACCTCGACGACCCAGCAGACGTACTTCCCGCAGTTCTGGTTCGCGAAATAGCGGTATAGGAGGAGAGGGCGACCACATCCGGAACCGAGACCGAGCGGGCACGATGAGGCGTACGCTTGCAAGGTTCCGGATGTTCGTCCCTCCTGAAGACCTAGCTTTGGGACCCGGCGTTGGCGGCCCACAGGCCGCCAACGCCGCCCCTGAGAACACGACCTGGGGGCCCGTCGGTGGCGGCGATGTGGCCGCCACCGCCACCCCACAATGAGCGGGTACATCGTCCGCCGGGTGATCATCGCGATCATCGTCACGATCGGGATCGCGGTGGTCTCGTTCCTGATGCTTCACTACCTGTCGCCGAGCCCCGTCTACTCGGTGCTCGGCGCCAAGACCACGCCGCAGGCCGCCGCCGCATGGAACCAGTCCCACGGGTTTGACCGCTCCGAGCCCGCGCAGCTGCTCACCTACCTGGGCCAGCTGGTCCAGCTGCACTTCGGCTACTCCTACAAGCTCGGCCAGAGCGTCAGCGCGCTGTTCAAGGAGAACGCGGGCCGCAGCGCCTATCTGACCCTGGCGGCGCTGCTGCTGTCGCTGGTCGTCGCGATTCCGCTCGGGATCCTGCAGGCCGTGAGGCGCAACAGCGTGCTCGACTACTCGGTCACGGCCTGGAACTTCATCCTCTACTCGATGCCGTCGTTCTTCCTCGGGCTGATCCTGATCCAGCTGTTCGCGCTCGACCTGAACGTCTTCCCGCCGGTCGTCAGCGACAACATCACGACCGCGTGGCAGGCGTTCACCCACCCGTTACAGCTGACCCTGCCGATCGTGACGCTGGCCGCTATCAACGTGGCATCGTTCAGTCGCTACATGCGCTCCTCGGCGCTCGACAACCTCGCCCAGGATTACATCCGCCTTGCCCGCGCCAAGGGGCTGAGTCAGCGCGCGGTGCTGTTCAAGCATCTGCTGCGAAACGCCTGCCTGCCGATGATCACGCTCGTCGGACTGTCGGTGCCAACGCTGCTGGCCGGTAATCTGCTGATCGAGTATCTGTTCAACTACCCCGGGTTGGGGCTGCTGTTCTACCAGGCGCTCGGCAACCAGGACTACAACATCCTGCTCGCCTACACCGTCCTTGGTGGGATCCTGACAGTCCTTGGAAACCTGCTCGCCGACGTCGCGATAACGGTTGCCGACCCTCGAGTCCGTGTCAACTGATCCCCTTCACCAGCAGGCTCCGGCCTCGACCCTCGATCCACTCGCGATTCCTGGGGTCACCGAGGTGCCGGCGGCTCCGGAGGGCGGCGAGGTCTACATCGTCGCCAGCGGCTGGCGGCTGGCCTTCCGCGAGTTCGCCGACAACCGGCTGGCGCTGGCCGCGGCCGCGGTGCTCGTGTTCTTCATTCTGTTCTCGTTCGTGGGACCGCTCGTCTACCACTCCAATCAGAGCATCAGCAATCCGTTGCAGTTCGATCAGACGCCGAGCGGCGCACACATCCTCGGCACCGACGACACCGGCTTCGACGAGTTTGGGCGGATCATGCTCGGCGGCCAGACCGCGCTTGAGATCGGGTTCCTGGCGGCCGCGCTGGCGACCATCATCGGCACCCTCTGGGGCGCGATCGCCGGCCTGCTGCGCGGGCTCATCGACGGGGCGATGATGCGCTTCGTCGACATTCTGCTGTCGATCCCCTACCTGCTGATCGTGCTGGTGCTCGCGACCAAGTACCACGCGACCGTGATCTCGCTGGCGCTGGTGATCGGCCTGTTCGCCTGGCTGATCCCCGCACGCCTGGTGCGGGGCGAGGTGCTGACGCTGAGAGAACGGGATTTCGTCCAGGCGGCGAGGGTGATGGGTGCGACCCGCTCCCGGATCGTGCTGCGGCATCTGATCCCGAACGCGCTGTCGGTCGTGATCGTCAACATCACCTTCCAGGTCGCGGACGCGATTCTGGTGCTCGCGTACCTCGGTTTCCTCGGCTTCGGCCTCGGATATCCCGCGACCTCGTGGGGAGACATGCTCGGCAATGCCCAGCAGTACGTGGCCTCGGGTTACTGGTGGCTCGTGTACCCGGTCGGCGGCTGCCTGGTGCTGGTGGTGCTGGCCTTCAACGTGGTTGGCGACGCGCTCCGCGACGCGCTCGACGTACGGCTGCGCCGCCGCTGACAGCCGGGAGCGAACCCCAGATGTCATCCGCCCTGGAGGTCACCGACCTCTCGACCGAGATCAGGCTGTCACGAGCGACCGTCCACGCGGTCGGCAACGTCGATCTGCGGATCGACCGCCACGAGACGGTCGGGCTGGTCGGCGAGTCGGGCTCCGGCAAGTCGATGCTGGCGCTATCGGTGCTCGGGCTGCTCCCCAACGGGGGCCACATCGTCGGTGGCTCGATCAAGGCCAACGATCGCGAACTGGTCGGGATGCGGGAGGCCGAGCTGCGCAAGATTCGTGGCAACGACGTCGCGATGATCTTCCAGGACAGCCTGTCGTCGCTGAACCCGACCAAGACGATCGGAGAGCAGGTCGCCGAGCCGGTCCGCCTGCACCGCGGGCTGTCGAACAAGGAGGCGCTGGAACGCTCGCTCGAGGTGCTGGAGCTCGTCGGGCTGCCGCGGCCGAAGGAGCGCCTGAAGGACTTCCCACACCAGCTTTCGGGAGGACTCCGCCAGCGCGTGATGATCGCGATCGCGCTCAGCTGCGAGCCGAAGGTGCTGCTCGCCGACGAGCCGACGACCGCGCTCGACGTCACCATCCAGGCGCAGATCCTGGCGCTGCTCGACGATCTCCGCGATCGTCTGGGGATGGCGACCCTGCTGGTCACGCACGACATGGGCGTGGTCGCCGGGCGCACCAGCCGGATCAACGTGATGTACGCCGGGCGGATCGTCGAGACCGCATCGACGCACGAACTGTTCAGCGCGATGCGCCACCCCTACACCCAGGCGCTGCTCGCGTCGATCCCGCGGCTCGAATCTGACAGCCGCAAGGCGCTTGTCAGCATCCCGGGCATCCCGCCCGACCTCACGCACCCGCCGACCGGGTGCCGTTTCGCGATTCGCTGCCCGTTTGCGACCGACCGCTGCCGGGAGGAGGAGCCGCCGCTGACCGGCGATGCCAACCACCGGTTCTCCTGCTGGCACCCGGTCGACGGCCCCGTCACGGCGACGCCGGCGATTCTCAGTGTCGTGCCCGGCACGGCCCCCGCGGACGACGGGCGCGGCAACGGCGCGACCGGCAACGGCACCGGCCATCTGCTCGAGGTCGTGGACGCGATCCGCGAATACCCCGTCAAGGCTGGGGTTCTGCAGCGGGCGGTCGCGTCGGTCAAGGCCGTCTCGGACGTCACGCTGCACCTCGACGTCGGCGAGACGTTCGGCCTGGTCGGCGAGTCCGGGTGCGGCAAGACGACGCTCGGAAAGCTGATCGTCGGCATCGAGAAGCCCGACGGCGGCAAGATCCTGCTCGACGGCGACGACGTCTTCAGATTCCGCGGCGGCAAGCTTCGCCGCGTCAGGCGCGATCTGCAGATGATGTTCCAGGACCCTTACGCGTCGCTGGACCCGCGGATGCGGGTAAACGCAATCCTCAAGGAGCCGTTGGTGATCCAGGGGATCGGCACCGGCAAGGAGCAGGACCAGAAGGTCCGGAGGATGCTGGACGAGGTCGGGCTGCCGCTGAACGCGCTCGAGCGCTACCCGCATGAGTTCTCCGGAGGCCAGCGGCAGCGGATCGCGCTGGCCCGGGCGGTGATGCTCGAGCCCAGGGTGATCGTCGCCGACGAGCCGGTCTCGGCGCTCGACGTCTCGATCCGCTCGCAGGTGCTGAACCTGATGAAGCGGCTCCAGGCCGAGCACCAGATGGCGTCGCTGGTGATCTCCCACGACCTGGCGGTCGTCAAGTACCTGGCCGACCGGATCGGCGTCATGTACCTCGGCAAGCTGGTCGAGATCGGGACCGGCGACGACGTCTACAAGCGCCCGGCGCACCCCTACACCGAGGCGCTGATCAAGACGATCCCGGTGCCCGATCCCGCGGCCGAGCGCGCCAAGACCGAGGTCGGCATCCGCGGCGAGCTGCCCAGCCCGATCGACCCCCCGAGTGGCTGCCGCTTCCGCACCCGCTGTCCGCGGGCCCAGTCGATCTGCGCCGAGGTCGAGCCACCCCTGCGCCGGTTTGGGCGGATCCACCAGGCGGCGTGCCACTTCCCGCTGCAGGCGCCGGCCGAGGAGGATTCGGGCGTCGAGTCCGCGTCGGGTTAGTACCCTGTAGCGGCGTGTCAGTCGTACGCGGTTGGAAAGCTCGCTGGGGAGCGGTACTCGTCACGTTGCTGGGCATGCTGCTCGGGGCGTCGGTGATCGCTGCGCCCGCGCGCGGCGCGATCGATGCCAGCGCCGGCGTCTCCGCCGCGGTCTTCGGCGGCAACCTCGACGTGTTCTACACAGGTCGCGACAACGGGCTGTGGGAGATGCCGTATGTACCTGCGACCGGTTGGCACCCTGCCCAGGAGGTCCCCGGTAGCAGCGGCGCCCTGACCTCGGCTCCGGCCGTTGACGTCTGGCGCAACGGCACCGAGGTCGACGTGTTCTATCGCAACACGGCTGGGAGTATGGGACAGCGGGTGTATCGGGCCGCCACCGGTTGGACCGGCGCGTACAACGACGGTGGGGGCCTTGCATCGGGAGCCGGCGTCGACGTCTTCCGCAGCGGTACCGAGGTCGATGTCTTCGTCCGGGGCAACAACAATGCGATCTACGAGAAGTACTACAGGGACAGCACCGGCTGGTCCCCCTGGTACAGCATCGGTGGAATTCTGACGTCGGCCCCCACCGCCGACGTGTTCCGGGGCGGCACCGAGGTCGATGTCTTCGCCCGAGGCGGGGACAACGGACTCTGGGAGCGCTACTACAGGGCCAGCACCGGCTGGTCGGCCTGGTCCGAGGTCCCGGGCACCAAGGGCGAGCTTGCCTCGGCTCCGAGTTCTGTCGTGTCACCGAACGGCGCCCAGGTCCACATCTTCTACGTCGCCGCCAACGGTGGGCTGTTTGATACCTGGTACTCCGACGCGACCGGCTGGGTGCCTCCGGCCCAGATCGCGGGCACGGCGGGCACGGTCGGGACGGCGCCGGCCGCGGTCGATTTCGCGGGCAGCATCGACGTCTTCTACCTCTCGTCCAACACCGGCCTGCTGGAGGTCAGCTCCCCCGACGGCCGAACCTGGCAAGGACCGCTGGTGCCCGCTCCGTCGCCCCCGCCCACGCCGCCCACGCCGCCCGCGCCGGCCTCCCCCGCACCCGCGCCGGCCCCCGCTCCCGCTCCCGCGACTACGACGATCAAGCCTCCCACCAAGCCGCACGGGTCGCGTCCGCGGGTCAAGGCGGAGATCCAGATCAGATGGAGGTGGAACGCTCGCGGCACCTGGATCGCGCACGTGAAGACGTCTGACTTCAAGTCCAGGACCCGGGTCAGCGTGCGTTGTTCTGGCACGCGTTGTCCGCTGTCCGTGAGCGCCGGCAAGCACGATCTGGGACGCCTGTGGCGCGGCCTCGAGCATCACCGCTTCCGGCTTGGCAACGAGATCATGGTCACGGTCACCGAGCCCAGGCACGTTGCCGAACGGGCGCAGTTCACGATCCGGCACGAGCGGATCCCGGCGCTCAAGCAGTTCTAGCTACCGGCCGGCATCGGCGGTCGCGTCTGCTCCGTCCGACAGCAGGCTCGTGAGCGCCTCGCGCAGCTCGGTGGCGTCGCGGGCGACGGCGTCGGCCCCCGTCAGCGCGTCGGCGCCGTAGGGCCCGCTGGCGACCGCCACGCAGCGGACGCCGTCGGCGCGGGCGCAGGCGATGTCCCGTGGCGTGTCGCCGATCAGGATCGTGCGCTCGCGTGGGTGGGACGTGCCGGGCGCACGCCCAAGGGCGCCGGCCCGGCGCCGGGCGATCGGTGGCAGCATCGCCCGGTCCTCGGCGTCGGACCCGAACCCGCCCTGTCCCGCCGCGAACAGGTGCCCGAGCCCGGCGCGCTTCAGCTTCAGCCGCGCGACCGGCTCGAAGTTGCCGGTCACCAGCGACAGGACGACGCTCTCGCGACCGGCCAGCCACCCCAGCAGCCCCGGGATTCCGTCGATGATCGTGTCAGAGAGATCGGGCGGGCACAGCTCGCAGTACAGCCGGCAGCACTCGGCCCGGACATCGTCGGCGCGCTCGTCGATCCGCTGCGCCGAGACGCCGGCGTCTAGCAGGATGATCCGCGCGATCTCGCCGTCGGTTCTGCCCGCCGCGTCGCGGCTCGGCCGGACCGCCTCGGTGTTGACGTGGTGGACGTTGTGCAGCGCGGCGCGCAGCGCCTCCGCGTGCGCGGTGGAGGCTCCGCGCAGGAGCGTCCCATCGATGTCGAACAGCAGCAGCAACAGCGGCCTCGGGCGGTCTCTCGGGAGGGGCCGCCGGCACCCTCCCGTTAAGGGGCCCAGTCTGGCGTGAGCCCTATCGCGCGAACGATATCCCCGGCGCCAGGTCGCGCGCAAACGCGGCGATCAGCTGGGCGGCCGCCTCGACGTCCTCGAGCGCGACCATCTCCACCGGCGAGTGCATGTAGCGCAGCGGGACCGAGACGAGGCCGGTCGGCACCCCGGTTCTGCTGATGTTGATCACGTCGGCGTCGGTCCCGGTTATCCGGCCGAGCGACTCGAGCGTGAACGGGAGCTGCTCGCGCTCGGCGGCATCGTGCAGCAGCTCGGACACGCGCGGGTTGAGCGTCACCCCGCGCGCGATCACCGGGCCCGACCCGAACGGGTGCTTGGTCATCTGGCCGAGCTCGACTCCGGGCTGGTCGGTCGCGTGGGTCACGTCGACGGCGATCGCGACGTCGGGCTCGTGCCTGAACGCGCTGGTGCGGGCGCCGCCGAAGCCCGTCTCCTCCTGAACCACCGCCATCGCCAGGAAATCGCCGGGCGAGCCCCCCGCCTCCGCGACCAGCTGCGCCGCACGTGCCGCGACGTAACAGCCGACCCGGTTGTCCAGCGAGCGCGAGACGACGCGGCCCCCCGGGAGCTCGACCGGCGCGGCGTCGATCACGCCGGCATCCCCGATCCGCACTCGGCTGCGGGCCTCCTCGCCGCTGGCCGCGCCGATGTCGATGTGCAGGTCCTTGATCTTCGGCATCGTCTTTAGCTCGTCCTCCCCGAGCAGGTGGATCGCCTTGCGCGCGATCACGCCGGTCACCGGGCCGGTGCGGGTGTCCAGCAGGATCCGCTGCCCGACCAGCACGATCGGGTCCCAGCCGCCGACGTTCGCGAACCGCAGGAAGCCGTCGTCGTCGATGTGCGTCACGTGCACGCCGATCTCGTCGATGTGACCGACCACGATCAGCGCGGGCCCGCCGGCATTGCCGGCCACGCGGGCCCAGGACGAGCCGACATGATCGACATCGACCTCGGTCGCGAAGGTCGCGCACCAGTCTCGCCACGCCTGCGCCGGCCGCGTCTCGTGGCCGGACGGCCCGGGGGCGCCCAACATCTCAAGCAGCAGATCCGGGATCGCCATCGCGCTACCTCGCCAGCAGTTGACGCAGGACGAACTGGAGGATGCCGCCGTGGTGGAAGTAGCGCTGTTCCTTCGGCGTGTCGATCCGCACCGTGACGGCGAACTGCACCTCGCCGGCCGAGACGGTCAGCTCGCGCGGGACCTCGCCGTCACCTGCGAGCCCGGCGATCGTGAACTTCTCATGCCCGCTGAGGCCGAGCGAGCCGACGCTGTCGCCGCCCGTGAACTGGAGCGGCAACACGCCCATACCGACCAGGTTCGAGCGGTGGATCCGCTCGAAGCTCTCGGCGATCACCGCCCGCACGCCGAGCAGGCGCGTGCCCTTGGCGGCCCAGTCGCGCGAGGACCCGGATCCGTACTCCTTGCCGGCCAGCACGACCAGCGGGATCCCCTGCTCCTGGTAGCGCATCGCCGCGTCGTAGATCGGCATCTCCTCCTCGGTGCCGTCGGCGAGGTACAGCGTGACACCTCCCTCCGTTCCCGGGGCGAGCCGGTTGCGGAGCCGGATGTTGGCGAACGTGCCGCGCATCATCACCTCGTGGTTGCCGCGGCGCGCGCCGAACGAGTTGAAATCCGCCGGCTCCACTCGGTTGGAGTTGAGGTACAGCGCCGCTGGACCACCGCGCTTAATCGAGCCCGCCGGCGAGATGTGATCGGTCGTGACGCTGTCGCCGAGGATCGCCAGGACCCGGGCGTCGGTGATGTCCTCGAGCGGCTCCGGTTCCGGCGGAAGGTTCTCGAAGAACGGGGGCCGGCGCACGTAGGTCGAGCGCTCGTCCCAGGCGAACAGCTCGCCCGTCGGGACCTCGAGTCCGTTCCAGCGCTCGTCTCCGTCGAACACCT
>Ga0123356_10003675_pt1 | contig 15992 bp, 13 predicted proteins | sample TergutEmb28metaG_2_FD_92546 | JGI IMG/M metagenome (GOLD analysis project Ga0123356, IMG submission 92546) | Embiratermes neotenicus P3 segment gut microbial communities from Petit-Saut dam, French Guiana - Emb289 P3 | ecosystem: Host-associated > Arthropoda: Insects > Digestive system > Gut ... | reverse complement strand
TTACTATCTCTAAAATCTTACCCCTTAGTCTTTCTTTCTCACCCATTGGTAATCTCCCTGCCACCTTTACTTTTTTACCCTAAAACGATAAATTAACCCTATGAAAAAGATATCACTTACGGGTATTAAACCTACCGGCGACTTGCATATTGGCAACTATTTTGGCGCGATTAAACCTGCGCTGGAATTAACAAAAGAATATGATGCCCGGTACTTCATAGCCGACTACCATGCACTTAACACCATGAGGGACCCAAAAGGGCTTAATTCCACCATAAGGCAGGTGGCTGCCGGCTGGCTTGCATCTGGCTTAGACCCTGAAAAGGTAATCTTTTACAGGCAAAGTTCCATCCCCGAAGTTTTTGAACTTGCAACAATGCTTATGGCATTTACAGCCAAGGGACTGATGAACCGCGCTCATGCCTACAAGGCTGCGATTCAGGAAAATAATGAAAAGGGCGATGACACAGACGCTGGTATCAACATGGGGCTTTTTACTTACCCCATTTTAATGGCAGCAGATATTATCATTTTTGATTCTGACATTGTGCCGGTGGGCAAAGATCAGGTGCAGCACATCGAAATGGCACAGGATATTGCGCAGTCTATAAACGCAAACTACGGGCAGCAGGTTTTAAAAATACCGCAGGCGGGCGTTCAGGAAGATTCTGCCGTAATACCCGGGTTGGACGGACGAAAAATGAGCAAGAGTTACAACAATGTAATCCCGCTTTTTGTGCCGGAAAAAACACTGCGTAAAACAATTATGCGCATAACAACAAATTCACAATCTGTAGAAGAGCCTAAAGATCCGGACACAAGCCAGATATTTCAGCTCTACAAATTATTTGCGGATGCGGCAGAACAGGAAGCACTCGCCGGCAGGTACCGTGCAGGCGGCATGGGCTGGGGAGACGCAAAAGAAGAGTTGTTCCAGGTTGTTAACCGCTGTCTTACTCCCATCCGTGAGCGATATGATACGATCATGGCAGACATTCCAGCACTTGATAAAATCCTGGAACAGGGCGCAGAAAAAGCGAGGCCAATTGCAGCAGCGACAGTTAAGCGTTTTCGCAAAGCAGCAGGTATTGATTGATGACAACCAAAACAATAACATGCATCGGAAGCGGCAATATGGGTTTCGCTTTAATGAAAGGCGCAGCGAAAGGCACAGAAATATTTTTAACCGATACCGATTATCAAAAAGCAAAAACAGCAGCGGCTTCGCTTGGAGCGAAAGTATTATCCAGTAATACGGAAGCAATTGAAAAAGGCGATATTATATTTCTTGCAGTAAAGCCGCAGGTTTTGCCGCAAGTGTTAGCCGAAATTGCTCCTGCAGTAAAGAAAAAACACAGTGCAGGCAGCGCGCCGGTATTAGTTTCCATGGCGGCTGGCTGGTCAACAGGTAAAATACAGGAAGTTATCGGAGAAAAAGTACCGGCGGCAAGAATAATGCCAAACACACCGGCATTAATCGGTAAGGGTTTAATCGCATTGGCATTGTCGCCGGAAGTTCCGCCGCAAAGCGCCGCAGAACTGGAAAAGTTTTTGGGAGCAGCGGGCATTGTAGATAAAGTAGAAGAACGTTTTATGGATGCAGTCACTGGGCTATCAGGATCGGGACCTGCGTTTGTATATTTGTTTATTGAGGCATTGGCAGACGGAGGCGTACGCGCCGGGCTTCCAAGAGACAAAGCTCTTTGTTACGCTGCTCAGACAGTACTGGGAGCTGCGGCAATGGTTCAGGAAACAGGTAAACACCCCGGGGAGCTTAAAGACATGGTAACATCCCCAGGCGGCACCACAATAGCAGGCATTGCCGCGCTCGAAGACGGCGCGTTTCGCAGCACAGTGATTGAAGCCGTGGAAGCCGCTTGGAAGCGCGCCATAGAGCTTGGGTAACTTGCTTACGCACTAATCTAAAGAAAAACTGACATTATTATCTGCAGGCGGAAGATCCACCCAAAGACCGTCCAAAACATAATTTTGCTGCTTTAAAACAAAACGACCCCAAGGTCCCAGCTTTGATTTATCCAGAAACGGACGCAGAGCCGGATTCTCGTCTCCGTTGTAATGCGCAGTAAAAGCATCTCCTACTGCATCGGCAATAATTGTGATGTCTTTTTCGGAAACTTTAAACTTTCTTAGCGTACTTGCCGCCTCAAGCATAACCGTTTGCTTTACAAATGCCTGTGCATTGGCTGCAAAATCTGTACCATGGTAGATTTTATCTACAATTGTTTCTGTACGAATATGAACAGTATTGTCCTTTATTTGCAGATAACGGATTGGACACGGAGCTGTTACAAGAGAACCGGTTTCTATATCGTAAATAAACTTACCATTAAAATCTGCGCGTGTAATATCCTGCGCATGATAATGACCGGTAAATGCCAGCCTTACATTCCAGGAAGAAAGGAACTTTCCAAAGTTTTTATAATCGTCAATTAAATACATCGGATGCAGTTTTGCCTGACCTTCCCAGTGTTCAACAACGCCATGGTGCATTAAAACCATAACAGCCTTGTTTTTATCGTTTGCTTCCCGTAAAACCGAGGCAATCCAGTCCGCTGTCATCTGGCTTATTTTTCCTGAAACATGAGGATGGTCTCCGGGAACATTCTCCTTATAACGGCAGGCATCAATCGCAAGCAGCCACAAACCCTGAACAGGTTCTGCAACATAGCTGACAGAATATGTATCCCGCATTAATGCAGAATCGTAACCGAATCTTCCGTAGATCCTGGTATAATCATCCATACTGACCGTTTGAACAAGTTCAGTATTATCTCCAATAAATTTAAACGCTTCGGGATTATTAATATCATGGTTCCCGGGCACTACATAGGCAGAAATACCAGCATCTATTAACCGCCCCAGCTTATGTGCCATAATCATGTGATTCACAAGTTCTCCGTCTTTTGTCAGATCGCCTGAAATTATCACAAAACTAACACCCGAAGTTATGATTTCATCGATAGCATAATCCAGTAAATCAATACTGTCCAAAAGAAGCTTGCGATCTGAATACATGACTTTTTCAAAAGCCGAGCCTGACCACCCCAGAGCAGGATCGTAAACGTGAACATCGCTTATAACTGCAAAAAATGTATCAGGATAAACAGGACCTTTTTTCGTTTCGGGGTTAAAATCGTAATTTAATGCTGATTTTCCGGTACATCCAAAAAACAGAACACCGCATATTATTGCGGTAATTAAAATAATTTTCATTCCAGGTAATTGTTTCATGGTTAATTATAGTAAAAAATGACAATTTTATTCAATATTGTATACATTGACAGTGTTTATCAAACGTTAATTTTCCGATAAATAAGTATGATTCGCCGTTTATTTTTATCCCTATTTCTGCTCATTTTTGTTTTTTTTCATACTTATGCCCAGGGGCATGAACAATGGCACACTCCTTATGTGATTCGCGGCGAAGTAGTTGTTGATCTTGAACCGATTTACGCAGGTTATGTTGATATTGAATACCCACTTAGCATCCCATCGGCAAGCCGCCGCGCTCTTGAGGAAATGTCAATGCTGTTTTCCGCGATGATCTACGGCTGGACCTTTAATTACGAAGTGGGAGAAAGAGCAAGAAGGATTCCCGAAGTCCTTGAGCTGGAACAAATTGGATCGATTAAATACGGTGATCCGGCATTGCAGGTTACTGAAACAGAAATTAGAGATATGACCTTAAGAGTTTGGGCAGATTATAATTTAAATGATTCACAACAAAGAAGAATGCAGGTTTGGCGCACAGGAATGATCAGAAATGCTCAAGCAACCGGTTACGGACCTGTTCAACTGAATGAATATCCCGGCTGGCTTGCCATAAAACAAACTGCACTGGAAGATGCTGCAAGAGCCGCGTTACGCGCTTCACTACGCGGCAGCGAAAGAAACCGTCCCAAACAGGTAACGGGATTTATCAGTTTAGCATCTTTCCCGCGCTACTATATCGACGCCGGCCGCTGGGCTGTTTTTGCCCGGTTCAGAATGCAAATAACCGAAATAATCCCGTTCTCCGCTTATTAATTAAACTTTAAATCTTGATACTTCCTTAATCAGAAGATCAATATTCTCCCGGTTCTTAACACTTATCTCGTTAACATGATGCACAGCGACATTTATCTCGTCTGCGCCGATTGCCATTTCATTTATTCCGGAAGTAATTTCGTGGGTAATTTTTTCCAGATTTTCACTTTCCCTGATTACCTCTTCTGATCCTTCCAGCATTTCCTGAGAACTTCTCTTAACATCGCTTGTTATAATATTAATATTACCCACACCTTCCAGAATCTGTTTACTTCCAACACCCTGCTCTTCCATCGCGTTGCGGATATTATCTTCCTGGAAAGCTACAACTTTTACGCTTGAATCAATTGCTTCGAATTTACTTAATACATTATTTGTAGCAATGGTAATTTTATCAATTGATTCTTTCATCTTTTTCAGAACACTGCTGATTGTTTTTGACTGATCTCCGGATGATTCTGCAAGTTTACGAATCTCGCTTGCTACAACAGCAAAACCTTTTCCCGCTTCTCCTGCATGAGCAGCTTCAATTGCAGCATTCATTGACAGCAGGTTTGTCTGACTGGCAATACTTTCCATCATCGCGTTAATTTCCAAAAGACCTTCGGATTCACGCGCAATTTCACGGATATCTTCTGATACAATATGCAATCCGTTACGTCCAACTTCAGATGCATCAAGAAGTGTTTTTACATTTGCAGCATTCTTAATAAGAGTCTCTGTAACAGAACGTGTATTGGCAACCATTTCCTCAATTGCAGATGAAGCCTGGGCAATATTGGTACTCTGCTTCTCGACATGACCGTTTAACTTGCTGATGTTTACTGTAACCTGTTCCATTGTTGCATGAGTCTCACTTACGCTTGCACTCTGAGTTAATATACGGCTCTTTACGCTTTGAATATTTGACGTTATCTCATTAACCGCAGCTGCAGTCTCGTTCATATTACTTGCAAGATCCGAACCTGTAGCGGCCAGAGAATTGGCTTCTTCTCTTATGTGAATGACCATGGTTCTGATTTTATCCAGGGTTTCGTTAAAGTAAAGAGCAAGATCGCCAATTTCATCTTTGGAATGAACAGTAATAGTATGGGTTAAATCCCCTTCGCCTTCTGCAATATCTTTTAAGGTTTCCGCTACAAAGGAAATGGGTTTTGTTAAATTGCTGATTATAAGGAAAACAATTAACACAGTTAAAATATTCGCAATTAACGCGGTAATAATCGTAGTTATAGTCATATCACGCACATGAGCGTAAATTTCCGAGTCTTTAAAAACAACCATTATAGACCATGTAGTATTTGAATTACCGATAGTAAAAGGCAGTACTATGAGTTCTACATCTGCGTTAAGTTCAGTGGAGAATGCACTTGCGTGATATTCAAGACCCTGTCTTACATGCCTTGCAGCTTCTTCCCTGTTCGGATCAAAAATAACTTCAACATCCATTAATCTTTTTCCGACATGATCCGGCATGGTATGACCAAGAATTAACCCTGAGTTGGCAAAAACAGCCAGCGCCGATATTTCTTCATATTCTGCGATAGTCTGTATAATTTTTGGCTGAATTGAATCAATGTCAAAAAGAATGCCAACACCGCCAACAGTTTCGTTAGTTCTGGTGCTGACAATGGGAACCATCATTCTAAGCACAATCTTGTTTTCGCCGTTAACCCAATAATAATGCGGATCATCAACTCTGTCCCTCTTTGAATTGGGACCATTAAAATAAGACATTGCATTGGCTACATCGCTTGTAACACCGCTTGTAAGAACTCCGCCTTCCCAAATATATGAAAGAGCATACTGTCCCGTGTCAGTTGAGCCGGTACGGCCAATAAAAGTCTGATCCATGCCATCTATGGCATTTGGCTTCCAGACAGTATAAAGACTGATAAAATCCGGATTGGACTTCATTGTACGGTAAATAATGCTGTCAAATTGATCGCGTCTGTTTGCAGCCGGAATGTCATTATAATCACCCATAAGATCTGCAAGCGTATGAAGGATAGTTAATTTACTGTCCTCTTCGGCTTTCCAGTATGTGGCCTGATCAATTGCCAGGTACTTCATGCCTTTTAGGCTGAGCTCCATACTTACTGCCGATGCTTCACGAAGAAGCAGCACTGCAATTGTAACAATAACAGCTGTTACTATACCGGCTACAATTAAACTAATCTTATACTTAATTTTCATGACACCTCTCCATTTATGAATATCGTAATAAAATTGCATTACCTTAATACCAAAAGGCAGCCTTGTATTTAATTGTAAAACAATATACATATTAAAGGAAGGATTTTTTTGGATGCTTAACATATTTTTTATTGGTTTGATTAGTTTTTTCACCGATTTAAGCACAGAGATGGTATATCCGCTGATACCTCTGTATCTGGTAGGCGCATTCGGCGCTACTCATGTCCTGGTTGGAATTATCGAAGGCATAGCAGAAAGCCTTGCGAGTTTACTTAAGGTCTACAGCGGTTATTTGACAGACAGATTTCAGAAGAAAAAATTACTGGCATTTTCCGGTTATGCAGCCGGTCTTGTGTACAAATTTGCTCTTATTTTTGCAAGCACCTGGGTTGGTGTATTGGGCGCGCGGGTAATTGACCGGCTAGGAAAGGGAATACGCACAGCGCCAAGAGACGTTCTTGTCAGCGAAAGCACAGATAAAGAAAACATGGGCAAAGCTTTCGGCCTTCATAAAGCGCTTGATATGTTCGGCGCCGGGTTTGGAATATTGATTATTTATTTACTAATAAGAGGTTCTGACGGTCAGTATGACTACAAACGCCTTTTTTTGCTTTCCGCAATACCGGCAGTTCTTGGACTTTTAATGTTTGTTTTTGTCAAGGAAAAAAAACGCGAGGCAGTAAATGCCGGCGAAAAAGCAGAAAAACCACAGAGCATTCCATTCTGGAAAAACATTAACAAAATCGACGGGCAATTAAAACTTTATTTAATTGTTGTATTTATTTTTACTTTGGGTAACTCTTCAAAAGCTTTTATGATTCTTAAAGCAAGCGATGCCGGTTTTAACGAAGTAAATGTAATATTGCTGTTTTTAATTTATCATCTGGTTGCCGCTTCCCTATCCGTACCGCTGGGAAAATTATCGGATAAGATCGGACGAAAAAATCTTTTGGTACCAGGTTATATTACTTTTGCTTTATGTTATTTTGGATTTGCATTTGCAGGTACTAAACCTGCAATGATTACAATTTTTATACTATACGGTATTTACACAGCCATGATTACCGGCGTTGAACGCGCCTTTGTCGCAGAAATTGCTCCGGGTGAATTAAAGGGAACCATGCTCGGTTTACATTCTACTGTCGCCGGAATTGCCTTATTGCCTGCAAGTATAATTGCCGGTTTACTGTGGACAATATTTGGATCGGCAGTACCGTTTATTTTTGGAGCCAGCCTTTCGCTTCTCGCTGCGGTATTATTGTTTATTTTTATGCAGGGTAAAAAAACTACTTCTTCCCGGAGTAAAGCGTAAATTCCATTTTTTCTTTATTCTGCGAAAGCATACTCAGCCACAGATTTTTCTTTTTGGTAATTTCCTTGCTTTTGCGTCCGATCCCCCGAAGCTTTTCATAAATCTGTGAACCGTTCTTTGCAGCAATCCATGTCTTATAATGATCCCCATGGAATATTGCCGCTGACTTTTCTTCGACTTCTTTATCGATGTGTTTTTCAAAAGCATTTAAGAGGAGCTGGTATTTTTCTGTAATTCCCCTAAGGTAATCAAGAATCAACCTGTCAAATTTCTGTATCTGTTCGCTGATAGAAAGCAGATTATTTAAAAAATCAACAGCAAGATAATAATCTTCGTCTCTGCAATAAGCTTTCATCGCAAGACGGCAAAGCTGCACATAAGATTCATTTGTAATGGTCTGCATACTCTGAATCGGCGAAGGAGGCGTTACGGTAAACTTAGACATGGATTGAGCAACCTTGGTAAGCAGTTCCATTAAATCCTGATATATACGCTGTTCCCATAAATTTTCTTTTATAGAGGAAAAAAGCCTGGTCATATCTTCTGCGAACGCTTCCTTGTAGCGTTCGTTTTTATCAAAAACAACCTCACAGGTAGGAATCATAACACCTTTAAATTCAATGTGTCCGGTATCAAAAAAGTAAATGGAATTATTCTGCGAAAGAATGCATTTATTGGCTGAACTGTCTTTGCCTTCTTTATTATCTTTCTCATAGTTCATCATTACCTGTTTGGCAATCATTATTCTTGAATCATGCGGAGACAGTTCGTTTGCTCTTGTCTGAAGCCTTGCGCCTGAATTAAGAAGAAAGCCGGCAAGGTTTCCTCTTTCTGTGATAATTAACGGACTTTGACCGTAACCTCCGGTAATACCTGCAGTAATTTTAAATACCGGCAGCGCTTCTGCATTACTGGAACGTTTTGTTGGAATAGTTGGATCACCTACAATGTCAGTCTTTTCAAAATAATCAATAATACAAAGGGTAACCATAAGCGCATCAGTAGCGCTTGCGGCAACTACAACAATTTCATCGCCGCGTTCTCTCTGGCTAATCGCTCCGCACTGGGTAGAGATACGTTTTATATCATTTTCGATTGCCCAATCCAGACTATGCATCATGGAAAGATTTTTTCTGGATTCCATGCAGAATTTTGTATAACCGTGAATGTCGACCATTGCTATATAAAGGTTGGATATTTGAAGCGTTTTTTTAATATCACCGGCTTCAGGAAAATCTTTATCCGGAATAACCAGTTCTTTCCAAAGTTTTTTGTGGGTGTTTGGGCAAATAGCAGCAAAAAAGCCCCAATTCATGCGCTTTAACAGAAGGAAAGCCCTCATTATAACAGGATGCGTCCATTTATCTTTTATGGCAGGCGCAATCAGCTCCTTAAGTTTCGAGAATGTAGTTAATTCCTTCGTAACTATCTTGTCATAAAGAAAGGAGAAAAACTCATATTCTGTCATTCCGCTGTTATAATCGCCAATGTTCTTCACATCAATTTCCTGATAATTATTATACTATACAGTATAATAAAATAACAGGCATAAAAATCCGAATTTTGTTGTTTATAGCTATTTTTTAAGGTATTATATTAGTAATGGAAACTGCCGCAGTATTAAATAATTCCGCTGTCGCTTTAACCGAGGCTAACCAGCCTTACGAAGCAATACCTCTGTTCCGTCAGGCGTTAACTCTGGAACCAGAAAACCCGCTTTTATGGTTAAATCTGGGTATTGCCCAGCAAAAAACCGGAGAATATACAGAAGCAATCGAAAGTTTCCAGCGTTCACTGGTAATTGATGATGAACTGGCAGAAGCCTGGCATTCCATGGGTTTAATTTACTATGAACTAAACGAATTTGCGCTTGCAGAAGAATGTTACAGATCCGCGCTTGATAATAATGATAACGATCCAAAAACATGGAACAATTTGGGTGTTTTATTTTTTAACGAAAATAATTTTGAAGAAGCCCGCAATTGTTTTGAAAAATCGATAAGTCTGTTTCCCCAATACCAGGATGCTTTAATCAATATACGCGATACGTGCAGGGAGTTGGGTGATTTCCGCGCAGCAGCCGAATTTGAACGAGTCATTTCCGGTTTAGATTTTAACGGCCGGGATTAATTAAAAATGAAAGTCCTCTATATAGCCGAACTGGTAGGTAAGGCAGGTGTTTTTACTTTTAAAAAAGCTTTAAGCGAGCTAAAATCCCGCTACCCCTGGGATTTTATGATAACCTGCGCCGATGGCGCTACCGGCGGAAACGGTCTTGGCCGCAGTCATGCAGCATATATTCATAAGCTTGGCGCAAATGTAATTACGCTTGGAGAATGCTGCTTTTATAAAAAAGATTTAACAGAAAATCTTGATAAAAGCCCGTATGTATTACGTCCGGAAAATCTTAATCCGCAAGCGCCGGGAATTGGTTCAAAAGTTTACAATACACCTTCCGGTGAAAAAATTGCTGTTGCTGTTTTACTTGGTCAAAATGGTTTTGGAAGGATTCATGCAAACAACCCTTTTGCAGCTCTGCCCGGCGTACTTGAGCGTCTTAAAAAGCAAACTCCTTATATTATTATTGATTTTCATGCACAGGCAAGCGCCGAAAAAAAAACCTTCTTCTACGCAGCCGACGGTCTTTGCTCAGCAGTAATCGGTTCGCACATCAGAGTACAAACTGCCGATGAAACTATCATGCCCGGCGGAACTGCCTGCATTAGCGATGCCGGACGCACAGGCAGCCAGCAGTCTGTCGGCGGCTGTGATGCAAACTCGCGGATTAAGGAATACCTTACAGGCATTCCGGACTGGACAAAAGACGCATGGGACGACCCGCAGCTTCAGGGAGTCTACTTGGATATCGGTAAAGACGGAAAAGCTGTTTCGATTGAACGGGTACGGATAAAAATTGAATCGGAGTTAGAGTCCGCGGAAGGAATATAGAAAAATTGTCCGCGGATTATTCATTTGACTTTTGGGTATTATTTATGTAAATTTTATTATAGGAATCGTTAAGTTCCCGGAATTGCCCTTTGGGGATTCTGTAATATTTTAAGCCGAAGGCGTAAGCGCGGCACAAGGAGCCTGTTATGAAAGGCACAAGAAACTACATGGATCTGGGCAGTATTTTTGATGAAATATTCGAAGCAGCCCAGGAATTTAACAATGAATTCCACAGAAATTTTAACAATTGTAATTCTTCCGGCGGTTTCCCCGGCGGACATTTTGCTTTTGGCAAACAATTCTTTGATGAAAACACCGATTTTTATCCCAACTACTCGTATCCGCCAATGAATGTTTTTATGACAGAAGACAGATCTCTGGTTTTTGAATTTGCGCTCGCCGGTTTTGATGAAAAAGACATAAACCTTTCTTTCCAGGGTGATTACATGGTTTTCTCCGCAAAGATTGAAAGCGAAGCCGGCGAACAACCCCTGGAAGAAAATAACCGCTATTTAAAACGCCGCCTTAAACTTAAAGATATAGAAAAGCAAAAATATTTCGTACCGCTGGACAAATATGCCCAGGACAAAGTTAAAGCCGTCTATAAAAACGGAATATTGCGCGTAAACATTCCGCCCAAAGACGAACCGGACTACAGCGACGGAATTAAAATTGATATTCTAAAAGAAGGCACATGATAGTGTTCTCTTCCCTTATTACCTTGTAAATATGTAAAAATCCCAGTTTTAATTTATTTTGCTTGACTAAATACTGAATATTTATTATATTATAGTTAATAAGCCTGCCGGGCCTCTATCGGGTTTCCCGATATGCACACTTGGTGGGTCTTTTTTTGTTATGAATAAAAAACTATATTTAAAACCGCCATTGTCGGTTCAGGAACATATTGAACTTCTCAAGTCGCGCGGATTGCATATCTCCGATGAAGAAAGAGCAACTCGATATTTGCAGAACATTAGCTATTACCATTTAAGCGGATATATGTACCCTTTTCTAGCGGATAAAAAGCAACATCAATATAAACCTAATTCCTGTTTTGATGACATAATTAATCTTTATCTTTTTGACAGAGAATTGCGTGTATTGATATTTTCAACTATCGAAAAGATAGAAATTGCCATCCGTGCCCAGATTACGAATAATTTTTCTGTTAACTCAAAAAATCCCTTCTGGTACACCGATATAAATAATTTTTCGCTTGAGTCAGAACACAAAGATTTTCTTAATAATGTATCATCTTATGTAAAACGTTCTTCAGATGTTTTTATAAAACATTTTTTTGATACTTACAGTGATCCCTATCCTCCTATTTGGATAGTTTTAGAAGTTTTATCAATGGGACAACTTTCAATTTTATATCATATTACAAAACGCTCCGCATCTCGCAAAGCTATTGCAAAATATTTTGGCGTTAAAGAACCGATTATGGCAAACTGGCTTCATACACTTATTTATATTCGAAATATTTGCGCTCATCATGCACGTTTATGGAATAAAAGCTTACGTATTCCAATTAAACTACCAAAGGTTACAGATCGCACATGGTTGATTTCATCCAATCTTTCAAATGATAAAATATATGTTGTCTTGGCTGTAATTGCATATTTTTTAGATATTATTACACCTAACAATACATTTCGTAATAAACTTAAAGATCTTCTGGCGAAATATCCAAATATTGATGTAACCGCAATGGGCTTCCCCGTAGACTGGAAAAACGAGCCGTTCTGGAGTTAACCCTCTACGGTCTTTCAACCGCGCCAGGAGGACCTGGCCATGTTCGTACATTACCGTAGACAAGACGACCGTAGGAAAGCATCAAAAACCCCCTCCCTGCGTTCAACACGTGGGGAGGTGCTTGTGCTGATAAGCGGATAAAGTCATTTATCTATTGAAATTCTCTCCTTATTGTGATATCTTTAATACATGACAATTACGCAAACTGTAGAGATTCCGGCTGACCGCCGAGTTACACTCGAAGTACCCCGTGAAACGCCACGGGCAGAGCAAATCTGGAGTACAAGATTATCCCTTTTGTAAAAGAAAAGGCAAACAATAAGATGACACCTGAAGAAGAAAAAGAGTGGTTAAAAAAAAACTCCGAATGGCTCAATAAAGAAGCTATGGACGTGCTCGAATACCAAGCAGATATTTGGGGAGATAATGACAAGTGAGGCGCGGCGAACTTTTCCGGGTTTATAAAGGAACGGCGAATGATCCAAAAAGCCATCGTGTTTTCTTGGTTGTTTCCAGACAGCCCTTGATTGACTACAACTTTTCCACTGTTATTTGTGCGCCTGTTTACTCTAAAGGTAATGAAAGAAGTAAATTCTGCTTTGCGTATAGCATTGGCTGTTGAGTAAGTAAAATTAGCTACTGCTTCTCCTTAGATCCTCTCCGTGTTCTTTGTGCCTTGGGAGACTGTAGAAAAACTACAACGAAAAGACATCATCCGCGGATTTCGCAGATTATCGCGGAAATTTTTTTAGAATTCTTCATTTAATCCGTGTAAATCCGCGGACAAATTCCTCCCCCTGTTACGGTCTTTCAACGGCGCCGGGCGCGCCGGCTCTATTTGCATCAGTTCCGCTAAATGTATGCCTTCTTGGATTACCGTAAAAATCTGTTGCTGGCATGTTATTTGTACTTGCCCAGCTTGCCGGAATATGCGTTTGCAGCGTGTTACCGCGCGGTCTAAAGGCGTCATTGCCGCTAGTATCAGTATTTGTGAACGGATTTGGTCCAAAGACAAATCTATCATTACCATTACCAGTAGCTTCACTTGGCTCAACAACATTTCCAGTAGAACCCCAACTTAAGCCACTACCGTGCCCACCTGTTAAACCCCAATCTGCTGTAGTAGCATCTGAAGAATCAGGAACATTAAAACCCGCTTCATATCGACCCGTACCAAGCGCGCGATCGACAATATTATGACCTCCTGAAATTAAGTTTGTATTACCATATATAATGTGACTATCATTACTATAGGAATTATTACCATAAAAAATATTTCCTGTGATAGTCAAACTTCTACCGGTATTATAAATTGCCGCACCTCGAGCAGGATCCCCGCTCCCAGTTTGTATAACCTTATTATTATAAAAAGTACATCCTATTACAGTCAATGCCGCGTAATTCTCATTACGAATTGCGCCGCCATGAGTACCGTCCGTATTCTCACCATTAGTTTCATTACCGGAGAATATACAAGAATTCAAAGTTAAAGTTCCATGGTTTCGTATAGCCGAACCGCTGTTTGTCGATCTTCCGTTTCTGAAATGGACACGATTGATAGTTAAATTTGTTTCATTATTAACACGTAACAGTTGGCTTGTTGCATTTGATGTCCACCCAGCTACAGGTTGTATAATAACCCCGTTTCCTTCTACAATAAAAGTTCTATTGAGGGGTAATTCTAATGGGATTACAAGATCAATAGTGGTGCTTCCAGCTGTAACCCCGTCTAAAATAATTGTTGCTCCAGTAGAAGCAAGTGCAAAAGCATCCCTAAGTGTTCCTGGGCCATCATTTCCAAAATCATGAACCCAGAAAGCATACTGAGTCTTAAAAGAATATGTTTTATTAATATTAGTATTATCTAATTGAGTATTATCTAATTGAATAGAAGCTCCCCATCCGTGCCGCTGTCCATTATCAGTCCATAAAACAGACATATATTCATTTGTTGGTTGAAATGCTCTTATCCAAAAACCATTTTCTATATTGCAATCTTCTATAATATTTGTTCCGTTCATAATTCCTGCAAGTCCGCCTGCGTTAACTGTATGATTTACATCCGCAAGCTGGACAATATTACTATTAGGATAATTTAATTCAAGATTAAAAAATTTTGCGTTATTTATATGCCAAAAAATACCATAAGATGCATTATTCCCAAGCCCTGATGCAAAACTATTTACTGTTATTGTATGTCCAAAACCATAAAATATACCTGTAAAAGGAGAATTTCGCCCTAAAGGTGTCCAGTTTGTAACATTTTCTAAATCCTTCATAAGCAAAATTTTTTCATTTAAACGTGCATTTCTTAGATCATCAACATTGTAGACAAGAGTGTATTCCGCTCCTCCGCTGGATTCAGAACCTGCTGAGTTTATAATCATTAGTAAATCGTTACTCATATCACTTACACTTCCTGCTGCATTGATAAGTGAAATCATTATATCGTACCTTATAAGGCTGTCAGGATCATTGTAGACAAGTTTCGGTATGCCTGTAATTTCGTATTTCCTAATATCACTATTTGGAAGAATAATAGGATCAGCCATTACATCATCAATCATCCAGCTTACTACCGTTTGAAAAACCGATCCTTCAGTATCCCATTCTACTACTATCTTATCTTCGTTTTCGACATAATAAGCATAAGGATTGATAACCTGAAGAGTTTCTTCGTTAGCTTTCCATTTTATTTCGACCGGCTTAAGTGGTCTTCCATTAGTATTTGTTATTCTATCACCAAGATATAATGTTATTAATGAGTTTAATTTTGGTCCTCCATTTCTTGAGTTTATAGTTATAGTTTTGAGATTATCATTATAAGTTGGCGAGGAATAATACGCACCTACTCCAGTAAAAGGCATAGATATTTGCGGACCGTAAGTATTTGTTTCAGAATCATATTCCTGTGAAAATATCATAATATTATTGTTTCCAAATATTACTCTATCTCCTCTTATTGAAGAAGCAAAAACAATTTCAATTTTTCCATTGTTTTTATAATTTCCTGTATTATTATCCGGTGTAGATCGTATAATACGAGGCTGTTCTCTGGAAACAGGAATTAACGTTATATCTAAAACACTGTCATTTGTTACTTTTACTCTGCCTGTGCCGCCGCCAAGATCAAACTGCGGCAATTCTATTCCTTCCAGAACAGGCAAAGAATGCAAAGCATTTAATTTAAATATTTCATTTATTTTATCTTCTGTAATGACATTGGCATTATTTATCCAGTTTGGAAAAGCTGCGTTTAATTTTTTAGTATCGTAGGCGAGCCAATTTAAAAATGAATAATCTGGTGATGGAGTAAAATCAATATCAAACTCATATCCCACGCGGGTGTCACCGGCTCTGCCAGTGCCGCGTTGAAGGCTTGTGCCCCAGAACTGGGGATACGCTACTGTAATGTTTAACCGTGCTGCATTTGCCCAGGCAATTTCGGCATCAATTTTGGCAAGCATATCAGGGTCAGTTGGGTTAAAAAGATCGCAGGCGGTAAAATAGAGAGTTATTAACAGGAAACAACATATTACTATGCTGCTATTTGTTGCCCCAATTCTATTATTTTGTATGTTGTTTTTCATTTTTGGCTCCTATTTGGCGAAATTGCATTAACAAGTGATAGTGTAACATGCCAAGAGTTAGATTGCAATGGAAAGAAATTGATAAACGGTTAATACCCTGTTGTAGCCGGGGTTGCCGCAGCTGGGGCTGCCGGAGCTGG
>Ga0123356_10003674_pt1 | contig 15993 bp, 13 predicted proteins | sample TergutEmb28metaG_2_FD_92546 | JGI IMG/M metagenome (GOLD analysis project Ga0123356, IMG submission 92546) | Embiratermes neotenicus P3 segment gut microbial communities from Petit-Saut dam, French Guiana - Emb289 P3 | ecosystem: Host-associated > Arthropoda: Insects > Digestive system > Gut ... | reverse complement strand
TGTTTTCCCCCGATGATTTGACCATTATAAAGGACGGTGCATCAATCAGGCGTAAGATGATGGACAACTGCCTGTCACAGCTCCGCCCGGGATATCTTGCGGCACTTACGGAGTTTAACAAGCTCTATGAGCATAAAACACGCATATTGCGAGACCATTATGAAAAGCCGTCGTTGCTTGATTTACTGGATGATTTTGACTTACGTCTTGCCGAACAAAGTGCAAAGCTGATTTATTATAGAGCAGCATTTTCGGAAGGATTATCAAAAAGAGCCGCAAGCATACACGAAGACTTTTCCGGCGGTACAGAGGAGCTTACAATTAAGTACAAAACAGTCGGACGCATGGATGCAAGCGGGAAAAAACCATCGGAGCTGCTGCCGCACTTGTTGGAGCACCAACGAATGCACAGAAATGCGGAGCTCAGCTCAAGACTTTGTCTGTCGGGAGCACATAAGGATGATTTGGAGATTGAAATAAACGGTCAGGCGGCACGAAAATATGCGTCACAAGGGCAGACACGAACTGCATCCGTATCAATTAAGCTTGCTGAGCGGGACATACATTATGAAGACAGAAACGAGTATCCGATACTTTTATTGGACGACGTGCTCTCGGAGCTTGATTCAAAAAGGCAAAGCTTCATTCTTGGCAGGATAGAGCAAGGGCAGGTTTTTATCACCTGCTGTGAGGATACGGCAGTCACCGAGTTTCATAACGGCAATACACTGCGTGTGGAAAACGGGAAAATTATTTAATGTAAAAGGGTCATAGCAATGTATTTACACTTAGGGCAGAATGTTGTTGTTCCGGAGGCAGAGGTTATCGGGATATTCGACCTTGATAATACAACAGGGTCAAAAATAACAAGGAAATATTTAAATGATGCCGAGAAAGCAGGAAACGTAATCAATGTATCGGATGAGCTTCCGAGGTCATTTATTGTCAGCAGCCCGGGAAAAGACGTAACTATTTATTTATCGCAACTATCACCGCAGACGCTTTTAAAACGCACAGAGACTATGCGGTTTGAGTGAAGGGAATTACATATAAATGTCAGAAGAAACAATTAACAGCATAAACGGGGAGATTGAAGACTATGATGCTTCTCATATACAGGTTTTAGAGGGGCTTGAGGCTGTCAGATTAAGACCGGGTATGTATATCGGCTCAACATCATCTTCGGGTCTTCATCATTTGGTTTATGAAATAGTTGACAATGCAATTGATGAAGCACTTGCGGGATTTTGTGACGAAGTTTATGTCACCATCAGAAACGATGGCACTATAACAATTATAGATAACGGACGGGGCATTCCTATTGACGTTCAGGAGCAGACCGGCACAAGTGCTCTGGAGGTCGTATTTACCGTGCTTCATGCCGGCGGAAAATTTGGCGGCGGCGGGTATAAGGTGTCCGGCGGCTTGCATGGTGTCGGAGCGTCTGTTGTTAATGCACTCTCGGAGTGGCTGGTTGTGCGTGTCCACAGAAACGGGCAGATTCATGAAATGAAATTCTCCCGTGGTGATATTACACAGGAAATAACTATTGTCGGTAAAACAGATATATCAGGCACTGAGGTAACATTTAAGCCGGATGATGATATATTTGATGATAGCGTATTTAGCTATGAGGTGCTTCGTACACGAATGCGTGAGCAGGCGTTTTTAAACGGCGGGCTTAGAATTACCGTAAAGGATGAGCGTGAAGGGCAAACTGCTGAGGATTCAATGTGTTATGAAGGCGGTATAATTGAGTTTGTCCATTATATCAACCGTAACAAAACACCGCTGCATGATGATGTTATACATCTTGCAGAGGAGCGTCATGATTCAACTGCCGAGATTGCACTGCAATACTGCGGTGATGTATATAATGAGTTTTTACTGAGCTTTGCCAATAATATTAACACTCCTGACGGCGGTATGCATGAAACAGGTTTTAAGTCCGCTCTTACACGCGTGCTCAATGATTACGGCAAGAAAACGAATATGCTCAAGGGTGAGGAGAAACTCTCCGGTGAGGATTGCCGCGAGGGTGTTACAGCGGTTATTTCCGTAAGACTTATGGATGCGCAGTTTGAGGGTCAGACAAAATCCAAGCTTGGAAATTCGGAAATCAGATCCTTTGTAGATTCTCTTATTTCCGATAAGCTGGCTACATTCTTTGAAGAAAACCCTGCGGTTGCCCGCTCAATTCTTTCTAAAGCGATTACAGCTTCAAAGGCACGTGAGGCGGCACGCAAGGCTAGGGAAAACATAAGGAGTAAAAATGCTCTTGAGGGAATGTCATTGCCCGGCAAGCTTGCGGATTGCAATGTGGATGACCCTGCTCTGACCGAATTATATATTGTTGAGGGTGATAGTGCCGGCGGAAGTGCAAAGGGCGGGCGTGACAGCCGCTTCCAAGCGATATTGCCTTTGTTCGGCAAAATGCTTAACGTGGAGAAAGCACGTGCCGACAAGGTTTACGGAAACGAGAAGCTTACGCCTGTAATTACTGCTCTCGGTGCGGGCATAGGCGAGGACTTTGATGAGTCAAAGCTCCGTTATCATAAGGTTATATTGATGGCTGACGCCGATGTTGACGGAAGTCATATAAGAACATTGCTGCTGACGTTTTTCTTCCGCTTTATGCGACCTTTAATTGAGGGCGGATATGTTTATGCTGCTCAGCCGCCGCTATTTAAGTTAACAAGGGGAAAAGCGGTACGATGGGCACTTGATGAAGGTGAGCTTGAGGCTGCTCTTACGGATATGCGTGGAGAAGACGGCAAAGGCAGAGTCGATGTTTCGCGAAACAAGGGTCTTGGTGAAATGGATGCTCATGAGCTTTGGGATACAACAATGAATCCCGAAACCCGTGTTTTAAAACGAATAGAGCTGACAGACGCAATAGAAGCGGATGAGGTTTTTACAGTACTGATGGGTGAAAAAGTCGAGCCGCGTAAGGAATATATAGAGAAATATGCTAAATACGCTGTTAATTTAGATATGTAAGAGGTTTGTTAAATGCCAAAGAAAGAAAAAACAGGAGATATCAGTTTTCCTGAGCAAAAGATTATAGCGACACCGCTTGAAGAGGAAATGGAGACATCGTTTTTAACGTATGCAATGTCGGTTATTATCGACAGAGCATTGCCTGATGTTCGCGACGGCTTAAAGCCGATTCACAGACGCATTTTGTACACAATGCATGAGAGCGGCTTAACCAGCGATAAGCAGTTTCGTAAGGCTGCAACCGCTGTCGGTGATATCATGGGTAGGTATCATCCTCATGGTGACCAATCAATTTATGATGCTCTGGTGCGAATGGCACAAGAATTCTCAATGCGATACATGCTTATTTCAGGGCATGGCAACTTTGGCTCTGTTGACGGCGACCCGCCTGCAGCAATGCGTTATACGGAAGCACGTCTTTCAAAGATATCCGATGAGATGCTTCGTGACATTGGCAAGGAAACAGTAAACTGGGACCCGAACTATGACGAAACACGCAGTCAACCCAGAGTTCTTCCCTGCAGATTTCCAAATCTCTTGGTAAACGGCTCAAGCGGAATAGCTGTTGGTATGACTACAAATATACCTCCGCATAATCTTACGGAGGTTATTAATGCTGTTATCCATGTGATGAACAATCCCGAAGCGGACTTGGACGATATCATGGAGCATGTTACGGGACCTGACTTTCCGACTCGGGGTATTATCATGGGCAGAGCCGGTATAAGAGCGGCTTATGCTACGGGGCGTGGCAGGATTCGTGTCCGTGCCAGAACCGAAATGGAAGAGTTCTCGAACGGACGTACCAGAATTATTGTTACGGAGCTGCCGTATCAGGTTAATAAGGCTCGTTTACTTGAGTCAATTGCAGAAAACGTAAAAGGAAAACGCATCGAAGGGCTGTCGGCAATGCGTGATGAGTCCGACAGGGACGGAATGCGTATAGTTATAGAGCTTAAGCGGGACGCAAATGCACAGGTTGTGTTAAACCGCCTGTATACACAGACTCAAATGCAAACAACATTTGCGATAGTAATGCTTGCACTTGTCGACGACCAGTCACAGCCCCGCATTTTATCGCTTCGGCAAATGCTCGACGAATATATCACCTTCCAGCGTGAGATTCTTCGTCGCCGCACGGAATATGACTTAAAGAAAGCCCGTGAGAGAGCACATATTCTCGAAGGCTTGCGGATTGCCTGCGATAACATAGATGAGGTTATCCAAATCATTCGTACAAGCTATGATAATGCAAAAGAACGCCTGATGGAAAGGTTTGAGTTAAGCGATATTCAGGCTCAGGCGATTCTCGAAATGCGTCTTAGAAGCTTGCAGGGTCTTGAGATTGAGAAAATCGAAAAAGAATACAATGAGCTTATGAAGATGATTGAATATTATCATATGTTGCTCGGCAGTCAGGAAAAGCTCGACGAGGTTCTGATTGAGGAGCTGACGGAGATTCGTGATAAATATGGTGACGAGCGTCGTACCGAGATAGCTGTTGTCGAGGATGAGATTGATATTGAAGACCTGATTGACGAGGAAGAATGCGTTTACACTCTCACTCACGCCGGATATATCAAGAGATTGCCTGCCAGTACGTACAGAGCACAAAGAAGAGGCGGCAGGGGAATAACCGCAATGACAACAAAATAAGAGGATTATGTTGAGACATTATTTACCGCGTCAACACATGACTATATCTTGTTCTTTACAAACCTCGGAAGAGTGTATCGCAAAAAAGGATATATGATTCCTGAATCCGGACGCCAAGCAAGAGGCACAAATATTGTCAACATTCTGCCAATGCAACCGGGCGAAAAGGTTTCCGCCATGATTAGAATGCGTGAGTTCGGCGAGGAAGAATATCTTGTGATGGTTACACGAAAAGGAACCGTCAAGCGTATGAGAAAGACGGAGCTTCGTAATATCAAGAACGTCGGAATTCGTGCACTTACACTTAGTGATGATGATGAGCTGATATCAGTACGCGATACTGACGGCGAGCAAAAGATACTGATAGCGACAAATAACGGAATGGCTATCTGCTTTAAGGAAACGGATGTTCGTGCAATGGGCAGAGCTGCTGCGGGTGTTCGCGGTATCAGGCTGCGTAAGGGTGACTATTGTGTCGGTGCGGCTCGTGCAAGAGAAGGCGGAGCACTGCTTACTGTCACGGAAAAAGGATACGGCAAGCGAACCGAAATCAGCGAATATCTGCGAGGCGATGAGGGCGAGGCTCAAAATCGCGGTGGTTACGGTAAAAAGAATCAAACCATTACCGATAAAACCGGCAAGGTCGCGGATATCAAGGTTGTTGATGATAATGACGACGTTATGATTATTTCCGATGACGGAACAATTATACGAATGGCGGCAACGGATATCAGGATTATAGGACGCTCGACACAAGGCGTAAAACTAATGCGTACGGTAAAAGAAGCAAAGGTTATATCTATTGCACGTACAGAAAAAGAAGATGAGGACGAGTATGAAGACATTAATGCTGAAACTCAAGCTGCTTTGGATGAAGATAAAGAGGATATTCAAGAAGTAAACGTTGATTCTTCCAAGGAAGAAGCTGAGTAAAAAGAGTAGGAATGAAAAAAGTTACTATTTACACCGATGGTGCATGCAGCGGAAATCCGGGACCCGGCGGCTGGGGTGCAGTGCTTATGTACGGCGACAAAAAAAAAGAGCTCAGTGGCGGTGAGCCCAGCACTACAAATAATCGAATGGAGCTTTTTTCGGTAATATCTGCACTGGAAGCATTGCGGGAGCCATGTCGGGTTATGCTGTATACTGATTCGCAGTATGTTGCAAACGCAATAAATATGGGATGGCTTACATCCTGGCAGCAGAAGGGTTGGAAACGAAAAGGCGGAGAAGTAAAAAACCCTGACTTGTGGGTAAGGCTTTTACCGCTGCTTGAGATTAATGATGTTACTTTTGAGTGGGTTAAGGGTCATGCGGATAACGAATATAACAACCGATGCGATGAGCTTGCGGTTGCCGAAGTAAAGAAGCAAAAAGAAGAATAAACAGCCTTAAGAGCCGATTCCGAATAAAGCAGCGCCGATTATTCCTGCGTCGTTGCCGAGTTCGGCTTTTAATATTGGCGGCATTTCGCCGTCACCTGTTTTAAAAATCATTGTCTCTACGATTTTATCCAAGGGTCCGAACAAGGGCTCGCCTGCGTTACATACTCCGCCTCCGAGAATTACTGCCTCGGGTCTGACTGCATTGCAAAGACTGGATATTCCGGCACCAAGATACTTAACATAATCGGAAACAATAATATTGGCTGCAGTATCGCCCTGCTTTGCCGCTTCAAAAATTATTCTGCCGTTTACATTTGAAAACTCTCCGTCGCAAAGCTTATATAACATTGAATCAGGATATTCAGCCATTATACGCACCGCTTCACGAATAAGTGCCGTAACTGACGCGTACGCTTCAAAACAACCACGGGCACCGCAACCGCAAGGCTCGCCGTCAACGACAATGATTATATGCCCCGGCTCAGTTCCCATACCGCCGCCTGTGAAGATTTTTTTATCAAACACAAAGCCACCGCCTACACCGGTTCCCAAGGTTAATACTATTGCATTGTCGTAATTCCTTGCAGCTCCGGCATAAACCTCGGCAAGAGCGGCAGCATCGGCATCATTTCCGAGAAAGACGGGTAAGTCCCAGTGCTTTTTGAATATCGGAATGAAATCTAAATTTCTCCACCCTACATTAGGCGTTAGAATAATTATATTCGTTTTGCTGTTTACTGCTCCGGGGATTCCGATTCCTATATGTGCAATATCACCTTCGGTAAGCCCCGCCATTTTTACAACATCCTTACCTGCATTTGCCATATCGGCTATTACATCCTCAGGCGGACGCTTTGGCAGTGTAGGAACGGAATGCTTTTTGACAATGCTGTAATCTGCGGCAATAACACCGACTTTAATATCGGTACCGCCCAAGTCGATGCCTAAATAGTATTTACTCATTGTTTAATAATTCTCCTATGTTGATTTATGTATTTTATTACAAATACTGTATCAGGTAACGGTAGCTTTGCTCAATGCCTCTTTTTACATCCTCTTCGGAGCCTTCAAACGCACGGTCTTCAATTTCTATACAAGCACATCCTTTATATCCGATTTCATTTAGGGCACTGCATAGTGCGGCAAAATTAACTCCGCCGAGACCGGGCAGCTTGGGAGCATGCCATAAAGACGGATATGAAAATACACCATAATCATCAAGCTTATCTTGATAAATTTTCAAGTCCTTAAAGTGCATATGGAAGATTTTATCTTTAAATTCATAAACCGGCTTTACATAGTCCATCATCAGCAGCAGAGGGTGTGAGGGGTCATAGTTTAAGCCCAGATAATCACTGGGGATAAGCTCGAACATTTTTCTCCATATTGCCGGTGTTGAAGCGAGATTATTTCCTCCGGGAAATTCATCTTTTGTAAAGTACATCGGGCAGTTTTCAATGGCGATTTTGACCTTGTTCTTTTCTGCGTGACGAACAATTGGTGTCCAGACTTCCTTGTACAGTTCCAGGTTTTCTTCGACGGTTTTATTTTTATCCTTGCCGATAAAGGTTGTTATCATATTTATACCCATTTGGGCTGAAGCTTCTATGAGTGCGATTATATGGTCAACAGCGACTTTTCCGGCTTCGCGGTTACTGTCAAGCGGATTGGGGTAGTAGGCAAGAGAGCTGATTTCAAGACCGCGTTTTTTTGCATAATCGAGATAATAATCCATTTTATCGCGTGTAATATTGGTTATATCAATGTGAGTGACACCTGCGTATCGTCTTGCAGCATCTCCTTTTGGCCAGCAGCATACCTCAACGCATTTAAATCCGACATCTGCAGCATAGTCAAAAACCTGTTCAAAAGTGTAATCCGGTAAAATTGCTGATAAAAGTCCAAGTTTCATAATAATCGAGTCCTTTCACGTTTGATATTTTTATTTTATTACAGCAAGAGTTTACGGATAATGGAATAATATAATAAAAATGTCATTGCGGGTCGAGCCTGCAATGACATTTTATCATGTATTATGTATTATTTTTCTTTATTATCATCAACTTCTATTGCGTCGAGCAGTGCCTTGTACCATACCAGAGCGTCTATAAATGCTGTTGTTACTTCGTCGAGCTCCAGCTCATATTTTACCATTTGTATTGCTATTTCGTCCCAGTTGGCGTGTTCGTAGGCGTGGATGAATGCTAGGATGTTGTATAAGTCGCCGGATTTGTCGACCAGTGCTGTTCTGACACCTTCGTCTAATGCAACTTCTTTGACGGCTTCTTCCATTGGTCTTTCGAGGATTACATCAAGAAGTGAAAACAGACCAAGCATAAACAGACTTGGGGCAAACACGCCCATACTGAATGCTTTAGAGAGGTTTTCGGCAAATCTTGCACGTATCAGAGAGAGCTTGGTTACTTCATTTGGCTTGTCGTCTGCAAGTTGAATTGAGATTGCTGCGGTTGCCCAACGCTTGACTTCCTTTTGACCGAGAATTGCAACGGCGTTTCGGATTGATTCGATTTCACGCGGCATAACGGTATTGATGAAACGAAGCAGAGATATCGATAATGCAGGGTCGCGACCTATTGTGTCCGCTATGTCGCCAAGGTCGAAATCATCTTCACTCAAACGCTTTAAGAGAGTAAGAGCGTTTATTTTAACCGGTGAAATTTTGCCTGCTCCTTTTGTAATAGGTTCGCTGAAAAAGCCGCCACAGAACAAGGTGTTTTTAAGTCCGACAAGAGAATTGAACATATCCATGTCCGGAACATATGACAGGACTACCTGCTTAAGCTGAGCAAGGGCTTTGACTGTTGCGGTGAATTTTGCATCTACGGTAAAATCACGAATATCGATGATGATATAATCAATGTATTCAAAGAGAGGGTTAGCAGTCAGGTTTTCCGGAAGACCGTCAATTGCTATTTTGAAGCCCATTTCCTTGAGTTCACTGCATTTTTCAAGTACAGCACCGTCGGGATTAATATTCTTTTTTAGGACACAAACAAGGAGCTCGGGATTAATGTCGAGAACTATCGGCACTCTCATCAGAAGCTGAAACTCATTAATATCGATGAACAAGGGACTGCCGCCGGTTAGAGGTTCAACACCGAGAGTTTTAACCAAGTCAAGACCGGGAGACAAAACAGCATCAGACATGCTCATTTCCTCTACCATCATACCTATTAACTTTTTGCCGCTTCTGGAGTTTAGCCTGTAGGCACGAACAGACATGTCCGAGTCGAAAAACGGGATTGCGACGATAAATGTTTTCATCCGGTGCTTCTCCTTGATTTATAGTGTATAATAGGTACGGGAAATGCAAAATAATTACATCGTGACTGCTAAAAGTATAAACACTCCCCCCATGCTACTACAGCACCACACCTCATTCTACACTTTGAAGTAGTGAATGTCAACAAAATAGATACACTATGTAAAGTGTATCTGAATAAATATTACAAATGCGGGAGCCTGCTTGACCGTTATTTTGATTTTAGCTCATTTATCATTCTGACAATCAGGTCAACCTGTTTATCCTCAAGTCCGGACACATCAACAGATTTTACTCTGTCAAATCCAAGAAGATAATCAGTAGTTACGCCATATAATGTGGCAAATTTAATAAGCACATCGTGTGAAGGGAGTCGTATTCCGGTTTCATACGATGAAATCATTGCTTTAGAGATATGAAGCCTTTGTGCGACCTGAACCTGTGTTAATCCCAAGCCCTTACGCAAGTGCCTTATTTTTGAACCAAAATTAAGAATATGTATCACCCTCATTCATATAATGCAAAATATGTGCAAGTAAATGCAGTATATTTTAACAAAGTATGCAGATGGTGAAAATAGGAAATAAAAAGAGTCGACTCGCAAGGATTAATAATGCAGGATGTAGATATTTTTGCGTTGTTTTTAAAGATATGATAAAATTTCACATATGATAAACAGAGAAGCATTACTAAAAAGGCACAATCCCGTGTTACACGGAGTTGAGACAGAATCTCCTTTAACGGTTGGTAACGGAGGTTTTGCTTTTACAGCGGATATTACAGGATTTCAGTCTTTGTATGATGAGTATGAGATATTTCCTCTATGTACTATGAGCCAATGGGGTTGGCATACTGATAAGGCTGCTGTCGGGTTATCTATGAATGATTTAGTAATGACACAATATGACGTTAATGGACGAAAGTATGAGTATGCGTCCTTGCCACAGCCGGAAAATGAGCATATTTATCATTTATTACGCCACAACCCGCATCGGTTTAATCTTGCCCGGGTTTCGCTTATGTGGGATGGTGCGGTTATAATGCCGGAGGAGCTGACGGATGTTCAGCAGGAGCTTGACTTATATACAGGAGTGCTTAAGAGCTCGTTTGAGTTAAAAGGAAGACGTTTAAAGATTATAACAGTATGTGCGGGGGATGCGGATGTGCTGGGCTTTTCGGTGGAAGCATCGGATGAGGCTATCGGGTATGTTTCATTTTGTATTGCGTTTCCGTATGGCTCACATCTAAAGAGTGCATCCGACTGGGATAAGCCGGATAGTCATGAGACAATGGTATTATGTGAGGAGAATGTATTATTTTCAAGGCTGATGGATGACAGCAGGTATTCTGTTTTGTTGTTGGGCAGCGGTGCAGCGGAATCATTAGTGTCAATTGGAGCACATACATTTGAGTTTAGGTGCACTCCCGATGAATCCGGATGTACACCTGATGTTGAGAAACGGTGTGTCTTTTCATTGTCGTTTTCTCAAGACAAGCATGTTGAAATGGATTTTGGAAAGGTGTATTTAAGCGGTACGTCCGGGAGGCAGAGGTTTTGGCAGAAGGTCGGCATGGTTGATTTATCGAAAGCTTTAGACCCACGGGCAAAGGAGCTTGAACGAAGAGTTGTACTCTCGCAGTACCTTACGGCTGTGCAGTGTGCAGGAGAAATTCCGCCACAGGAAACGGGTCTTTCATGCAACAGCTGGTATGGGAAATTTCATTTGGAAATGCATATAATACATGCAGGATGGTTCCCGCTTTGGAATTGTCCCGAGCTGTTGGAGCGAAGCTTCGCATGGTATGCTTCAGTATTGGAGAAAGCAAAAGAAAACGCTTCCCGCAATAGTTATAAGGGAGCACGACTGCCTAAAATGGTTGATCCCGAGGGTGTTGATAGCCCGTCTTGGATTGCACCGCTGCTTATTTGGCAGCAGCCGCATATCCTTTATATGCTTGAGCTTGTCGGCAAAGCTGTTTCGGAAGAAAAGCGGTTTGCACTTGAGTGCGAATATCGGGAGCTTGTAAACGAAGTTGTGTTATTCATGATTGATTATTTGCGTTTAAACAAGAAAATCGGCAGCTATGAGCTTGCTCCGCCGCTAATCCCTGCACAAGAAGAGCATGAGCCGATGGATGTTATTGACCCGGTATTTGAGCATTCCTATTGGAAGTTTGGTATAAAACTTGCTGAGAGGTTATTAAAAAGTGTGACCGGAGAGCAGTGCGGAGAGCGGGCTGGTGAACCGGATGGAGAGCCGGATAGAGATGTGGATGAGATGTGTGACGAAGAACGTGGTGTTGATATTGTGACTAAAATATCAGGGCTGCCGATTATTGAAGGGCTGTATCCCGCACACCGCAACTGTCTCGATACATTTAAGAAATATAACCGAGACCACCCGTCTATGCTGTATGCGTACGGTTTTATACCAAACGAAAGCGTTGACAGGCAGGTTATGTCGGACACTGTCGATAAGGTGCTCGAATGTTGGGATAGGAGCACCCTATGGGGCTGGGATTTTGCAATGATTGCAATGACTCTGACACGGCTCGGCAGACCTGAGGATGCAATTAACGTTTTGCTTGAGGAAGCGGATAAGAATTCTTATGCTATAAGCGGAAACAACATTCAACGCGGGCGTGACGACCTTCCGTTGTATCTACCCGGCAATGGTGCACTTTTATTTGCATTGGCAATGATGCTGGAAGGCTACGGAGATGCGTTGGGTCGTGTCGGATTCCCGAAAAACAGCTTATGGGACAACATTGTAACTGAAGGAATATCCCCGCTACCTTACTAGAACTGTCTTATTTAACAGGAAAAATTGAACAGATGGCGTATAACGGGTATAATACTTTAAGATTGTTAAAAATTTATACAGAGAGGTTTGGAAGTAATGAAAAGAGTTTTAATTATACTTGCGGTGATTATTATTTTAGCGTTGGTTTTGAGCATATTATGGTCTATTCTCAGCTTTTTGTTTAGAACAATGATATTCATTATTGTAGTAGTTCTGATAGTCATAGGCATAATAGCACTAGCAAGCGTACTTCGTTCAAAAGTTGGCAGAGGCAGGTAGCGGAGTATAAATTACAGGAGGTGAGCCGATGAATGCAAAGGCAACTGGCTTAATTGCTTTGGGGACTATGTCTGTAGGAATTCTTGTCGGTTTTATTGTTGGTATATTAACGCAGCCCAGAGGCTTTAATGCAACAGGAATGTTTGCGGCGTGGGGTGTTTTTGGGTTCATTTCGTTAGCGCTGGTTGTTATTTCAGGTGTTTTGAAAAACCAAGAGATATTAAATGAGCAAAACAAGCCGAGCGTTGCCGAGGAAGACGATAATGCAGATAGTCCCATCCCGCACGTTGTCGCAGAAAGTAATAATAGCTCTGTCAATCCTAATCAGAACATTACTGCCTTAAATAACGAAAACACCGACATCCCGGCTCAGCAAGAACCGCTCGGTGAAGTAGTAGACATTTGCGAAAACTGCGGAAACGAAATAAGAGAAGGCGAAGAATTCTGCTCAAGATGTGCAACCCCCGTCAGTGCACATGTGGAATAGCATAAGTGAGGCTAAGCTAGTGTGTTTTAAAGATATGAGACTTTATATGAAAAAAGCTTCTTTGATGTTTTCAATTTTGCTTGTGTTTACCCTAACCGCTTGTAGCAATAACCAACAAGAAACTGATATTGCAAATAAAGGCACAAGTATTAAGTTGGTTGATTTGCACTTTGATGAATTTACTTATCACATTAACCATGTTAGTTTTCCTTCTTCCGACGAGTTCATCCATACTGCACTTGCACATGAAAATCGATTATATTATGTTCAAATTGAATCCGATTTACAAGATAATCAAGTTCTTGTAGTAACAAGCATGAATATTGATGGCAGCGATATAAGACGCATTGAAATGCAGAGTCCCGGAAAAGAGGTTGCGAGTTTTAACGTAACAAATGAAGGGGGTTTTGCGTTTTTCTTTTTTAGCAGAGCAATATCGCAACAAAATTTCGATATTACCGCGTATTATGTTGAGTACGATAGCGACGGCAATGAAACAACTCGCAATGAGTTTGGTGATTTTACTCTTATTGATAACCCGCAACCCAACACATTTGTTGTGTTAAGTGATGGTAGAGTTCTGGCAATTGATGCAATCAAAAACGAATTGCGGGAACTGGATATTAAAAGTCGCAACTGGGGTGTGAGTATTCCAGTAGCAGAAAGCACAGGTCGTGTACGCAGTATTTTTCCTGCAGAGGCAAACTCTCCCTATGACTTTATATTCTCTGACGATTCATACCTTTACGGATACAACATCGAAAATAACGAGCAAACAAAAATATTAAACTGGACACAATTAGGGTATGCAAATTTGCATTCTACATGGGTCGGGATATTTGATGATGGACGTATTTTCACCCTTACGAGCAACCGAAGTGCAACAAATGAAAAGGTTAACGAATTATATATTTTAAATCCGATTAGTAGAAATGAAGCACCCGAGAAGACTATAATCACCATGAGGGGAGTGAGCGTTACCCCGGATTTACGTCAGGCAGCAGCTAATTTTAATCGCCAAAACCCAAATTATCACATAGAGATATATGAGTATTTGAATCAGGCTGATTTCCCGGCAGGAGACTTAACACCTGACATCCTTAATGCTGTTTTTGGTCAAGCTCTGCTTCGTTATCAGGTAGATATCATGACAGGCAACATCCCGGACATAATAGTCCAACCGCTTATAGAAATGTATGACCGAGGATTTCTCCTTGACCTAAATCCGTTAATTAATGCAGACCCGGATATAAGCAGAGCAGATTTTTTCCCAAATGTGCTTTCCGCTTTTGAAAGACCTGACGGGACAATGCCCTCAATTTCAAATAAGTTCTTTATCCAAACTATGATAAGTCGCTTTGAAACTATGGGAAATATCGATATTTGGACACCTGAGGAAATGTTTGAGCTGATTAACCATACACAAGGCATGCCACTTCCTTTTGGAGCCCGCATGTTAAGAGATAACTTTCTGGATATGATGGTCAGATACATAAATGTAGGTTTCATAGATATGGATAACTATAAAGCAAGCTTTGATACTGATGAGTTTATTAACTTGCTTAATACAGCAAAGCTTTTGCCTACCTTTTCGGACTTACCTCCTGAAATGATGTATGGAGAGCCGGAAATTGAAGTTAGGCAAATGCAAAGAGGTCAACAGCTTTTAACAATGACGAATATATCAAGTCCCGGCAGGTATCAATCATTTTATGAGGCCTTTGAAGATATGTTAGCAATAGGAATGCCGACGGCAAACGGTGGGGCGAATATAATAATGCCATATTTACAATTAGGAATCGGTGCAAGTACAAGCCACCCGGAAGCAGCCTGGAGTTTTTTACGAAGCTTTCTTTTAGAATCAGCATCGGAGCTAGAACATGCTGCTATTATGGGAGACGTCGGTTTTCCATTGCGAATAGATTTGTTTGAATGGCTTATTAAAGACGCTATGACCCCCAGAACATATAGAAACAGTGAAGGCAACACAGTTGAGGGTCCTCGCGAGATTCTTATGGCGTTTGACGGCTCTGCAAAAATAGAGCTATATGCAATGTCGGAGGAAATAGCAGACAATCTGCGTGCATTCATTGAGTCTGCCGTACCGGGAGGAGACGCTTTAGGGGATGAGTTATGGGATGTCATACAGAGCGACCTTGCAGATTTTTATTCAGGTGTTAGGTCAGCCGAAGAAACAGCTCGCATTATTCAGAACCGTGCAGAAAAATGGCTCTCCGAGCAAGAACTGCTTTCGTAAGCAGCGGAATGTGGAGCGGTACATGCAAGACGATATGACCATGCGAAAGAATCAATAAGTCGAGCACGTGAAATGGGTCGTGTTCTTCATGTATCTGAAGCGTTTAAATCTTATCCAACAATCGAAGAGGATAAATAATCTTCAAAAAGATAGTCATGTAAAGTGTGATTATATATATGAGGGAATTTCAAAGGATGATATATTAATGGTTGTCGGTTCGGTTACACCCGAACAGCTTGATTCATTTTGGGATGCATTCGATGCATTTCTTGATGGACTGGAATCAGGCTTATAGGCGTTGGAGATATATACCGGGGTAAGTAATGTAAGAAAACTTAATATTACCCAAGGGAGAATACACAGTAACTTTGACCGGTGCATTTGGCTTTACTGAAAATGTGATGGAATCAGACGTAGGGTTAAAAGCGGAATTGGTAATAGTAGTAGCATAAATTTAATAGTAAAACCGGAAGATTGTTTTATATCAATCTTCCGGTTTCGTGTGTATTAAGCTCTTATACCAACTTTAAAGGTCTTTGGTGCAGTAGATGTCTCTATATTGCTAATTTAAGATTCATTTGCTATAGAAATTAGATAAAACAGGTGTTTTTCTATAACAGTGCAGTATACTCTCTTCTTGAATACATGATTGCACGAATATCGACAACGCTATTTTCTTCGTCAATTACAAAGAATATTGTATAATTACGAACAAATAGCCAACGATAGCCTTTTTCTCGTAAATCCTCATCTTGGACAAAAGAGCAACGCTGTGGCATAAGCGATAAAGACAAAGCTTTAACCATGATTTCATCAAAATAACGTCGAGCAATTGTTGGAGA
>Ga0123356_10003673_pt1 | contig 15994 bp, 9 predicted proteins | sample TergutEmb28metaG_2_FD_92546 | JGI IMG/M metagenome (GOLD analysis project Ga0123356, IMG submission 92546) | Embiratermes neotenicus P3 segment gut microbial communities from Petit-Saut dam, French Guiana - Emb289 P3 | ecosystem: Host-associated > Arthropoda: Insects > Digestive system > Gut ... | reverse complement strand
TGTATCAGGTTCCTTAACGAAGATCCGTGGGTAAGATTAAAAAGCCTAAAAAAAGCCCTTCCAAAAACTCCTATAATGATGCTCCTGCGCGGTCAAAATCTTTTAGGTTACCGCCATTACGCCGATGATGTTGTCGCCAAGTTCGTAGAATATGCCGCGAAAAACGGCGTTGATATTTTCCGCATCTTTGACGCGTGCAACGATCCGCGCAATTTTAAAGCGGCAACAGAAGCCGCGAAAAAAACCGGTAAACACATTCAGGCGACTATCTCTTACGCTGTAACTCCTTTCCATACAATAGAAAAATACGCCGAGTTCGCGAAACAACTAGTCGATATCGGCGCGGATTCAATTTGTATTAAAGACATGGCAGGATTATTAAAACCCTACGAAGGTTATGATCTTGTAAAAGCGATAAAAAAAGCAACAAGTCTTCCTGTCGAAATTCACACTCACGCCACAACCGGTATGTCAGTTGCGACCTTAACAAAGTGCGCCGAAGCCGGAGCTGAAATTCTTGACACAACAATTTCTTCGATGTCGATGGGAACAAGCCACAGCCCGACAGAAACAATGGTAGAAATTTTTAAAGGAACCGAATACGACACAGGATTGGATATAAATCTGTTACTCGAAATTGCCGCATACTTCCGCGAAGTCCGCAAAAATTACAAAAAATTTGAATCGAGTTTCCTTGGCGCGGATACACGTCTTTTGGTCAGTCAGGTTCCCGGTGGAATGTTGAGTAACATGGAAAGCCAGCTTAAAGAACAGGGCGCCGCCGACAAAATGGACGATGTACTTAAGGAAATAGCGGTTGTACAAAAAGACGCGGGTTATCCGCCGCTTGTAACACCTACAAGCCAAATCGTTGGAACTCAGGCGGTCTTTAACGTACTTTTCGGACGTTATAATAAACTTTCAGGCGAGTTCCAGGATCTTGTAGCTGGCAAGTACGGCGCCTGCCCCGCTCCAAAAAACGCGGACCTTGTAAAAAAAGCGCTTGAAGCTTTAAAGATGGAAAAAGAAATGACTTGCCGCCCGGCGGATGAAATCCCCGCGGAATATTCAAAACTTGAAGAAGAAGCTAAACAATTACTTGGTAACAATGTATCCACAGAAGATGTACTGACACTCGCGATGTTCCCGAAAGTCGCTCCCGACTTCTTTAAAAAACGCGCAGATGGACCTGTTGTATTTAAACCTGAAGCTGAAGCACAAGCAGCGCCACAACAAGCAGCTTCTAAAGAAGCGGCGCAAACAGCCGCGCGTTACTCGATAAATGTAAACGGCGCGAATTACGATGTTGTTGTCGCTCCCGCTGGAACTGTAGCGGTAGCCCCGGCTACGCTTGCTCCTGCTTCACCTGCCGCTCAAGCAACCGCATCAACAGCGCCCGCAGGAGGCGATACAATTGTGGCTCCTGTCGCGGGAACTGTTCTTCGTTATGTAGCGTCTGAAGGTCAGGATGTAAAACCGGGTGAAACTATTTTAATTTTAGAATCCATGAAGATGGAACTGGAAATAAAAACAAACACAGCCGGAAAAGTACACTTCCTTGTACCGACAGGAACACAAGCCGCGTCAAAACAGCCGATAGCGAAAATTGGGTAAACTACCGGATACATTTCATCCAATAATCCGCTCGTGGTTTGCAGAAACATTCGAAAACCCCACGCCTGTACAAGCCGAAGCATGGCCCCTAATCGAACGCGGCGAAAATGTACTGGCACTGGCTCCCACAGGAAGCGGTAAAACTCTTACCGCTTTTCTTTCGGCTATTTCACGATTTTGCAGAAATGAATACCCAGCGGAAAAATTATCTGTAATTTATGTTTCTCCCCTTAAAGCGTTAAACGAAGATATTAAACGCAATTTACTTTTACCCTTAGCCGCGATAAAAACACGGTTTGAAAAAGAAGGTCTAACTTTTCCACCCGTTCGCGTGGAAACAAGGTCAGGCGACACACCGCAATCCGCGCGCAGAAAGTTTTTTATTAAACCTCCGTCAATCCTTGTTCTTACTCCCGAAAGCCTCGCGATCATTTTATTAAATCCAAAAGGCAGACAGGTATTATCGAATGTTAAATGTTTAATTATAGACGAAGTACACGCGATAATCGGAAATAAAAGAGGCGCCTATCTTTCCTGCCAGATAGAAAGGCTTTTTTTGCTTGCCGGTAATTTTCAGCGAATAAGTCTTTCCGCGACTGTCCGCAATCCGCAAGTAACAGCGGAATTTATAGGAAAAAATGTTCATATTGTTTCTCCACCCGCTTTAAAGAAAATAGAGTTTAATGTTGAGTTTCCAGATATTACTTCTTTGGAACAAACAGAAGATACAGACACATATATATTTAATAATAACGCGAATTTCGCGAGCCGTTATACTCCGTTAATCAATTATGTTTTAAAACGAATTTGGGAAGGAGCGACTTTACTTGTATTCGCGGAATCGCGAAAAAGAGCGGAGCGTCTTTGCCATTTAATTAATCAGGAAGGCGCCATATTTTTCGCGCGTAACGGAAACCCGACAGGACGGGATCTTAAAGGAGCGATCGCGTTTCCTCACCACGGCTCTCTCGCGAAAGAACTAAGACGCAGCGTAGAAAAAGGACTCGCTCAAGGAATACTTCCATGTGTTGTGGCAACCGCTTCATTGGAACTTGGTATCGACATCGGCGACATAAACGAAGTTATTCTCGCGGGAAGCCCCGGCAATGTGTCGCAGGTTTTACAACGGATAGGAAGAGCTGGCCACAGCGTTGGGCAAACAAGCAAAGGAAAACTTTTCGCGTTTCACGGAAAAGATCTTTTAGTAGCTGCCGCCATAAAAAACGCTGTTGAAGAAAGAGATATAGAAGAAATTTTTCCTATCGAAAATCCGCAGGATATACTCGCGCAATTGGTACTCGCTCTTTGTTCGGAAAAAGACAGAAATATCGAAGAACTTTATGAACTTATAAAAACTTTTTATATTTTTAGAAATCTTAATTACGATTCATATAAACGTGTTATAAGAATGCTCGCGGGGCTTTCATCAAAAGAAAACCTTAACAGTAAATCCAGATTGCGTGATGTAAAACAGCGGCTTTGGCTTGAAGACGCGGAAGGAACTATCGGTATAATGGATGGAACTACTACCCTGCTCTATACATCCAGCGGAGTTATAACAAACCGCGGTTTATATTCAATAAGGCTTCCTGACAGAACAAAAATAGGAGAGCTTGACGAAGAGTTTGTCTGGGAAAGACGAGTCGGCGATCATTTTGATTTTGGCGCGAGAGGCTGGCGGATAGACAGTATTAGCGATGAATCTGTAGAAGTTACACCACTTGAAAAAAGGTCTGATTATATTCCGTTCTGGAAAGCGGACGCACAATTCAGAAGTATCAATTTAACTAAAAAATTACTTTTAATACTGGAAGAATTTAATAAAAGCGGCAATATAACATCAGACCTTCCAACATGCGCGTACAACTCACTTAGTAATTTTTTAAAACTGCAAGGCGCGGCGCAAAGAGGACTTCCGTTATCTGACAATAAAAATATTATTATAGAAATAATAAAAGGAAACGAACAAAACAAGGATTTTTGTTCCGTAGTAGTCCACAGTTTCAGAGGCGGACAAATAAATTATCCGCTTTCACTCGCTTTAAGTACTGAACTTGAAGAAACAATAAAACTGCGAGTAGCTTCTTTTTCTACAGATGACAATATTTTATTTTTACTACCAAATCTCGGTATCGAAGAAACAGGGCACCATATAGAAGAAATATTCAGAAAAGCGCTTTTGTCACTAGAAAATTGCGATACAGGCGGTATCACAAGAGCGCAGAGGTTTTTCAGAAACCGCCTTGAAAGCTCCGGTATTTTTGGCGCGGCATTCCGCGAAGCTGCCGAACGCAGTCTTTTACTTCCAAAAGCGCCGTTTGGCAAGCGCACTCCGCTTTGGCTCATGCGCCAAAGATCAAAACGCCTTTTTGACGCAGTCATGGAAGAAGACGGGTTTCCGGTAACAACAGAAGCGTGGCGAAGCTGCCTTATCGACACATTCGACATGACGGGGTTTAACGATTTGATTTCTTCCATGAATAACGGCGAAATAACGTTATCGTTTTTTCAAACCAGTATCCCAAGTCCTTTTTCCAATGATGTCGTAAGAGCAGAAACAGACAGTTTCGTATATGAATATGACGAACGTAAAGATTTAATAGGCTCTAAATCGGCAACCCTTTCCGATAAAGTTATCGAAGAAGCTATAAACAACGCTTCACTGCGCCCTGTCTTAAAAAGATCAACAATAGAAGATTTTGTTTCAAGATTGCGCAGGGAAAAATATGGATACGCGCCTGATAATGAACGCTCACTTGTTGAATGGGTAAAAGAAAGAATCGCGATACCTTTAGACGAATGGGAATCTATATGTTCTTTCATGCCGCGGGAAATAATAAATACAATCGATACACAAAAAATAAAAACAATTACACGAAACGGCGCGAAAATCGCGTCAATTGTTCACAGTGAATTGGAAGAAACGTGGAATAACGAACCTTTAAGTATACTTGGTCAATGGCTGCGTTACGAAGGACCAATTTCCAAAGAGCAAATAAGCAAAATATTCGGTACATCAATAAGTGAAACAGAAGACGCTATTAACGCGCTTGTAGAAGTTGACGAAGTTTTTAATGATATTATCTGTGAAGACACGGCAAATGAAACATCGCGAACTTTTTTAATATGCGATAGAGAAAATCTAGAAATGCTTTTGCGTCTTTCGCGCAAAAAAGCGAGAGCGGAAATTAAAGAACGCCCATCTTCGTTAATTATTCCCTTCCTTGCGCTCAAACACGGATTAGGCGGCAATGATGATTCGATTTTCAAAAATAATCTACAGGTTTGGAGTGCCGCCGCTAAATTATGGGAAACAGAAATATTTTATGCAAGAAACTCTTCGTACGATCCTGAAAAATTAAATAAACAAATACGCGAAGGAAATCTTGTTTGGTATGGAACAGGCGGAAAAGAAAAAATAAGTTTTTGTCATCCGGAAGATTTGGAACTGGCTTTTGAAAACCAAAAAAATACTGAAACAAATAACATGATGGAAAAATTAATAACAACAGCTTTTTTTAACCGTCCGCGTGATTTTTGGGAAATAAAAAACGAATTAAATACAGACAGCCGTACCTGCACAGAATCTTTGTGGGATGAAGTTTGGAAAGGTAATTTAACCGCGGATTCTTTTGATCCTGTAAGAAGGGGTATTGAACACGGCTTTATTCCAAAAGAGATAGAGATTTCGCAAATTCATAATAACAATTATTCGTTTGGACGTAAGCCGAAAATTCCAAGCGCGTTAAAAAACCGCTGGAAAGGCGGAGCGCCTGTACACGGTAACTGGTTTTCGCTTTTAACAAACGAACATTCTGTCGATCCTATCGAAGAAGACGCTCTTAACCGGGATCGTGTACGACTTTTACTAAGCCGCTGGGGAATTTTATGCCGTCCGTTTTTGGAATACGAATCCTCTGTTTTATCATGGTCAAAACTGCTTCCTACCATGCGGCGGATGGAACTCGCCGGCGAACTTGTTACAGGACGCTTTTTCGCGGGGGTTAATTCTTTACAGTTCGCGTCTCCCTCGATCGCTTCCGATCTTGAAAAAGCAGAAAGTTTTAACGAATTTTTCTGGATGAATGCCGCGGACCCCGCGAACCCCGCGGGATTAGATATAGATTTTTCCAATAACCAATACAAGTTATGCCCAAGAAGCTCAGGTAACAGACTTTATTATAAAGGTTCAAATCTTCTTGCAATGTCTACAAAAACAGGCAAAGAACTCCAAATTTTAATTAAAACAGATGATCCGGACATAGAGCGATTAATTGAAATGTTAAAAATACCCCGTACAAGAAAGATAATGCCGCAAAATAAAATAGTATTGGAAAAAATAAATAATCAGGACGCTGACAAAAGCGAGTTTGCAAAATTCTTTACTAATCAGGGGTTTGTAAGCGACAGGGGAAAACTTGTTTGCTGGTGAAAAAATGTCCGCGGATTTTTCATACCTTTGGTATGCGCGGATTCCAATTAAACCGAGTGTATAAAAACAGCTTCACCTTTGGATATGTTTACAGATTTTAAAACAAGTTTAATCGTTTCGTTAGGCGATACTTTTTTTTGCAATGGGATTTGAATTTCAAGCGCGATTGAAGGAATTAATACAAGCCAGCGGTTTCCTTTATTTTCAATCGCGATGGCATCAAAGCCGGAGTTAATTTTATTTAACAAGTAAACCATTACCCAGTGATTATTTGACGCTCTTTCGGCGTGTATAACCGCTGATGAAGCCGCTTCGCCAAAACCAAGCCGCATGGAAATGTCGTCAGCGGAAAGCGGTTTTTCGCCTCGCAGCACTTTGCGTATCTGAATGTGCGATAAAAGGTCTGTGTACCTGCGAAGAGGGCTTGTAACCTGTGTGTATGTTTCCAATCCCAATCCCTGATGCCGTCCTGGTTTTACAGAAAGAACACGAGGTCTCATGCAGCGCCTAAGCTGAAATGATCCCGCGATGCCGCCCAAATCTTTTTGTTTGTTATCAGGCTGTGTTTCTATTTCCTGGCTAATATACGGAAAGGCAAGTCCTCTTGACGCCGCCCATGTTCCTGTACCTTCACCGGCTGTTATCATACATTCTTTTACGATAGACGCGGATTTACAATGTATTTCCTGTTCGATTTTTACTGTCTCATTTTCTACAAAGATATGAACATCAAAATATTCAATGTTTATCGCGCCTTGCGCGGCTCTGCGATTAAATATTTTCTGAGTTAAATCATAAAGAGAACGTAATATCGCGCCATCTTCTGAATTTTCTTCCATTTCTTTGTCGGCTTGTTCGTATGTTAAACGGCGTACATTAACAATAGAAGGAAATATTTCCGTATCAATAACATAACCTTCTGTATCTATTGTCATTTTAAAAGTAAGCACCGGTGATTTACCGGAAAGCCCAAGCGCGAAAAGAGGAATGGAATCGTCAGCTAACATACGGTATGTGCCTTCCGGAATATAAAGAGTAGCTCCGCGATCTTTCGCTTCTTTTTCGCAAGGACTGTCAAATGTTATACTCGACGCGGGGTCGGCTATATGCACATAAAATATAGTCTTCCCCGATTCTTCTGTTAATGAAATCGCGTCGTCGGGATCGTTACTCCAACTATTATCAATGGCGAATGCTTTTAAATGACACAAATTCTGTCTTTGTTCATTGGCTAAAGGCGCGTCGGGGCAAACTACAGCATTATTTAAAGAAAGACCAAAACGAACAGGATGCGGGTTTACCATCGGTGTCCAAAAATTTGTTTTTAAAAGAAGATTATGCGCGTCTTCCGGCGTTTCACTTAAACCTAAATCTTTTAACGTACGACTCTTTGTAGACTTGCCGAAAGCTAAAGCTTCAACATCCTGCATAAAACGAAAATCATCAGAATGTATAACATTACCGGAAGGGTTTTTTAAACACGCTTTTATTCGGTTAATAAACCCTGATCGTTCTTCTGTTTCACGTAATTTTTCGCCTCGCTTTGATTCTTCGTTTTCAACATCTTCTTTTTTACGAGGTATAATAGCGTCGATTGTTCCGTTAAAATAAAGTCCGTCTTTTAACAGGGAATAAACCGCGAAAGCTGTTGATGGTTTATATTCACTAAATATTAAATTGGTTAGATCCTTTAAAGACATGGGATCATTTTCTTCCAGTAATAGTTCCCACGCTTCTTTAATAGAAGATTCCGGCGGATTATCAATTTCGATTTCACTAAAATTTTTTACAGGTCCGGGGTGTATTAATTCTATATCTTTATCCCGAACTTTCACTTGTTCGCCGTCTGTTAGGGTAATTGTATATTTTCCATCAGCGCGATCTATTACAATAGCGGGTTTATTTTTATATATAACAAGAGCGTTCTCATTTATCATTTGATAATTATAATAAATTATTACGTTTTTTAAAAGAGCAAACTCTTCTTTCTTACATCGCCTCTTCGTAAAGACATTCGCGCAGTTCGTTCGCGTGATTGCGAATTTTTTTAAGCGCTCTTTGTTCAATCTGACGTACAGTTTCGGGGGAAATATCGAGTTTGTCTCCTATCTCCCGCAATGTGTGGCGTTCACATCCATTCAATTGATAACGATAACTTAAAATGCGTTTTTCTTTATCCATCAATTTATTTAATACGCGCATTGTACCATCTTTGGATGCCTGCTTCATCAAATTACGTTCAGGGTTATATGTATAATCTTCATGGAAATCAACAGCGCTGATATTTTCATCATCATTCATATTCCGTTCGAACGACAAAGAATCCGCCGATATATTTACAAATGAATCAACATCCTGAACAGAAAGACCAAGTTCTTTCGCGATATCAGCGGACTTGGGTTGATGCATCAAAGTCTGGCAAAGAACATGATATGTCTGCTGAATTTTTCGCAGTGTTTCTTCTTTGCGTTCAGGTAAACGAACCATGCGTCTTTTATTGATTATATATCTGCTTATAAACTGGCGAATCCACCAGCTAGCGTAAGAACAAAAACGAACATTCTTGCGAAAATCAAATTTTTTCGCGGCGTGAATCAATCCAATATTGCCTTCCTGAATCATATCCATAATGGAAATACCTGGTACATTAAATAATCCCGCGATTTTTATTACAAGCCTTAAATTGGAGTTTACCAATTTATGTAAAGCCGAATTGTTTCCTTCGAAAATGTAATCATCATCTTTATCACGCAGAGTTTCCTGAATTTGCCTTGATAATTCCAGTTCTTCTTCAAATGATAAAAGAGGAAATGCCTTAATCTGCTTATAGTACATTTCAAGCAAATTATCATTGGATTTTAACATTTTCTTCTGCATCTAACCCTCCAGCCGTTCTGGCAATTATATTATAGCAAAAAGCGTGCCAAGTCATCAAAACAATGGAAGCAACGCTTGTAACTCTATATAACATAAGGAATTAAGTGATTTTCTGGAAAAAATAAAAGAAATGTGTTATACAAATAGTGTATCTATTTTCATACATTAATTATTTTTTATATATAGAAAATATATTAATTTTATGCTAGATTAAATAATGAATTACGGAATTACGGCAACGGAAAAAAATGGAGATATTTATTATTTTGTAAACTGGTCACCGCTCGCGAAAGCAGATCGTTACGCGATTATAACAAAAGTCCCCGCTGTAGCGGGTATTTTTGAAATATACTGGATGGATGAAAAAAACCGCCTGCGTCTTTTTTTTGTAGAAAAAACAATTTACGGAGGATTGCGAAGCGAAATAAGGCGGGTTACAGATCCGGATTTATGCAAAGACAATGAAAGTTTGCGGAAAATCCTGGAAGAAAAAGAAATCTGGTTCCGTTATGTTACAACTCATTCTTCCAATATAATGGAAGATATTATCTGGTGTTTAATGCAAACATATAATCCTGAAGACACATCCATAAAACATTCAGGCCGTTATGAAAATATATTTTTAAAAGAATCCGCGCCTGATAAATTAATGTGGGTTCCATGAGGTCTTATGATTGAATACATTGTCCCTTCTAATATCGATGATAGAGTTTTAAACCGCGCCGCGCGAATACTGGAAGACGGAGGGCTTCTCGCTCTTCCTACCGATACAAGCTGGAGTATTGTTTGCTCGATAAAATCCCGTACCGCGATAAAAAAATTAAGAAATCTTTCAGGTGAAAGAGATGAACGCCACTTTACCCTATTGTGTTCGAATATTTCGCAATTTGTGGAAGTTTGCAAACTGGATAATACGCGTTTTAGATTGATAAACCGCCTAACACCCGGACCTTATGTTTTTATTTTGGAAACACTTTCAGGAACCGAAAAATTTCTTGATATACGCCGTCAGGAGCTGGGTGTTCGTATCCCCGATTATCCTGTTCCAATAAAATTGATAGAAACCCTAAGACATCCGCTTTATTCGATTACAGCGAAAAGAAGTATGGTAAAAAACGATGAGGATGAAACGGAAAACAGCGAAGAAGCTGAAACAGAACTGCCGCCAATACCCGAAGACCAGCTTTTTGAAAGCGGCTGGGAGCTCGATGAAATCGAAGGGTTGGATTTAATTCTTGACAGCGGCGAAGAAAGAGAGCGGATATTTTCTACAATTCTTAACATGTGTTCGGATGAGATAAAAGTCCTTAGACAAGGCGCGGGAAAATGGCCTATTTAGTTTTTATTGTTAAATTTAGTATTCTTATGTATACTTAAATAAATGCCTGTAAAAAAAACTAAAAAATGGCTTACTTTACTCTTTAGAAGAAAAGCTCTGGTAATAATATCTTTACTGATACAACTGGCAATTATAATTTCTTTAATTGCGGGAACAGGGATTTATTTAAGATATTCATACCTTGTTTTGGGTTTTATCAGTATCATCGTCTGTATATCAATTATTAATAAACATGAAAAGCCCGGTTACAAACTTACATGGATTTTTTTGATTTTATTATTTCCATTCTTTGGCGGAATACTTTATATAATGTTAAACTTCTGGTCTAATCCAAAAAGATTAAGAAGAGCGCTTAACCGAAACATTAGGGATACTCAGGAAGCTTTTTTACTTCCCGGCAACCGCCTTGATGAATTAATAAATATTCACCCCGAATTTAAAACACAGGCGTTTTATTTACAGGAATACGCGGGGTTTCCCGTTTACGGCAATACAAGGCAGGTTTACTTTCCGTCGGGTGAATCATTTTTTTACAATGTACTTGAAGAACTTGAAAAAGCGAAAAAATATATTTTTCTGGAATTCTTTATTATTAAAGAAGGGCACATGCTCGATTTTATTTTAAAAACACTGGAAAAAAAAGCCGCTGAAGGTTTGGATGTAAGAATAATGTATGACGATTTAGGCTGCTTTTTTACCTTACCTTCTGATTTCCAAAAAAAACTCAGAAAAAGAGGAATTAAAACATATGTGTTTAACAGGTTTAAACCGATTATTTCTTCTTTGCAAAATAACAGAGACCACAGAAAAATTATTTCGATAGACGGTAAAGTCGCTTTCACAGGCGGATTAAACATCGCCGATGAATATATAAATGTTGTAAAAAGATTCGGACATTGGAAAGACGCCGCGATAATGATCGAAGGTGACGGCGCTTGGTCTTTAACTTTAATATTTTTGCAAATGTGGAATCTTGGTTTTAAACAAAAAGATAATTACGCTTCGTTTTTTCCATGGAAGGAAAATATTATTGAACATACAGCGGGCGGCGTAATTGAAGGTTATGAATCCTGGGGATATGTTCAGCCTTACGCTGACAGTCCTATCGATCCTGAAAATGTCGGCGAGCATGTTTACATTCAAATAATTAATCAGGCAAAAAATTATGTTTACATTAATACGCCTTATCTTATTGTAGATGACAATCTTTTATCCGCGCTTACTCTTGCCGCTAAAAGCGGCGTTGATGTGCGCATAATTACGCCTCACAGGTGGGATAAATGGATTGTCGCGATAACGTCGCGTTCATATTACCGCCGTTTAATTCAGGCTGGTGTAAAAGTATACGAATATACATCCGGTTTTAATCATGGAAAAACATTTGTTTCCGATGATAAAATAGCGACTGTAGGAACTACAAATCTGGATTTTAGAAGTTTGTACTTACACTTTGAATGCGGCGTTTTAATTTACGCGAGTGAAACCGTAGCCGCCGTAAAAAATGATTTTTTAAATACTCTTCCGCGATCGCAGGAAATTACAATAAAAGACTGCGCGCGTAACGCATTTCAGAGGATTGTTCAGGATATATTACGAATCTTCGCTCCCTTGATGTAATGTATGCAAATTGCGTCCTGCCGTCACAAAAAGCTCGGCTATTGTTTTTCTGATAAATTTTCTTGTCGATTCATCAACATTACCCAATGATTTTAATACCTTACCCGCCGATGAAAACCAGGAATTTTCAAAATCAGTTGTGGATTTTACATCCGCGGCTTTAAAAATATAATAAAGAGCTTCTATAAACTTTTCACGCTGTGAATAATCATGACTATTGATCCATTCACGAACGGTTTTATTTATAAAACGGCTGCTTATTGTAGATTTTTCCGCGCGAACCAAATCGTTATGTGTCACTTCCCATGAATAAAGACAGTGCTGCATAATACCGCTTTCGCTGCTTTTTATTATTATGTTGCTTTTCCCGTGCTCCATAAACATTCCAATAACCGACGACTGCGGCACATAGGATTGAATTCGATCTTTAACCGCCAGAAAACCAGCGCTGGTTATAAACTTTTCGTTAAAACCCGGCGCGTCATTATTATAAATAACTTTAATTCTTTTTCTTATACTTTTTTTACAATTTGAAGCGGCATAAATAGCGAGATTTCCGCCTTTTGAATGACCTCCAACGCGCAGTTTGCCTTTAATCTTCGGCGCCATTTCATCAAGATATTTAACCGCTTCAAGCTGAGAAGGAACTACATCTTTAAAACACATGTTAAAATCTTCCTTCCACCCTACTAAAGAAGAATCTGTTCCGCGAAACGATATTGAATTGTAACCGTCGTTTGTATTAATACAGAGCGCGGCAAATTGAAGTTCAAGGTTTGTATCAAGCTGGTTTATATAACCAAAAAGCTGGCAGTTTCCAAATCTTCTGGAAGCGCCCAAAGCTCTTATTAAATCCGGATCTTCCTTAAAAACAGAAGTTAATTTTATACTCTCTTTACTTTTTAATCTTTCATTAAAAACTCTTACGGCAAGAGCGATACTTATACTTGTTTTATCATCGGGACTTGGAACTATACCGTCAAGAGTAAGATACGAAAGCTGGGAGATAATTATATTATCGACAGGGTTAAACGGAGACGCGGAAAAACAAATGTCGCCTCTCCACTTAATATAATCAAACAAATTTGCCATAATATTAAATATAACACAAAAGGAGATATTTTGAACTATCAACTTTTTAATAATTACCGCTTTTAACGCGATAGCGACCGGCGGCTCTGTTGTTACGCGATTATTGATTATATTCACAAACTTCTATATAATTTTCCCAGGAGTTTAAAATGGTCTTTATATTAAAACCCAATGTACCAAAGGAAAAAATTGACAAATTCATTTCCGATTGGGAACAAAAAGGGTTTTCTACCATATATAGCGTAGGAACCGAGCATACCGCTATCTGTCTGATTGGAAACACTATCGCGGTCGATTTGGATCATGTGGTTCAAACCAATGATATAATCGACTTTGGAAAGCGTATAACAGAACAATTCAAGGCTGTTAACCGTACTGTTCATGAAGATGATACTATTGTTAAAGTTGGAAATGTGTCAATCGGCGAGGGGTTTTTTACGATTATTTCGGGACCTTGTTCGGTTGAAAGTAACGAGCAAATTCTGGAAATCGCGCGCAGTGTAAAACAAAGCGGTTCAAAAATTCTGCGCGGGGGAGCGTTTAAACCAAGAACTTCGCCGTACGCCTTTCAGGGCAAACAGGTTGAAGGGCTCGATATGCTTCGCCTCGCGAAAAAAGAAACTGGTCTGCCGATTGTGTCCGAGATAATGAATCAAACGCAGATAGATTTATTTGATGATGTCGATATGGTTCAAATCGGAGCCAGAAACATGCAAAACTACGATTTATTAAAAGTTGTAGGCAAGTTAAAAAAACCCGTGCTTTTAAAAAGAGGACTTGCCAATACAATCGAAGAATTACTGATGAGCGCTGAATACATTGTATCTTCAGGGAATGACAATGTTATTTTATGCGAACGAGGCATCCGCACATTCGAGACAATGACACGTAACACACTGGATTTATCCGCAATTGCCGTTATAAAACAAAAATCGCATCTGCCAGTTATCGTAGACCCAAGCCACGCGGCAGGTATAAGAAGTCTTGTTCCGCCGCTCGCGAAAGCCGCGCTCGCTGTAGGAGCCGACGGTCTTATGATAGAAACGCATAACAATCCCGCGAAGGCATTATGCGACGGCGCTCAATCACTGGATTTGGAACAATTTGGAACATTAATGGAAGATTTAAAAAAACGCGCGGCAATGGAAGGAAAGATTTTATAAATGTATAAACCGTCATTGGAAGAAGTTAATCAAATTAACACAACAGGGATTTACAATTTAATCCCGATAAGTACAGAAATGTATTCCGATATGGTTACGCCTATCGATGTATTTAAAAAAATAAAAAACGTAAGCAAACATTGTTTTATTCTGGAAAGCGCGAACGCGGTTGGCGAAAATACAAAAACATGGGGCAGGTACACCTTTTTAGGTTTTGACCCATCAATGGAAATTACATGCCACAACGGCATAATGACCTTAACTTCTCAATTAGGCGGCAAAGGAAATAAATTATTCAAAACAGATGATCCCAACAAACAAATTCAGGAAATAATCGATCAAAATAAAAGTGTTAAGTTTGATTATCTACCCCCATTTACGGGAGGACTTGTAGGTTATTTCGCTTATGATTACGCAAAATACAGCGAACCCGCGTTAAATCTAGACACTTCTGCTGATGAAGAGCATTTTAATGATGTTGATATTATGTTATTCGATAAAGTTATCGCTTTTGATCATTATAAACAAAAAATTATTTTAATTGTAAATATCAAAACAGAAAACCTGGAAGAAGAATACAAAAAAGGAATACAAAAGCTTGAACAACTAAAAGAATTAATTACTTTCGGAAAACACGAACAGACGCCAACGGCGAATTTAAAATCGGATTTTAAAGCGTTATTTACAAAAGAAGAATATTGCCAAATGGTGGAAAGAGCGAAAGATTATATTAACAAAGGCGATATAACACAAGTTGTTTTATCCAACCGTTATGAAGCGGATTTTGAAGGCAGTATTTTCGATACATACCGTGTGCTTCGCACGATCAATCCTTCACCTTATATGTTTTATTTTAACGGAAATAGTCTGGAAATCGCGGGCGCTTCTCCTGAAACTCTAGTAAAATTGCGTAACGGAAAATTATCAACCTTTCCTCTTGGCGGAACAAGGCGGCGAGGTATTACAAACGAAGAAGACATAGCTTTGGAAAAAGAATTACTCGCTGATAAAAAAGAACTTTCCGAACACGATATGCTTGTAGAAATTGGCAAAGAAGATTTGGGAAAAGTCAGCAAAGAAGGAACTGTTAATGTAGAAAATTATATGTCTATTTTACGGTTCTCTCATGTTATGCACATTGGTTCTACCGTAACCGGAATTATCCGCGAAGATAAAACAGGACTGGATGCCATTAACGCGATTTTACCCGCGGGAACTTTATCCGGCTCGCCGAAAGTACGCGCGATGCAAATTATCAATGAACAGGAAAAAAACAAACGAGGCATTTACGGCGGAGCGATCGGTTATCTGGATTTTACAGGCAACATGGATACATGTATCGCGATAAGAATCGTGTACAGAAATAATAACAAGGTCTTTGTAAGAAGCGGCGCTGGAATTGTCGCGGAAAGTAATCCTGAATCCGAGTATCAGGAATGTGTGAATAAATCTATGGCGGTTATGAACGCTTTAAAACAATCATCTGGTGGGTTATAAAAGGTATCAGTCACAAAAAAAAAGGTGACAACTAAAAAGCTGTCACCTCACCCCTTTTTTCCAGGACATTATAAAAATAACATCCAAGCTTCAATTTAATAATATCATTAAATATTGATGTTTATTATTATATCAAATTTTTTTCTTATTATCAACCATAATTTTAGAAAATCAGCAAATATTTATTTTAAACACTAGAAAACCGCGTTTTATCGATATATAATGAACAATGCGAATAATCACCTGGAATGTTAACGGTATCCGAGCGGTAGAAAAGCGAGGTTTTTTTGAATGGCTAAAAGAAGAAGACCCCGACATTTTATGCCTTAACGAAACAAAAGCCGAACCCGGGCAGCTTTCGCC
>Ga0123356_10003672_pt1 | contig 15995 bp, 7 predicted proteins | sample TergutEmb28metaG_2_FD_92546 | JGI IMG/M metagenome (GOLD analysis project Ga0123356, IMG submission 92546) | Embiratermes neotenicus P3 segment gut microbial communities from Petit-Saut dam, French Guiana - Emb289 P3 | ecosystem: Host-associated > Arthropoda: Insects > Digestive system > Gut ... | reverse complement strand
TGAAGTGCATAAACTTATGTATTTCTTACAGCAAGCGGGTGAGAATTTAAAACTGCGCTACGCTAAAGCCGCTTTCGGGCCGTATGCTGAGAATTTGCGCCATGTTCTCAATGTAATTGAGGGACATTTTATATCTGGTTACGCAGATGGCGGTGATGCGCCGGATAAGCAATTACACCTTGTTCCCGGCGCTTATGAAGATGCGTCTGAATTTCTTTCATCCTGTGAAGATACCCGAAAGCGTTTTGACCGTGTGGCCGACCTTGTTGACGGTTTTGAATCATCTTTTGGCTTGGAACTGCTTTCAACAGTTCATTGGGTTATTGAACATGAGAATGTTAAGAATAAAGCTGATGTAGAAAATTTTACATATTCATGGAACGAACGTAAAAAACAATTTACACCACGGCAGATTAGCCTTGCTGTTGATACTCTTGCTGCCAAAGGTTGGATTAAATCCGCATTTTGTGAGGTAGCATAATTGTTGTTATAATGCAGAAAAATGGGTAGAGCATTGTCGAATTCGGATTCAACATAGATAAGCCGGAGAGAAGTACCACATTTATAACTACACTGTAAAATTATTTGCACACCTGATATTACCCCTATCATACGCCAATCATTTATTTTAAACGGATAAATAAAATTTTATCATGAGGCCTCATTTTCGGATTGTGTCTGGGTATATAAACACACTTCTCAACCTGAATACGGAGCCGAACAAGGTTTTTGTGTATTTTACTTTTGCGTCGAGTAAAAAAGTTTAAAGGAAAAAGCATAAATTGTAAACATCTTATGTCAATGTAATTTGCAATAAATATATACAACAAATATGGAAAAAATAAGATGAGAAACGAGACATTAAAGTTCTGTTTAATAGTTTTTGGGGTTATTAGTTTAATTTCCTGTGGAAATAACGAAAAACAAAATTTGTCCGAAGCAGAACAAAGACTTTTGGAAATTGAACATGATGAAAATGAATTTCTGAGCGATACACCGAGGTATAAATTTGGTGATGAACTTACAAAACTCATTTTGTCTGACACTTCTACTATGAGTTATCCCTTTCAATTGTTGATTGACAGCAGTGGTGTAAATATCACCACTTCACAGGATGGAAATTTGCGGTTTTACAGTTGGGTTACACCGTTTGGCGGAACGATGTTTGATTATGGCAGTGTGTTTCAGTACAGAAGCGATGGTAAAGTATTCTCTTTTGCAGGTACACCATGTGACTATGATGAAAATAATAATTTTATTCAGTCAACAGGCTATCATGATAATGGCAAGGCTTTTTTAAATATTCACACTGTTAAAATTGAAAATAAAACATATTATCTTGTTGAAGACTGGTCGCGATATGATTCACAACGCGGAGTTGGAAGTATCAATGTTTTTACAATAGAAAATGACAGGTTGAAAGCAGAAAACTTGTTTAGAACTAAAAAAGATACATTATCTACTATTAGTATCGAATACAATTTTGCAAATTGGTATTTTAGTGCCAACAACGGCCAAGGCTTTGACTGGATTTTTTCATTTGACGAAAAAACAAATACTCTATATGTACCTTTAATCAATGATGATATTGATTTTGGATTTGTTACCGACCAATATTTGTTGTATCAACTCAAAGGCAATTACTTTCAATATACAGGTATAAACGGCGGTCATTGGTTGCATTCAAGTGTTCGTAAGTTCAGATACTTAGCAGGCATTTTTGAAACTCCAAATTATCTTGTGCGAGTTGACAAAATGAATAATAATAAGTACCGTTATACCTCTTGGTCTAAGAATAAAACAATGGCAGATGAACCTGATTTGATTATTGAGAACGGTATCAAAGATGACAGTATAGCAAACTTTGGTTACATTTTTAACACAAAAGAGTATAAATATGAAGTTCGTCCAACTGCCGAACATTTAATCGTTTGGAAAAACGATAAACGAATCTTAAGTGAAAAAATAGGAATAGAATAGATCAAATTGAAAAAATTATGATGGTATACAATGGGAATATAAGACAATAAAGTGGCAACAACGTACAACGGGGAGTAGGAAGTCGTTATGGAAAAATATTATTTACCTATAGAAATTAACAATGGCAGAAATGCCGAAGACAGTAGATGGCATATGTGCCATTTGGACGAATATAAGAAAGGCGATTCTTTGCCGAAAGCAGAGGGTAAATTCAGTTTTATAGTAGACAGAAACGCCGAAATGTTGTTCAAAATCCCATATAAGGCAACGTTTATATCGAATCGCGGGGGATCTTGCAAAAATGTAGAAGTCCGTAATATAGGAGAAAAATACGGGATTTTTAAAGACGTCAACAACGTACTTGGGGTTGAACTTGCCGAGAAAGTACCGAAAGGAAGACCATATAGTAATAAATGTAATTATGGTGATGATAATGGCAATATTGAAATAACGCGCGAGCGCGAATCTCAAGATTACATTATCAAAGTAAATCGCGTTACAGTTTCTCAATCATTGGATTTTGTTATTAAGCTGCACCGAAAAGATGACCGTGAGTATGTTTATGCGTTTAAAATACATTTATGTGATACAGCATCTCCAATAGAGTTTCTTGAAGTTGCCGTTGATTTCGGTTCGGAGGCATCACAGGTATGGTACAAGCGAGGGAATGATCTTAACGGAGTTCCAATTGATTTGGTTGGGGCGTTTCAAAATTTTCATTTATTCAAAGATAACCCGCCTTTTTGGCAAAAAGATAATCTTAATGACTATTTGTTTAAAACAATATTTTTTGTCAATAAAGACATTAAGGAAAAAGGGTTTAAGTATGAAGATGTCCCGTTTTGTAACGGATGCGACACTTTTATTTTGATGTTAAAAGGATATATTTCTCATGGTAAAAAACAAGAATTCTTACCTAACTTGAAATTAATGGAATATATGACTGTGCTTGAAGATACTGATATTAAAGTTATAGTAAATAGAAATAATGTGCCAGTCTACGAGGTGGTATCAGATGGAAACAATAATGTGTTGTGGTTATTGCGTAATGAAAAAATTGAAAAATCATCCCTGTTGCGGTTGATTTTGAATCATATTTTACACAGCATTTTGAACCGTCATGTCGAAAATGTTTCATCCGAAAAATATCTGCGTATTACTCTGCTCATGCCTAATGTCTACTCACAGGAAAAAGTTTATAAGGTGATAAAAGATTTGTATGCCGATTTTTATAAAATATTAGAAGAATACAAAGATACCGATGACTATAGAAAATATAGCTGTTTTAAAGGAATTGAAGTTCAAATGCTTTCGGAAAGCGATGCCGCTTTTTTGGGAACATTAAGATTCAGAAATGAATTGAATTTTACTCCCGCAGAGAACAGCCATTATCTTGTTATTGATGCAGGAAAAGGAACTACCGATTTTTCTATATTGAAATGCCTCAAAGACAAAAATTTTGACAGCGTGTATCGTACCGGTATTCCGGTAGGCGGTCATGTGCTGACAGTTGCTTTTGTTACGGCATTAGATAAATATTTGAGACAAAAAGGGGCGGTAGATAATTTGAAAGAAATTGTTTTTGATGCTAAGGATGAAAAACAAGGCAAACAGGAAATTGTATCGCAGTTCATGGAATGCGTGGAAGATTTGAAAAAAAATTATAGAAATGGACAGGAAATGCCGCAAAGAAGTACCACCACGCTCAGCAAATCAATTAAAGAAAAGTTGGATGAGTTGGTACAATTTAAGAAATCGCAATCTGTATCTGCTGATTCCACGTACGCTGTGATGGCTTTGGAAAAAATAAATGAAATCTTAGGAATTGTTAAAAACAATGGAAAGCAAATTTTCGGTACTGGTAATGAAATAGACTCTAAAGTCACAGAGTTGGTTAATGAAATTACAAAAAAGATAGAGATTATAAAACAAGATTCTAAAATAGAAAAATTTGACAAAGTAATCTTTAGCGGCCGCGGATTTCTTTTCGAGCCATTTCGCGAAAAAGTAGCGCAAATGTTAATGCGAAAAGGAATAAATGTGATTGAAAATTTAAGTAATGATATCGTTCGTATTTTGGATAATGACAATCAAGGTAAATTGGCAAAAACAATTTCCGTTCAGGGCGCGTTAGCCATTGGGGAATCCAGCATAAATAGGCGTTCCGAATTAATCGGTATACCTCAAATAGTTCCAACAGACTTATATAATGAACTGGGATTGAAAAACAATTGGCAAAAAATATTCGGCGTAAAATCAAAAAATAGGCGAAAAAGACACGAAACGGAGGAGCTCTTAATAGAAGGAATGAAAGTTGACTCCAGATACAAAAGTTTCGATGTAAGAGTGGGAGCCCGATCACATCATTTTTCAAATAAAGCTGGGAGTCGTTTTTATTTTCTTGGCGACAAGTTTATTATTCAACATAAAAAAGGTGAAATGTCCTTTAAGGAAGATTATCAATTAGATGGTAAAATGTCGAATTTATTTGAGGACTCGCAATTTCCTCTTCATAGGTGTAGAAACAACGCTGAAGTATCGCATAATGGTGAAGATAATACTGAGAAAGGCCCTGATACTCACGAAGAACTCAACTTTAAAACGGATGAATCTAAAAAAAAGAAAAAACTGGATGATTATGCTAAAAATGATAAGGATATTGATTTGAGTGAGGGTTTGTAAAATACAAATTAAGAATCACAGCAAAAATTATTAAAGTAAAGCTTGTTCAGTAAAGTGACGAAACGCAATGCTGTAAGAAGAAATGGAGCAAACTACAGTGGAGAGGCGAACAACTGACGCAGGGTTCGAAACTGCCCTGAAAATTTTAAATGAAATTGATCTAAAGGATGTTTCAGATAGTGAGTTGGAGGAGTTTTATCGCATCTCCGAAATGAAATTTGGAATATCGAAAGCTGCTAAGTCTGAAGATAAAATATTGCGGCAGCATCAGCAAACTCAGGAGTTGTTAAATAAATTCTCAGAACATTACGATAATTGTGTAAGTATAGAGTCTGTAACGCTAAAAACAATCGCTATGGCAGTTAACGCAATCAACGAGTTGGCATTACCGCTATTGGAGATTTGGGAGATAAAGCGCAACTTTTCAAAAGATGATATTAATGATTTACTAAAGGTCATTCAGACCGAGCTGCTCTGTTTTCTTCTTACCAAGCCATTTAAAAAGGCGTATTCTTCAAATGCGCTTTCAGTTTTTAAGCGTGATGGGAAAAAACTTTTGAAGCGGCTTGTTAAAGATTACAACGAAAAGAATCCGGCGCATAAACTGAAGTTTGATGAAGACTATTGGCGTACTCTACTTGAATGGTGCGAAGAATTCCAAAAAAACGATGAGAACGAATTGTTTGTGGGCAACATGTACAGTTTTTTTGTATCGGACTTTTTAGAAAATATGAAAGAAAAAGATCTATGCTCAAAGGATGGTAGAGCATGGTTTTTTGAACAGTTGTTTAATATTGCATTCCATACAGCCGATTATGTCAATTGCGTCAAAAACGGTATACCGCTGACCTTCTGTTATAATTATTCGTTACTGCGTAATAATTTAGACTTTTCCAAAGAAGAGTACCACCAATTCAGATATAATGACGCGCTTAAATCAACCCATTTTTCCAATGCGATTTGTAAATTAGCGAAAGAATTGGATATAAACCACTTAAAAATCCTAATTGACAGGTATAAAATAATATGACATTCTCATCTTTTCTGTTTATTGGATTAATTATCCTTTGTCTTTTATGCCTGCTTGCATGGGGGAAACGCAATTTTACTAAAGATATAGAATTTGGGCGTGCATGTCTGTTTTTATATTTGATTATCCTGACAATCTTTGGCTGTTTTGCCGTTTTGACGGTAAATAACTATTTATATCCCAAAGATACAGAGGTTTACGATAACACATTTTATCACATTTTAGAGCACACCGGTTTCAGTTTTGACAATCACTTGAATTTGGTATCTCCAGAGTCTCCTTTGGAAGGGTTCCCGAATCACGCCTTGTGGGACAGTAAAACAGGAAATGTGAATTTGTCACGAAAACCCAAAGACAGTGTTGCTGTTGGGAATGATAGCGCTGTTGTTAAAGATAGCGTTATTGTTAGAATAGAAAAATATTATGAGCCATTTTTTGTATCAAAAAAAGATACCACGGGCCAAAAACCTTTTAAGGATTATTTTACTCTTGTAAATAATCTGATAGATCTTGATGTATCGCAAGGATTTGAGCTGAGAAAAAACAACACCCTCAAGTTTAAATTTACAATTGAACCTTATGAAGATAAGAAAGTTGATAAAGCACATTATATCTCGACAATATATAGTGCAACCGACACAACAACCGAAATAAGTTCATTTGAGCAGCAGATAAACAGAAGCTATCCGCTAATGGATATTTTGCAACGTACTCCGAATTTTAATTTATTATCCAATGAGTTACAACAAATCTTTGAGCAAATAGTGCTGGTGCGCCAGGAGATAGAAATAGATGATTGGAGAAGCGCGCGTGAGGCTCGTCAGTATAAATACAAAGGCAAAAAGAAGAAGGACTGGCCGCTTCCGCCTTTGCGCTTTTTTCCGTTGGAAGATTTAATCTTCAGTTCGGAGTTTTCTCTGAGCAGTGTTGCAATAACAGACAGCATGGCAAAAAGAATATTTACGGATACATTGCCATCGGGCTTTCGATTTTACTCCGGCGCCTGACTCTCAAAAACCGATATATACACCGTTGATGCTTTTGACAGTAATGCCATAAAGATGACGTATGTTTTGCCTAAAATGCAAAAACTTCGTTATGATACAACAGACAGTAAAAATTCTCCCACAAAGCTGTTTAATCTTTTCCTCACCTCATCAACAGAAGAAGTAACAAACACAAAAATTAAAGGCGGTTATCTATACAACCTTTTTGAAGATGAAAAAAATGTCCATCATTTTAATGCCCGTATCCGTTATTACTCCGGTACGCCAAGAGACTCTATGTTTTTTGAGATTACTGATTTGGTATCTAAAGATACTTTGGCCATAATAACGGCTAACCAACCGTTTACACTGCAAACAGGGCCGGAATCAAATAATTTTCAGTGGCTTTTCAGAGTCAATGATATGCGTGCTACAAATACTTTTCATTGGAAGCATATATATGGGTTTATAGCGATATTTATCTTGTGCGTATATCTCAGAATAATGCTATTCTCAAGAACAGAGGACAAGATAAGGACAATTTCCGTATTAGAATTATCGGTTTACATTGTTGTTTTCTGTTATGCGGTAGTTCGATTGATATTGATTTGGCGTATGAGCACTTTCCCGCCAATCGGAAATATAGACCCGACTGTATTTTATAGGCTGCGCGGTGGTTTGGAAGAAGCGCGCAAAACGTTTACTTACCTCATTATCGGTTTTTTGCCTTGTTTCTTTATGTTAATATCATTGGTAAAAACAGAAACCCATAAAAAAGTTTTGAATCGGGTTAGAGAGGCATTTGCAAAAATTAAGTCTAATCGTGTTGAAAATAGTAAAATTTCGGAAAAAATTCGTGTTTCGCCCCGGATGGCTGAAAAATATCTTGTACGTATAAAAAACAGTGAAAATTGGTTTATATATGATTTTTGGTATATTATTGCGTTATATACGTCTCTTTTAGGCGTTTGCTACGCTATCTCCAAATCCGGCGTTTTTTTCTCCAGATTCACGATCATCCCTATTCCGGTACTCCTGTTCTTCCTTTTTTATAATTGGATAAAAAATAAACATGAGCAAGAAAACAGAAGAAAAGGTGTAAGATGGGTGCAAAAAATAATCATAGTCTTGTCAAGCATTGCTTTCTTTGCTTTGTTGGATGCCGGTTTTTCAGTTATCTTTCTGTGCTTTTGGGTGATTAATTCCGCTATTGTAACATTATGGTTTAGAGAAAGTGTACGGATAAATCGCATTTTTGACAATATCAACATATCTGATTTTTTTCGTTTTATTGTCTGCCGCATTCCCAGTTTTTTAATTTTAATCGCCGTTTACTGCTTTTTAAAATATCAAGGTGATATAATCCTTTCTATTTTTGAAAATATCGGTTTTTATTTATTATTAGCTTGGGCGGTATTGATGGCAGTTTTAGTGTGCTGCATTGTCTTTGCCCGGAAGTGGATAAGGGGATTAATAAAAGATTTGGCTCGTATCACCAGAGCAAATAAATTATTAAAGAAGTTTAAGGCAAAAGAGGGTTTTGCCGCCTCCAATAAAAACAAGAAAATCAAAGTGATTAGAGGTTGGGCGTTACTTAAGATATCGGTATTATCACTAATATTAGCGTATGGTTTAGTTAAAGGAATTATACCGTTAACTAAAGTTACCTTTTCGGAATACTCTAAGACATACACTCCTGTTTCAGATTATTTGAACGAAGATAAAATTTATATAAAGTACCGTGCAAAAGCTCAACAGACCGGCGTATATTTAAGGGATATATTAAAGGAAAGTAACTTCAAATCCAAAGATATGACGTACATTTTGCGCTCTACGCATAATCAATGGTTTATAAATGAGTATAACGCCGTTGCGGACAGCAATAAAAACCATTGGGCAATTCAACCGCATTTCGATCAAGGCAGTACTTACCTTACTCAGCCCACCGATTTGGTAATTGTACGCTATCTGATTGCCGAACACGGTCGTATCGTATTATTGTGTTTAATGGGTTTACTGCTGATCCTGCTACTTATTTACATTTTTGATGTTCGATTGAGAGATACTCAGAATTACACGATGCTTGGCATTCCTGTACTTCTTTTTGTTATAGCGCTGTTCGTCTGTTTGTCTGCGAACAACAAGATAGTGTTTTTTGGGCAAGACTTTCCATTTTTGAGTTTAATCAGTAGAATTGCCATATTCTTTCCTGTTGCCCTGCTTACTTTGGGGGTTTGTCTGCGTATATTCCATCCTGCTGACTCTGATTATGATGACTATGATAATGACGTATATAGGATTTTGAGTGACAGGGATAAAAAAGTATTGACGTCGGCAGCTATTCTTTTTGTTTTTGCAGTATGTGTTTGGAAATTGCCTCAAAAAACAATATCTGCGGAGGAGAACAAAAGCAGATTTACAGGACGGTTTGATGTTTCGAACTTAATAAAGGAGACGGAAGACAGTATAGCGGTTTTAAATCGTCAATTGCAACTGTATCAATACCACAAGCTTGACAATAGCGGTGCGAGTAACGTTGCCGCCCTAACTCCGCGCGATAATATCTGGCGTGACTATAAGGAAGATACGGTTTATGGGAAAAAATGGAGAGATAAATTTGGTGATACAGATACATCCAAAACAACTGTTTTTTTCAAATCATTGCTGGCGCATTTTGATACTACCGCTAAAAAGTCCAATCCGGATGAACTATTACATCTGCGCCGCCGTAACGGTTATTTGAATCTGGTAGTAAACAGAAAGTATTATTTTATTCCTTCTTTTCGCCAAAAGAGCAATGAATGGGAAGGGCACCTTAAAGCCGCAAAAATAGACAAAGTTTTTAGCTTAAAAACATTACGCGGAGATACTATAAGAACGCACCTTAATGAGCTGGATCTCAATTTAGTAAAAGGAATCAAAAACATCAATGGAATCTCACAGATAAGCAATATCACATTGATGCGTCTTGATTCTTCCTGGACTGCCGACCGCGCTCCTATCTACTTAATAATCGGTGAGCAGGAAGGAAGTTCGCAACAGTATTATAATATCTTTGCCGATACCTCCGGTTATTCAAAACAAGGTTCGGCTGCAAAAAGCCAGTTAGCAGTAAGACTGCTGCCTAACGATCAGCTAACTGTAAAGGGTGAGGATGGGAGGATATTCAATTGGAAATATGGAGAGAGCGCCGACCGTTTCTTAGCTAAAAATATTTGGCTCAATGGTAGTCAGCGGCTTTTCTATCCCTTGGGGCGGGAATCAATGTGGACTTACCATTTCGCAAATTTAGCTTTCCAAACCTACAGCAACAGCAGCTTTAAAGACTCGACAATTCATATTTCTATTGATTATGACTTGACAAAAAAGCTATACGATATTGTTAATAGTGATAATAAAATGAAATCTGGAATCAATGATACGACCAGAAGCATGTTAGAAAATTTTAAGGATTTGGGATACAGCGAAAAAACACGGGATAAAATGAGGGATAAAAAACAGTCTTTTTATTTTGATACTCTTACTAATAGAGTTAACGTTTATTCAAATGTGGTCAAAAATAAAAATGATCTGGAAAAAGGAGCCGATCACCTAAACCGTAAACTTGGCCGTTTGCTTGACACTTTGAAGACGATACATAAGGGTAAAAAGCTAACAGAGCTTTCTGAAGGAGTTAACACTGCAATTAATGCCGCGATAGACAGTACTATTGAAAAAAAGTACGATTATTCCGCAGTTATACTTGACGGTAACGGGCGAATTCGCGCGTTGTTTGATTACAGCCGTTTGAGCAGGCCCGACCCCAATAACATTCAAAATTTCAGACGTTTTCAGAGTAATATGTACGGAGAAAGTTCTCGCCGTTCCGAAATGGCTTATTTTGGTAATCAATCGCTGAGATATATAGTTCCGGGACCGGGTTCTTCAATTAAACCGGTTGTATATACCGCAGTAACAAGTCAGGCAAAGATAGACTGGAATAATCTGAATTTATCAAATCCAAATCCTGTACTTAGAAAGCATGAGGTTAACGGAAAAACGACTGAGGGAATTGCCTCTTACGGCGGGGTGGATTTTGACTCATTGGAAATAAAAGAAGGTTATTGGAGACCATCCCCCTGGACGAGGGCTTCAGGATTAAGAAATGACGGTTATTTGGTTCATTCAAATAACCTGTATCACTCTGTTGTTATTTTACTTGGAACACAACGCAGCGAAACACTCAGACAGGGTAATAACATGGGAGGTTTGCTGACCACTTCGCGTTCGTTTCCTGTTCTAAACTATGGCGGCGAGTTTTCTTTTGCTCCAGATAATTGGTTTGGCAGCTATAATACTAACAGGATAAATCTAATACGCATGCCGGATAAAATTGATTTTAGAGATCAGAACACTGTATTAAACAGGGGAATGGATGAAAATTTTCGTTTGGACGGAAGGATTGACGGTGCAGCACGGTACAACGCTTTTGGTAATGAAGAGTTTTTAAAAGTATTGTATGATAACAAAGAATCTGGTAATTCCCGTTGGGTATATCCAGACCGTGGCTCTCTTAATAATATCGTGAAAAACAATGCGCCTTTTATACGTAACGGATTCGTTCAAATGACAATGGGAGGGTACCCGTTAGAGGTATCACCTTTGCAAATAGCAGCTTTAGGGATGCGGCTTGCTACACTTAACAGAATTGAAAATGAAAAACTAACGACGCTTGATGATGATGCAAAGAGACCTCAAAAAGGAAATTTCCGTTACGAACCATTCAAGATTGATGACTCTTGGAAATCTTCGAATGGGTATGTGAATTTTTATAAAAACCAAGTGCTTGGACAGCTAAGGCAGGTACCGCTTAAAGGAACCGCTGCAGATGTGTACAAGTATGACTCTTTAAAACGAAAGATGGTATTAACTGAGCGCCGTTTAACTCAAATAGCTAAAGATATGGAAGCCGCAAAATATAACGGCCAGGCATACTACCTTTATGCCAAAACAGGTACCTTAAATATCAGAGAGATAAAAGAGAAAGATAATGATGAGTTAAAAAGTTTTCTGGTAATTATCAGCGATACTGAGTTAGAAAAAATCAAAACTATAGACGAATTGCAAAAAGTAAATTATTATACGCTTTATCTTATGCTTCACGGCGTAAAAGAAAATTATAGTCCTTTTAAGAATTACGAGGAAGTAATTAAAGCGACTCTAAACTCGGAACAATTCAAAAGATACATGAAGGAAAAAGATAAAAAAATATGAATAGATCTTATTTTATTATGGTAATATTGCTGCCGGCATTGGTACTGGCTATTGTATACGGATACAAACTCCAGCCGCCTTTGTCAGGCAAACTGCGGAAAGAATTGGAAAAATCTCAATTGTCTACCGATTCACTTTTGGTAGATGGCAGAGATATGGGGCTGATAACGCTAAGTAAATTACAGTTTATAGCGAAACAGGAAAAAACCTTTTCGGTAAATGAAAAGGGGATATTGAAAGATTCGGTAGAATTTATTATCAAAGAACCCGGAAATCTCAAAATCTTTTATGCTGAAGGATCTTTTGGAAGAGTAAGAAAATTTGAGAATTTACCAATTAACATAAAAGACAACGGCAATTTTACCGCAAAAATTTATAAAAACCCGGATGATGAAAATGATAAAACTAAATATGTTAAAATTCCATACCATATATTGTATTCTATTATACGGAATTCCAAGTCTGTTACAATAGATTCTCTTAAAGCACAAATAAAAACCGAAAAGAAGCCTTCTCAAAGAAAAAAGGGGTTGTAATATGAGTCAAGATGAAAAATGTGATGTATCACAAATTGTACCGCAATCTGAAGTTGTAACGCAACCTGATTCAACTTCGCAGTCACCAGCCTTAAAAAAATTAGGTGATGAAAAAAACAAATATAAAGAGAGTCATGAGAAAATACAGAATGATTTAGAGTCAGAAAAGAAAAAAAGTATAAATGGAAGATCAATAATATTATTTGGTATCATCATCCCTGTTTTAGCGGCTGGTATCTCAGCTCTTCTGTGCTTTCGCGGGACAAACTTTTATGACGTCTCCAAAATATGTAAGTGGTGCCTTTTTGCTTTTGTGCCCGCGATGGTTGCAATTGTCGCAATCATTATTTTGATACGCAGTAAATCTGAATCAAAAATCTACGGAGTTCTGGAAATTATTTGCGTCATTTCGTTTTTCATAACAGCAATCTATTTTTTTCAAAATTCAGATTTTAAACATTATTTTGCCGTTAGCGGACAGAAAACAGAGATTCAACAGAAAATCAATAACGATATTAAACTATTCCAAAATATGTTAGTTAAGTACGATACCAAAGTTAAAAGCGACGTAAATTTATATGGAGAAGAGTTGCTGACGGTTATTAATACCAGAAAAGATGACGCCGCCTGCAACGATTATATTATGATATATAAACCCGGTCTTGCCGATAGTTCTAAATCCCGAAAGAATGAGGCATGCAGAGATAATTCTGCTGATACATGGAGTGTTGATTCTACTAAACGGGTTGATATGATGAATGATTTAAAAAACAATTTGAATTTCGTTTATAACGAAATAAAAGCAACTCATGGCAAAAGTTTGATAAAAGATACGCTTGACAGCTGGAACCCCAAAAAAGTTGCAGGTATAGTAAAAGAAATTGAGAAATACTCAGCCGTTTGGCCCGATATGCTGATAAAAGCATTTTCAGATACCACCAACTATCCTGTTGAATATAGAAAAATAAAATCAGCCGCTTGCGCTGGCGATTCGTGCGTTGCTGTTGATACTTTTGATCCCGATAGATCGTTCTCTGATGTAGCGGTAAATCTTAAAAAGTCTGATGCGCCAGCCGTTGGCTCTGTTGGAATGTATTTAATTTTGCTTTTGGTGATGATGGCGCCTTATGGTGTTGCTAAACATAAATCTTATCGTAGAATTAAAAATTTACAAAAAATAAAGAAAAAGATGGAAGAATTGAATAGAATAAAGGAAGAATTGCAAAAAGAAGAGATAGAACAGGAAAAAATTAAGAACGATGAAGAAAATAAAAAATTGAGAGGTGAAGCAGACGAAATTATTGAAAAATTGAAGAAAGATTATAATTCGGTGCCTCTTAGTAAAAATGAAAAACATGGTGGTGATAGTAGTATAAAGAGATACTATCCGAATATAATAACCGAAAAGACATTGAAAGATATTGGTATTCCAGAATCAATCATTAGTCATATTAATGATAGTATATCTGATAACTTAGTGGTTGGTGAGGCTCCTTCTGATATTCCTGTAGGCTGCACTGAAATTTATTTTTGGGGGTGTGCGGGTTCCGGGAAAACCTGCGCTTTGGCAGCCATATTAACAGCTATTGAGGATAATGGTTATTTCGGTATTTCTGCGGAATTTCAGACTGGAAATATATATAGGAGGTTCCTAAAAAGCATGTTTGCTACAAAAACAAAGAACAAAGAGCGTATCTCAATTCTTCCACGTCATAATGATGTGAAAGAAATACAGTCCCTACTCTTTGATATTATTTGCCCAGGAGAAGTACCGCGTCCCATTGCATTAATGGAATTACCCGGCGAGATTTTTGAGTGTTTTTTAGAATTAAATGAAAAAAATGAACTCCCTGATGAGAAAAAAGCAACCTTCGAAAAAGTGAAAAATTTTTTAAATGGTAAAAATCAAAAGATTCATTTCTTTTTTATTGAATATGATAAAAATTATGCACCTAATAACCAACATGTAAGGCAAATTGATTTTTTTAATGCTGCTTCTGCATATTTTGAAAATAATACTTCTTTAAAAGAAACAACCCGTGCGATTTATGTTGTACTTACAAAAAGTGATTCAATGCTTAATAACGATGATTTAAAACAAATTAGGGAAAAAACTGAGAAAAAAATCATAAACGAAGGTAGTAATGGAAAGAAAATGCTCGGGAAAAATACCAACAAATATATAGCACTTTTGAAAAAGTTCGAGGAAAAGATAGAAAAAGAGTTCGCGAAAGAGAGAAATAAAAGGATCGCTGACGGAACTAAGACATATTTGAAACACGGGGATTTTAAGGCATTTATTAATGTATTAAATCAACGTTTTAAAAAAAATGCAGAGATAGAGCTAATTCCATTTTCATTAGGAAATGTTTATTTTAGAAAAATTTGTGATTTTAATGATGCTGCGGCCCAAAAAATTCTTGATGTTATTATAAAAGAAATACCTTTTGATAGCACAAAGTAATGTGATTGGGGTTATTTAGAGAATAATAACAAGGCAGAGTAAAGAAACTAACAATAGAAGCCGGTACATAGAAAATATGGAAATAATTATTCACGGTACAAAATGCGGTAAAAGACAGGTATTTTATAATACTGGAAAAGTTCTTCCTATTAATCAGGAAGAGGATTTGCTGCAATACTTTAAACCACACTTGTTTCGAAAAGAGGTGTATTCTGTTGAATATTCTTCTAACAATGATTTTTCTGGCTACATTTTTACGAAATATATTACTGTAAAAAATACCAATTACGAAAGATGTGATTATATCGCTTTTTCGGTTTATTTTAAGACCCCAGAGCCCATAGCTTGTGAATATATAAAAATATTGTTAGATCATCTGTATGATGGTTATTGTTCGCGATTTCTCAAGAATAATGAACTTTATAATCAAAATAATGATTGGACTTTTATTGATGATATCGTTAGGCCTTTTTCAAACCGTTTTCAAGAGGGGTATCCACCTCAAAACATTAAACGAGGGCCATCGGGTCAAGCCGCTTTTTTGTTTTACACTGACAATACGTTGCCGATAACTGATAAAACTTTTTCTTTACAAAAATATTTTGAAAACTATTCTCTTGAGGAATATAGTTCTTATCAAATAGTTTTTTTTATAGATAAAAAAGATTATGCTGTAATCCCTTTGATGAATGTAGTAAAATTGAATGACAAAATAGACTTGTATGACAAGGTGGGATCCCTCCCACCACAGCCTGTCTTTAACGAAGAGAAGCCGGAGACCGAAGAGAAGCCGGAGACCGAAGAGAAGCCGGAGACCGAAGAGAAGCCGAAGACCGAAGAGAAGCCGGAGACCGAAGAGAAGCCGGAGACCGAAGAGAAGCCGAAGACCGAAGAGAAGCCGGAGACCGAAGAGAAGCCGGAGACCGAAGAGAAGCCGGAGACTGAAGAGAAGCCGGAGACTGAAGAGAAGCCGGAGACTGAAGAGAAGCCGGAGACTGAAGAGAAGCCGGAGACTGAAGAGAAGCCGGAGACTGAAGAGAAGCCGGAGACCGAAGAGAAGCCGA
>Ga0123356_10003671_pt1 | contig 15995 bp, 12 predicted proteins | sample TergutEmb28metaG_2_FD_92546 | JGI IMG/M metagenome (GOLD analysis project Ga0123356, IMG submission 92546) | Embiratermes neotenicus P3 segment gut microbial communities from Petit-Saut dam, French Guiana - Emb289 P3 | ecosystem: Host-associated > Arthropoda: Insects > Digestive system > Gut ... | reverse complement strand
CGGGCGCTCACCGGATCAACTTGACTTTCCGCAAGGCGCTATAGCAGGCCGCCGCGAAGTCAGATTCGGCTGCAGGCGCGCGGTGATCGAGCTCCTTTCGGCCCCCCGGACCGAGATGCCGGCTGCCCCCCGCGGTTGCCGAGGGCGCTCGGGCGATGCGCGGCGACTACACCCCGGCGCCTGGATCGAGCGCAGCTGTAGCTCACCTTGCCGATCGAGGAGTCAACGGCAAGGCGGCACCGAGCAGGGCGCCGATCTCGGCCACACAGGAGCCGCAGTTGGTTCCGGCACGCAGGTGTGCACCGACCTGCCGCACGCTCGTCAGCGCGCGCGTGGCGATGACTTCCCGGATGGTCTCGCGTCGCACGCCGTAGCAGGAGCACACCAGGGGGCCAGCATCCCCACCGCTCAGCACAGCCTCGCCCGCAAGCAAGGCGGCGCGCTCGGCTTCCTCGAGCGTCTCCTTCGCAAGCAGGCCTAGCACCCAGGTCCGTGGCGGCAGCCGTGGCTGCAGGGCAACACAAAGATAGGAGACGAGGCGACCGTGAGCCACGTGCGCCGCCCGGTAGACGCAAGCTGGCGCGTCAAGGTAGTCGATGTAGTCGGCCGCCGCGTCAGTGACGCAGAGCAGCTTGCGCGCCCACGCCACCCAGTCTGCAGGTACTTCCTGGCCTGCCAGCTCGTACCGCAGGCACCCGCGGCCCTGGATGCGCGTCCACCAGGCCACTTCGCCGGTCGAGACTGTCCGACGTGTCAGCGCGAACCCGTACCAGTGCACCCGGAACGGCTCCACCGCAGCCGGGGTGTGCTTGAGCTCGGGCTCGCCCGAGACCGGGTCGACCGCCGGGTTCACGAGCGCGCCGACGCGAGCGTGAGAGGCGTTCTGCGCGCTCCAGTGCATCGGGACGAACAGGCTCCCGCGCGTGATCTCGGCGCTGATCCGTGCGCGCGCCACCATCGATCCCCAGCGGGAGGTGATGCGGACCAGCTCCTCGGCACGGATGCCGGCCGCGAGCGCATCCTTGACATGCAGGTCGACGGTGGGCTCCGGCTCGTGCTCCGCGAGGGATGGCGCCTGGCCGGTGCGTGTCATCGTGTGCCACTGATCGCGGATGCGACCGGTGTTGAGAACCAGCGGAAATTCTGCGTCCGGCGCATTGGCCGGCCCCCGGGGTGGTGTCGGCACGAAGCGCGCCTTGCCGTCAGCGTGGGCGAAGCGGCCATCTGCGAACAGGCGCGGCACGCCCTGCTCGCCGCCCCTCACGGGCCACTGCACCGGCTCGAGATTCTCGTAGCCGGTGCTGCCGAGAGCGGCAAGCCCGCGGATATCGAAGAATCGTGAGCCCTCGTTGCCGGCGGCCGAAAGCCGCGCATGCTCCGCGAAGATCTCCTGCGCCTGGCGATAGGCGAACTGCGGGCCGAAGCCCATCTTCCTTGCGACCTGACAGATGATCCACCAGTCCGGCCGTGCCTCGGCGGCAGGAGGCAGGAAGGCGCGCTGGCGCGACAGGCGGCGCTCAGAGCTGGTGACGGTCCCGTCTTTCTCGCCCCACGCCGCGGCCGGCAGCAGCACATGGGCAAGCGCGCTTGTGTCTGTTCTTGCCACGCAGTCCGACACCACGACCAGCTCGCACCGCTCGAGCGCCTCGCGCGCCCGATCAGCCTGCGGCAAGCTCACGACGGGGTTGGTCCCCATGATCCAGACAGCCCTGACTTGCCCTGTGTGGATCGCTTCGAAGAGCTCGACGGCCTTGAGCCCAGGCCGAGAGGCGAGCCGAGGACTGTCCCAGAATCGCTGCACCATTGCTCCTTGGTGCGAATCGCCGAGCGGAATGTGGGCAGCCAGCAGGTTGCACATGCCTCCGACCTCGCGGCCCCCCATGGCATTGGGCTGGCCGGTGAGCGAGAAGGGTCCCATGCCCGGCGCCCCGATGCGCCCGGTGAGCAGGTGGCAGTTGATGATGCTGCTCACCTTGTCGGTGCCGGCGCAGGACTGGTTCACGCCCTGCGAGAACGCGGTCACGACGCGCTTGCTGGCAGCGAAGAGGCGAAACAGCTCGCCGATCTGCCCTGCGTCCACGCCGCACGCCGCCGCCACAGCGCTCACGTCTGCGGCGCAGGCTTGCGCAGCTTGCAGCGCAGCGCTAAGCCCGGTGGTGTGTGCGCTGACGAAGGCGGTGTCGGCGAAGCCGTGCTGCCAGAGATAGGCGAGTAGACCGTTGAAGAGCCAGACATCCGTGCCCGGCCGCAGCGCCAGATGCAGGTCGGCGATCTCGCAGGTCGGGGTGCGGCGTGGGTCGATCACCACGACCTTGAGCGCCGGGCGCAGCTCCCTGGCCTGTCTGATGCGGCGAAACAGCACGGGGTGGCACCACGCCGTGTTGCTTCCAACCAGCACGATCAGGTCGGCGAGCTCCAGGTCCTCGTAGCAGCCGGGGACGAGGTCCTCGCCGAAGGCGCGCTGGTGTCCCGCGACCGCAGAGGCCATGCACAGCCTCGAGTTGGTATCGATGTTGGCCGCGCCGATGAAGCCCTTCATCAGCTTGTTGGCCACGTAGTAGTCCTCGGTGAGAAGCTGTCCGGAGACGTAGAAGGCGACCGCCTCCGGCCCGTGCATCGCGATGATCCGCGAGAATCCGTCGCTCACCTGCTGTAGCGCCTCCTGCCAGCTGGCCCGCCGGCCGTGAACCAGGGGATGTAGCAGACGGCCTTCGAGCTCGAGTGTCTCCCCGAGAGCCGCTCCCTTGGAGCAGAGCTGGCCGTGGTTGGCCGGGTGCCGCGGATCACCCGAGATCTGGAATGAGCCCTTCCTGTGGTGCGCCAGGACGCCGCAGCCGACTCCGCAATAGGGGCAGGTGGTTCGCACAGCCTTGGGCGCCGGCGGCTCGACATAGATCCATACGCGGCCGGCGCTGACCCGAGCCGGATAGGTCTTGACCGGGCGGGTGGGGTCCTCCAGGCAGCGTCCGGTGATCAGGCTGTAGTGCTGCTTGTAGAGCGGCGAGGCCACGACTCGCTCGCCCTGGATGTCCCCGACGATGCCCCGGGACAGCACGTTGACGCCGCTCGCCGGATCGAGATCGTCGATTGCATGGACGGCCTCGCCCAGGCGGAACACGGCGATCTGCCGGCCGCGGACCAGGGCACAGACGCCGGACTCAGGCAGGATGTCGTGAAGCTCGCACACGCAGGTCCAGCCGCTGTCAGGCCGGACTGCGACGCATGCGCCTGCTGCCAGAGCGCTCATGAGAGCAGCTCCGCTGCCTCCTCGGCGTGCTCAGCCGGCTCCAGCGCCTCGCTGCGGTCGCAGGGCGCAAGCAGCTCGCCGCGCTCTGCTTGCGTCGCCGGACGGATTTGACCGCGCTCCTGAACAAACACAACGCCGCCATCGGTCGCATCGCTGTTCACGAAGTGGCGGAAACGCCGCAGGACCTTCGGGTCCGCGATCGCCTTCTGCCACTCGCACTCGTAAGCGGCCACCGCCCGCGCCATGTCGGCCTCCAGCTCGCCGGCGATTCCCAGCTGGTCCTCGCACACGACCGCCTTCAGGTAGTCAAGCCCGCCTTCGAGGTTGTCGCGCCAGGTAGCCGTGCGCTGCAGTCGGTCGGCGGTGCGTATGTAGAACATGAGGAATCGATCGATGTAGCGCACGAGCGTCTGCTTATCGAGGTTCGCGGCCAGCAGCTCCGCGTGCCGCGGCTTCATGCCGCCGTTGCCGCACACGTACAGGTTCCACCCCGTCTCGGTCGCGATGACACCGACGTCCTTGGACTGCGCTTCGGCGCACTCGCGTGTGCAGCCGGAAACCGCCAGCTTGATCTTGTGAGGGGCGCGCAGACCCTTGTAGCGATTCTCGAGCTCGATCGCCAGAGCGACACTGTCCTGCACCCCGTAGCGGCACCACGTTGATCCGACACATGACTTCACCGTGCGGACGGCCTTGCCGTAGGCGTGCCCGGACTCGAATCCGGCCGCGATCAGATCCCTCCAGATGAGCGGCAGCTGGTGCACCCGGGCACCGAGCAGATCGATGCGCTGGCCGCCGGTGATCTTCGTGTACAGGCCGAACTTGCGCGCCACCTCCCCGAGGGCGATCAGCTTTTGCGGCGTGATCTCGCCGCCGGCGATCCGCGGGACCACCGAGTACGTGCCGTCCTTCTGCAGGTTGGCCAGGAAATGATCGTTGGTGTCCTGTAGCGGTGCTCGCTCGCGCGACAGCACAAACTCGTTCCAGCAGGAGGCGAGGATCGAGGCGATGGCGGGCTTGCAGATGTCGCAGCCGAGCCCGGTGCCGGCCGCCGCGAGCACCGCATCGAAGCTGCGCAGCTCCCCGAGGCGGACCAGGTGAAGCAGCTGCTGCCGGGAGTACGGGAAGTGCTCGCAGAGGTGATTGTCGAGCGCCACGCCCTTGCGTTTGAGCTCCGCCTTGAGGATCTGCGTGAGGAGCGGTGCGCAACCGCCACAGGATGTAGCGGCCTTGGTCCGCGCCTTGATGGCGCCGACGCTGCTGCAGCCCGCCTCGATGGCGGCACACACGGCGCCCTTGGTGACGCTGTTGCAGGAGCAGACCTGGGCGGCATCCGGCAGGGCGGCAAGTCCGGAGCCGCACGCACTGGCGCCGGAGCGCGCAGGCAGAATGAGCTCCTCCGGCGAGGTCGGTAGCGGCAGGCCGTGCAAGGCCATCTGCAGCAGATTGCCGTAGTCCTGGGTGTCGCCGACCAGCACCGCTCCGAGCAAGCGCGAGCCGTCCTGGTCCACCACGATCTTCTTGTAGATCTCGCGCCGCTCATCGACGAACGAGTAGGCGCTTGCGCCGCTCGTGGCGGCGTGCGGGTCTCCGATGGAGCCGACATCGACACCGAGCAGCTTGAGCTTCGTGCTGAGGTCGGCGCCGACGAATGTCGCCTCTGCTGCGCCGGTCAGGCGCGCGGCGGCGACCCGGGCCATCTGGTAGCCGGGCGCCACGAGGCCGAAGGCTCTACCGCGCCACAGCGCGCATTCGCCGATGGCGTAGATATCCGGGTCAGAGGTGCGACACGAGTCTTCGATGACGATCCCGCCGCGCTCCCCGACGGTGAGCCCGCAGTCGCGCGCGAGCTCGTCTCGTGGCCTGATGCCCGCAGAGAAGACGATGACATCCGCCTCGAGCACGTCGCCATCGGCGAAGCGTAAGCAGTGTCGCGCACTGACAGCCGAGTTGATTTCGGTGGTGCGCTTGTCGGTGTGTACATGCACTCCGAGCGCAGCGATCTTGCGGCGCAACATCCGCCCCCCCTCGGCGTCGACCTGCAGCGCCATCAGCCGGTCGGCGAATTCAACGACGTGAGTGGTGAGGCCGAGGTCGCGCAGCGCCCGCGCGGCCTCGAGCCCCAGCAGGCCGCCGCCGATCACCACCCCGGAGCGCTGCCCGCGTGCGCTGTCGCGGATCGCTTCCAGATCCTCGATGGTCCGGTAGACATGGCAGCCCGGCCGATCGCGGCCTGGCACGGGGGGCACAAAGGGGCAAGAGCCCGTCGCGAGCACCAGCTTGTCGTACTCGAGCTCCTGGCCGCGACTGGTGCGGACCCGCCTCGATGCCCGGTCGATCGCCACGGCGCTCTCGCCGAGATACACCGTCATGTTGTTCGCGGCGAAGAATCCAGGTGGCACCAGCGACAGCTCCTGCGCCGTCTTGCCGGCGAACAGGGCCGAGAGCTGCACGCGGTCGTAGGCCGGCCGTGGCTCCTCTGCGAGCACCGTGATCGAGAAAGGTGCCCGCTCTCCGAGCTCCTCGAGAAAGCGCTGACCGACCATGCCGTGTCCGATGAGCAGGAGTTTGGGATGCATGTTCGTGAGGTGCCTGGAAGTGAGAGGCCAAAAAAAAGCCGCCGGCCCGAGCACGCGTCGTGGAGTGAGCGCGTGGTCGAATCGGCGGCGTTGCCCGCAGACCCATCCTTGGGTCCGTCATTGAAGATCAAGGATGCAATCGACATGCCACGTTGGCACCGCCAGCGCTGCCCTTCGCGCCTCAAGCACTTAACTCGCGCAGGTGGCGCCGGCCAGCCGCTCTCCTGACCCGTGACGGAGCACGCACGAGCCGCTGTGCACACAATCCGTGCGGCGACTGATTACCGCGTGGCCGTTCCACGGCCTGCGCCTAGCTGATGCAGCCCATGGCACGACCGTTGCAGCAGGCTGGCGCTACATGGAGTCCGTCCCCGCGCAGGACTCGAGCTCCGCGGCCTGCTGCTTGCGAGCTATGCGGTTGGTGAGCGATGCGCGGGGGCCACCGCAGGTCAGGTACCTCGCGAGGGCTCGTGAACTTCTCTTGTCACAGGCTTTCGAGTCGATGCGCATCCTGCTGGTCGATCAGAACGCGATCCGGGCTTCGATCCTCGAGGAAGGGTTGCGTGAGGCGGGCTACAGCCACGTCATCGTCGTGCGCGACATGCAGAACCTGCTGCAGCGGATCGTCGCCGAGGAGCCCGACGTCATCGTCATCGATCTGGAGAATCCCAACCGCGACGTGCTGGAGCAGATGTTCCAGGTCTCACGCTGCGTTCCGCGGCCGATCGCCATGTTCGTTGACCGCTCCGAGCCCGACATGATCAAGGCCGCGGTCGAGGCGGGTGTCAGCGCGTATGTCGTCGATGGCCTGAAGAAGGAGCGAGTGCAAGCGATTCTCGAGCTGGCGGTCAGCCGCTTCGAGGTCTACAGCCAGCTGCGCACCGAGCTCGAGCACACCAGGAGGGCGCTCGATGAGCGCAAGCTCATCGAGCGCGCCAAGGGCATTCTCATGAAGGAGCGGGGACTCACCGAGGAGGCAGCCTACGCGCTCATGCGCAAGGCAGCCATGCGTGACAACAGGCGTCTCGCCGACATCGCGCAGGCGATCATCACGGCCGCGGGGTTGCTGACATGAAGCTGAGCATCGGATTCATGCCGCTGCTGGATTGCGCCAGCCTCGTGGCGGCACGGGAGTGCGGGTTCGCAGCGGCCGAGGGCCTCGAGCTTGCCCTGGTGCGCGAGAGTGCCTGGGCCAACATCCGCGACCGTCTCATCATCGGACACTTCGATGCCGCACACATGCTCGGGCCGATGCCGGTTGCTTCGAGCCTGGGCATCGGCCACGTTCGCGTGCCTCTGATTGCGCCCTTCGCCCTCGGGCTGGGCGGAAACGCGATCACCGTGTCGAGCTCGCTGTGGGATCAGATGCTGGACGCCGGCGCCGCCGCGGGCGCCTCGGCCAGCACGCAAGGTGCCGCGCTCAAGCATGTTGTGGGCGAGCGCGAGCACAGGGGGCTCGAGCCACTGACCTTCGGGATGGTCTATCCCTTCTCCTGCCACAATTACGAGCTGCGCTACTGGCTCGCGGCCAGCGGCATCGATCCGGACCGCGACGTGCGCCTGGTCGTGATCCCGCCGCCCTTCCTCGTGGATGCGCTGCGGGCGCGACAGATCGAGGGCTTCTGCGTCGGCGAGCCGTGGAACAGCGTCGCAGTCGATGCGGCCGTGGGCGCGATAGTGATCCCGACCACCGCGGTCTGGGCACAGAGCCCTGAGAAAGTGCTGGGCTGCCGTGCAGAATGGGCAGAGCGGCATCCCGAGCAGCTGGCCGCGCTCCTGCGTGCGCTCCATCGTGCTTCGCTATGGTGCCAGGACGTCCAAAACCACACGCAGCTCGCACGGCTGCTCTCCGAGCCGCGCTATGTCGGTACATCAACCGGGCTTCTCCACGCTGCGCTCGGCAGCCGCATCACCCTCCTCCCGGGAGCCGAACCCACCAGGGTGACCGATTTCTACGTCGCGGGCGGAGAGACGGCGAACTTCCCCTGGATGAGCCACGCACTGTGGTTCTACGCGCAGATGATCCGCTGGGGGCAGATCGATCGTTCGGGCGAGCACGCGGCCGCTGTGCGCTCCACCTATCGTCCGGACCTGTATCGATCCGCGCTGACAGCCGTCGGTGCCGAGGTACCCGCTACGGATATGAAGATCGAGCACTTCTTCGACGGTCAGGTCTTCGATCCGGCCACTGTGCTGTGAAGCGCATGGGCCGGCCCCGTTGCACCCGGGAAGCGCAATCAGTCGCCGAGTTGCCCTGATCTCAGGCGCGAGGGCCCGCCGCATGACCTCCTTGCCGGGAGTACAGCGCCCCACCCGCGCGCCTAATCCACTGCGACAGATGCGATAGCGGCTCGCGCCGCGAGCCCTGCAGCTCGCGTGGCATGCGAGTTGCAACAGCCAGCCGAGGCTCGAAGGAGTGGGCCATCTGGATGGCAACGCCGCCGATCGCTACGCGCCCATGTGTGTAGCGGTGGGCGGCTTTTTTTATTTCTCTCTTATTTCTCTTCCCGGGCGGAGGGCTTCATGAAGCAGTGGTTCGCACCCCTCAAGCGCGGCAACTGGAGGAATCTCATCGCCTGCTTCCTCTATTTCGACACCGGCTTCAGCACCTGGGTGATGTTCGGTCCGCTCGCGCCCTTCATCTCGAGGCAAGCGGCTCTCTCGCCGGCCCAGGCAGGCTTCCTCGTCGCAGTTCCGGTGCTCGCGGCCTCGATCGTCCGTGTGACACTGGGGAATCTGTTTCAGTCAGTCAACGGGCGGCGTCTCGCGCTGCTCGGCATCATGCTGTCGGCCGTGCCCTCCCTCATCCTGCTGCTGCCGGTCGTTCCGAGCTACACGCTGTTGCTTGTGCTGGGCGTGTTTCTGGGCGTGGGAGGTGCCAGTTTCGCCATCGCCTTGCCCATGGCCGGCAGCAGCTATCCACCGAAGGTACAGGGTCTGGTGCTGGGGCTGGCCGCAGCGGGCAACATCGGTGCCGTGCTGGATGGGTTTCTGTTGCCGGGCCTGGCGCAGGCCTGCGGATGGCAGCGGGCCACCCTCGCCGTGCTGCCATTGCTCGGGGTCACGGCTGTCGCAGTGCTCCTGTGGGCCGAGGATCGCAGCGCGAAGGGCGGGGCGGGCGGCCGCGCCCTGACCGCTTTCGTGGTATCGCTGTTGGGCCTGATCGGCCTGGTCCTCCTGGTCGACGCCGGAGCCTTCGGCATGGGTCAGACGGGCCCGCTGTTGATGCCGCTGCTCGGCGCCCTCATGGCCGGCGTGCTTCTTCCCCGGAGATATCTGGCAGTGCTCGCCGAGCGCGACACGTGGGTGGTGATGCTTGTCTACAGCATCACCTTCGGTGGATTCGTCGGCATGTCTTCCTACGTGAGCCTGTTCCTCACCTCGCAGTACTCACTCTCGAAGCTTGATGCTGGATACATCATGGGAATCCTGTCATTCGCGGGCGCGATGGTGCGTCCGGTCGGCGGGCTCATCGCAGATCGGCTCTCCGGCGTCAGAGTCGTGGTCGTGCTGCTCGCCGCGATGGCGCTCTGCAACTTCGGCTTCGCGTTGCTCATGCCGCCGCTCGCCGGCGGCGTGGCACTGCTGGCGATCCTCTATCTGTGCTTTGGCCTGGGAAACGGGGCCACCTTTCAGCTCGTTCCGCACCGCTGGCCGGGCCGGACCGGCCTGATGACGGGCCTCATCGGTGCGGCCGGTGGCATCGGCGGTTTCTACCTGCCGGTCATCATGGGCCTGGCCCGGGAAGGCACCGGTAGCTACCAGCTCGGCTTCGCGGCATTCGCCGCCCTGTCCGGATTCGCGCTCCTCCTCGTGGCCCAGTTGCAGCAGCAATGGCTTGCCTGGGCAATGCCCCGGGAGAGCAACCTGAGCCTTGCCGCCCAGGTGGCCCCGCTGGAGTAGCGGAGGGGGTTGGATCGTGCGCCGCTTCCCGCTGTCGGCGCTTGCCACTGCCACCATTCAAGCACGATGCCGTATCGAGCCGTCCTGCATGACGAACGTGGGAGTCGGCACGCCCCCGACCAGCGCGTGCCCTGCGACCGGCCGCTCGATTGGGACTCCGCCGCGGCAAGGTGGGCAGCCAGTTGGAGGACGAGGGTTAAATGCTCACCGCAGCGACGACAACTAGGGCGCCTCGACTGACACTCCGCCAGCCTGACCCTTAAGTACGCCGAAGCGAGCTTCAGCCACACTACGCAAGCGACCTCGAAGTCACGCGCTATCAGGCAATCCGGGTAACGGGTGGATTCAGTTTGTGAGCTGGAACAGGTCAGGAACCGGTGTGGAGTTTGCGCAGAGCAGTCATCCCGAGGTTGGGATTGATCGATGGGCAGGGCGACAGTAGAGTATTTCTTGGTCTTCCATCGCCTTTCAGCCAGCGCAGCGACCACGTTCCAGGAGCCGCTATGTCCCTTTCTGTCTCCATCGGTGCCCGCTTCGAGTCCATGATCAAGGACCTGGTGGCGAGCGGTGAGTACGGGTCTGCCTCCGAGGTGATTCGCGCCGGATTGAGGCTGCTGCTGGAGCAGGAGGAGCTGAAGCAGATGCGTCTACGTAAGCTTCAGGAGGCAATCCAGGCCGGCGACGAGAGTCCAGATGCCGGTCCTGCCAGCGTTGTGATGCCTCGCGCGTTGGAGCGAGCAAAGGCCGGCCTTCAGACGAAGGTCAAGAGTTTGAAGAAGTAGGTAGGTGACGTCCGGTTCTCAACCGAGGCCGACGATGACTTGCCCGCGATCCTGGAGGACCTGGTGAGTGTCTCCATGGAACGCGCCCTTTCTACGGTCAGCTTGAGACGCGCCTGCGGGAACTGCTGGAGAACCCGCGGGCGTACCGTGAACGTCCTGGAGCGCGTGCCTGTTTCGTCGGCGAGTACACGGCGTACTACCGGGTCGCCGACACGGGCATAAGGGTCCTGCGCATACTGCCTGGTGGGAAGGACCATGGGCCGCATCTGCTGCATGCGTAGCGTGTTACTGCGTCGGCGCTGACTTGCTTGATGGTCTGTCAATCCCTTGTCCTGCCACAACTACGAGCTGTGCTACCGGCTATGGCCAGGGGTAGTGCATTGCTGTGGTGCCTGCCAGGCCGCAACCACGCGGAGCTCGCCCGCCTACTAATCTAGCAAGGTTATGTCGATACATCATCGGAGCTCCTGCACGCGCGCTTGCAAGCCGGATCACGCCTATCCAGGTGTACGCTCAGATGATCGCATGCAGACAGATGGGTCGGGCGAGCACGCGGTCGTTGTCGCTCCTGGCAGCCTCTCGCCGCGCTACCGGCATGTACTTCCGCGTGCTACTGATGTGGCTGTTGCACAGGCGGCGAAGCCGGCGGTAGCGCGTTTTTCAGCTCGTTGGCACGCGCTATCAGGAACTCGCGAATCGCCACCGTATCCTCGGGCTTGAGGGCACCTGCGAAGGACGCCATGCCTTTCTCGGAACGCACACCCTGGAGCACGACCTGATCGAAGCCCGGCTGGGAGTACAGCAGGCCGGTCCGTGTGAGATCCGGGAAGTTGGCACCACGGGTCTGCCCACGGTCACCATGGCAGGCCGCGCAGAACTGGGCGTACTGCTCGCTCCCGGCCTGGATCACCGCGGCGGAGGCGGTCGAGGGCGGTGGCGCGAGCGCCGGCGGTGCGTACTCCTTGACCGGCGGCAGCTGCGTGTTGGCGCCCAGCTCGAAGACCAGCATGCGCGAGTAGTTGGGGGCGTAGTAGCCGCCCGTCTGGTTCCCACCGACGCTGAGCGCGATGTACTGCTGCCCCTGCAGCTCGAAGCTGATCGGGGGCGCCACCGAGCCGGTTTGCGTGGCGAAGCTCCAGAGCTTCTGGCCAGTCTGTGCGTCGTAGGCACGAATCTCGTTGCCGCTGCCACCTGCGTGGAAGACCAGCCCTCCAGCGGTGGCAAGCGCGCCTCCGGTGGCTCCTGGGTTCGTCTCGCCCTTCCAGACCCTCTTGCCGGTCACCGGATCCCACGCCTGCAGGTAGCTCGAGAAGCCGCTGCGCTGCTCCGGATGCTCTTTGTAGTAATAGCTGGATGCCGTGAAATCTACGCCTAGGTTGTAGCTCACTGCGTTCGGCGTGAAGGTCTCCAGGGCCACCATCGGCCAGTAGGCCTCCTGGGTGGGGAAGTAGAGGAGGCCGGTCTGCGGGCTGTACGCATTGGCCTGCCAGCCGTGCGCGCCCTGCACGCCCGGGGTCAGGTTCCACGGCTTGCCCACCGAGTAGCGTGCTCCCGGGTGCAGGTTGGGCCGTCCGGTCTTCAGGTCCACGCCATCGGCCCAGTTCACATCGACAAAGGGCCTGGCGGCGAGGAGCTTGCCTGTCCTCGCATCCAGCACATAGAAAAACCCGTTCTTGCAGGGCTCGAGGATCACGCGGCGCTTCTTGCCTTCCCAGGTGAGATTGACGATCGTCATCGGGCTCACCGAGTCGTAGTCCCAGGTGTCCCCGGGTGTGGTCTGGTAGTGCCACACATACTCGCCCGTGTCGGGCTTCACTGCCAGGATGGAGGCCAGGTACAGATCGTCACCGTCCGAGGGATCGCGGTAGTGCTCGTTCTGGGGCGAGCCGTTGCCCGTGCCAAAGTAGAGCAGGTCGTTAACCGGGTCGTAGACGATGGCATCCCAGACCGCGCCGCCGCCGCCGAGCTTCCACCACTCGCCCGCGCCCCAGGTGGCTGCTGCCTTCTTCATCGCCGGGCTCTCGAACGACTCCTGAGGGTTGCCGGGCACGGTGTAGAAGCGCCACACCAGTTTCCCGGTCTGCGCGTCATAGGCGCTGATGTAGCCACGCACGCCATACTCGCCGCCTGACTCCCCGATGAACACCTTGCCCTTTGCCACGCGCGGGGCGCTGGTGATCGAGTAGTGCTTGCTGCGGTCAATGGTCAGGGTGGACCACACTTCCTTGCTGGTCTGCGCGTCGAGCGCCACCAGGCGACCATCGAGCGTGCCGAGGTATATCTTGCCCTGCCAGGCCGCGATGCCGCGGTTGACAATGCCGCAGCACACGTTCCTGATCCATTCCCCTGGCGTCTTCGGGTTGTATTGCCACAGCTGCTTGCCGCTTTCCGCATCGAACGCGTACACCTTGCTCCAGGCGGTGGAGACGTAGATCACCCCGTCGATGTACAGCGGTGTGCCTTCCTGCGCCAGGTTGGTGTCGTAGTCGGCGAACCATTTGAGCCCGAGCTGCTTGACGTCATCGCGGTTGATCTGACTCAGGCGGCTGTAGCGCTGCTCCTCGTAGTCTCCGCCGTAGGTCAGCCACTGGGAGGGTTCCGAGTCTGCATGCAGCAGCCTCCGTGCGGTCACGTTCGCGGCGTGGGCATCCGGCAGGGAAGGTCCCTGGGAAAGTGCCGGCCCGGAGCTCAGGGCGGCACAGGCGAGGACGGCCAGAGCAGATAGCTCGGGAAGACGGGTCCAGGCGCGGATCAAAATGGTATCCCCCACTCAAGAGTCTTGTGCAGCCAGCCCAGGACACGCATCGTGCCAGTCTTGATCTACCCGGGAGCATGAGCCTTCACAGCAGTGTCCTCACCGTGGACACGGGCCGCCGTCCCCTCGACAGGCGGTCGCAGGTTGCCCGGGGATTGCGGCAGAGAGGCGCACCTAGGGCGTGCACCTCTGGTCAATCGATTCGATCAGCGACTCGGCGAACGTTTTCCTTGCTGGGCGCCTGGTCTCGCGCTCTCTTTGCTCACCAGGAACTTGACGATGTCGATGACATCGTTGGGGCCGCTCAGGCTGTCCAGTTCGACCCTGTACTTGCCGTTGACGACTAGACAGGGTGTGCCGGGAACTTGCATCGCGCCGACCTCGGCGTTCGCGGCCCGTACCTTGGTGTCCACGCTGAATGAGCGTGCGGCCCGAAGGAACTCCTCTGCCTTGACGCCCGTGAGGCGCGCGTAGCAGCGGGCGGCGTCTTCGAGCGTTGGGAGCCGAGATTTCAGCCTGTGCGTGGCTGGGTCAACCACAGCGAGCTCGCCGGTCTTCCACACCGCGTCGAATATCGCTTGATGCGCGCGCGTTGCGATACCCAGCGACTGTGCCGCAATGAACGCCCGCTGAAACATGGGCATATCCTCGGCCGCACTGAAAGATGCGGGAAGGAAAGCCATCTGCGCGTTGCTCGGCAGGCTGCGTTCCAGCTGCTCGATCAACGGCTGAAAGTCGTTGCACGCCGGGCAGCCGTAAGAGAACACCTCCAGCACCTCTACCTTCCCTGCAGCCACTTGCGTGTGCTGCAGGGAATCGAGCAGGACATAGTTCTTGCCCTCGACCCAAGCTCCGCCGCCGGCATGTGCCTCGGGCGCGAGAGTGCAGGTCACGAGGGCAATGATTGTCAAGAGCATGCGGTGCATACGACTCTCCCGTCATTCCAGGCGTTGACATTGACGTCTACAGGCGTAGACTATAGTGACAGTCTACATACGTAGACGAGTATTGTCGACATCTGTAGACGAGCGCCGATATGGCAACTGTGAAGGCGGTCGTGTCGGTCAGCGACGCTGAGTCCCGCGTCCTTGCGGTGCTCTGGCGCTTGGGACCCACAACGAGCGAACGGGTCATCGATGCGCTCGCGCAGGAGTGCTGGGAAGTATCAACGATCAAGACGCTGCTCGCACGCCTGGTGAGAAAGGGTGCCATCCGTGCGAAGAAGGAGGGTCGCCGCTACCTCTACTCAGCCGTGCTTACTCGCGAGCAGTGGATTACCTCCGAGAGCGAAGGGCTGCTCAGCCGCTTGTTCGGAGGACGTCTCGCACCCCTGGTGCGGCATTTCAGTGAGCATCGCAGACTGTCCAAGGCCGATATCACGGAGCTCAAGCGCTTGATCCAGGAGCTGGACGATGACGAGTGAGGTGCTAGCCGTTCTCGTGCGACTGTCCACAGTCGGGACGCTAGGCATGCTTATCGTCGGCTTGCTGCGTGCACCGGGCCGCCGCGCGGTTGGTTCGGAGGCGGCCTACTGGCTATGGCTACTGGTGCCTGCAAGCCTCATCGCAGTGCTGCTACCTCGAGCTCCCGCCTGCCTCTGCGCACCGGATGCGCTCGTCAGTCCCCTGTTGATTCGAGTAATCGTGGCACCAGAGCTCGCACCGAGCATCACGGGCAGCAGCTGCGCACCGACCGTCACCTGCATGTGGGGCCTCGGTGCTAGCACCGTCCTCATCTATTTCGCCTTCTGCCAATGGGTCTTGAGGAGATCACTCGGTCTACTGCAGCGCCGCGCCGATGGCACTTACTGGAGTCCGATGGCGGAGCACCCCATGCTGGTCGGTGCGTGGCATCCCCAGATTGTGCTGCCGCGCGAGTTCGATACGCGCTATTCGGCAAGCGAGCGCAGCCTCATCCTGGCGCACGAGCGCGCTCACGTCGAGCGCCGCGATGCGATGACAAACTGCATCGCGCTGGCACTTGTATGTGTGTTCTGGTTCCACCCTCTGATGTACTGGGCCTGGAACCGATTCCGGTTCGATCAGGAGGTGGCTTGTGATGCAGCCGTCATCCGGCAGTCGAAGGTTCCTCATCGGCGCTATGCGCAGGCGCTCGCGAAAACCCAGCTCACCAACCCCACCGCGATCGCCTTCGGTTGGCGACGCCGTCATCCCCTGATAGAGCGAATCGCGATCCTCCGACGTCCAACGCCCACTCGCAATCGGCGCTTGCTGGGCTATGCCTTCGCGCTGGCTCTGACGCTTTGCGGAGCTTACATCGTGTGGGTCGCTCAACCAGGTCTGCCAGACTCGAGGATCGAGAGCAATTCGCGGATCGTCATTGCGCCTCGATAGCGGCGAAGTCCAGTGCACGAGATCTCGGCCTGCAGACTACCGCGCTGCCTCTCGCTTGTGCGACAATGTCAAGCACTAGATCGCAAGGCGACCCGGTTCGGGGCATGAGTGCGACGACGGCTCTTACGCGGCAGATGCTCGAATGGATCGCCGTTCACCCGCGTGACTATGCGGAGGTGATGGGGGCGTGGCGAACGTCCTGCCCGCGGCTGTCGATCTGGGAGGATGCCTACCTCTCGGGCTTGGTCGAGTACGAGACGGGAACTGGGAAGGTCACCGTGAGTGCGGCGGGCAAGGCGTTCCTGGCTGGCATGCATGACGGCTAGCCGTCACAACACCTGACGGCCCGGCTGAGTTGTGCTCCGATCTTTTGAT
>Ga0123356_10003669_pt1 | contig 15999 bp, 10 predicted proteins | sample TergutEmb28metaG_2_FD_92546 | JGI IMG/M metagenome (GOLD analysis project Ga0123356, IMG submission 92546) | Embiratermes neotenicus P3 segment gut microbial communities from Petit-Saut dam, French Guiana - Emb289 P3 | ecosystem: Host-associated > Arthropoda: Insects > Digestive system > Gut ... | reverse complement strand
GTTCGACTTCTCCGCGAGCTGGACCGACACTGGGGGTGCGGTCGGAGCCGCCGGGGACGCCACCGCCGACCGGGGCGCCACCGCCGACCGGGACGCCACCACCGACCAGGACGCCACCACCGACCAGGACGCCACCGCCGACCGGGTCGGCAGCGCGGACGTGGTGCTCGCGGCCGACGTCTTCTACCAGCGCGAACTGGCCGAGCTCGCGCTAGCGTTCCTGACTGGCGCGGCCAGGTCAGGTGCCGAGGTGCTCGTCGCCGACCCAGGCCGAGCCTTCGTGCCGCGAACCGCCCTGAGCCCGCTCGCGACCTACGAGGTCCCGGTCCTGCCCGTCCTGGAAGACGGCTCCATGAAGACCGTCACGATCTACCGCGTGGAGATCTGACCTAGGTCACCGCCGGAGCGCCACGCTCTACGCGGTGCCTCCCGCAGGGTCTGGGGGACGGCGTCCCCAGACGGGGGTGCAGGGGGCTGGGGGACGGCGTCCCCAGACGGGGTGCAGGGGCGCATCCCCCTGCAAGCAGCAGCGAGCTTAGTAGCGGTTGCGGCCGCCGCGCAGGGCCGGGGACAGAACCTCGCCGACCGCCTCAACGAGCAGTGACATCTCGTAGGAGACGAGCTCGGTGTCGCAGTCGGGAGAGGCGAGGACGCAGAGCGAGGACCCGTCGCTGATCGCCTTAATGACCATCAAGCCGCCGGCCATCTCGACGAGCGCCTGCGTCGGCGCCCCGGCCTCGAAGATCCGCGCCGCGCCCGCCATGAGGCTGGCGAGGCCGGAGGTGATCGCCGCAAGCTGCTCGGCGAAGAAGTCCGGGATGCCCTCCGACAAGGCGAGCGGCACGCCGTCCGCGGATACCACGGCCGCGTGCGCTACGTCGGCGACCCGTGCGGTGAAGTCGCTGATCAGCCAGTTCAGGTCCTGACGGTATATGTAGCTCAACGGTCGCTTCCCTCTCCTGCACGCGGTGCCTGACCCGGCTGGCCCGTCTGGCCCGTCTGCGATTCCGCCCGGCGGGTTCCGCGCTGGAACCCGGAGAGCCGGCTGCGGGCGTGTTCCGGCGACCGTTGCGGGAGCGGCTGGCTGCCAGTCCCGCCAGCACCAGGTCGGCCGGCGGGTCCGGGTGTCCCACGGCCTGGCATGCCGTTGCCGCCAGGCTCGGCGCCCCGGATGGGCAGGCCAGCCTGGCTGACCGGACTGGTCTGGCCTGGCGGGGCGGATGGTCCGGACTGGGTCGGCTGGCCACCCGTTGCGCTACCCGGGATCAGGTTGGCCCGGGGAACGCGCACTGGCAGGCCAGCGATCGTCTGGTCGCTGGACGCCGGGTCAGCGACGATGTCGGCCGGGTTGCGGCCGCTACCCCAGCGCGGCCCGCCAAACCCGCTGTCCGGGGGGCTGTCGGTCACGCCGCCGCGGAACCACCCGGATGCGCTGCGGCCCGGCTGGGGCGGGCCGCCGTTCCCGTGTCCGTTGCCCGCGCCGTTGCCGGGAGCAGCGCCGTCGTATCCGCCGCCCTGGGCAAGCGCCACCGCGCTGTCCGCCAGGCGGGACCGCTCACCGCCGACCTGCCTGATCCCCGCAGTGGCCTGCGCTCCGATCGGCTGGGCCGCCCAGGTGCCGGTGTCCATCGCGCCAGTGCCGTACCTGCCAACTCGCTCGATCACGCTGTCCGGCAGCCACACCAGGGCAGACAGGCCCTGCGGGTTGGCCGGCCGCAGCCGGACCCGTACCCGGTGCCGCTCCGCGAGCCGAGCCACGGCGAACAGGCCCATGTGCCTGGAGACCGACACATCGATCGTCGGCGGGTTGTCGAGCCGCCAGTTCATGTCCGCCAGTCGCGCCTCGGAAACGCCGATGCCCTTATCGAGGATCTCGATCAGGACGCCGCCGCTGGCCAGCTCCTGCATCGTCACCGACACCTGGGTGTCCTTGGGCGAGAACATGGTCGAGTTCTCGATCAGCTCGGCGAGCAGGTGCACCACGTCGGAGACGGCCTGGCCGATGATGGAAATGCCCGCCGGCACGTTCAGCGTGACCCGGTTGTACTGCTCGATTTCCGAGGTCGCAGCGCGGGCCACGTCCGCGAGGGGCACCGGCTCGGACCACTTGCGCGGGTTTTCGTGCCCGGCGAGCAGCAGCAGGTTCTCCGAGTTGCGGCGCATGCGGGTGACCAGGTGGTCCATGGAGAACAGGTTGCCCAGCCGGTCCGGGTCGTCTTCGTTCTGCTCCAGGGTGTCGATCATCCGCGCCAGGCGCTCGATGAGCGACTGGGAGCGTCGCGACAGGTTAACGAACATGGCGTTGAAGCTCGACCGCAGCACCGCCTGCTCGCCGGCCAGCCGGACGGCCTCGGAGTGCACCTGGTCGAAGGCGCGCGCCACCTGGCCGATCTCGTCCTGCGCGGAGACGTTAATGGGCGCGACCTCCATGGTCGCGGCGGACTCCGGGTTCTCGGAAAGCAGCCGGACCCGCTCGGGCAGCTGGACCGAGGCGATGTTCAGCGCGCCTGCCCGCAGCCGGCGCAGCGGGTTCACCACGGACCGGGCGACCAGCAGCGCGGCGATCATGACGATGAGCAGCACGACCACGGTGATGAGGAGGTACAGCAGCGCGGTGTCCTGCGCACCGGCCTCGAGCTGGCTCACGCGGCTGGAAATATTACCGGAGATGAGGCTCTCGGTGGACTGGAGCGCGTTGAGCTTGTCACCCAGGGCCGTATCCCAGGCGGCCAGGCCAGCCTGCTCGATCTGGCTGGCCGGCATGCCGGCAGTGACCGGGCTCTGCGGCTCGGTGCCGATGGACGAGGCGCCGCCTTGCCCTGTTGACGGCCGGGCCGGCTGGACGAGGTCGTCGAGCATCGGGCTGCCGGCCCACGTTACCGTGCCCTGCGGGTTAGTCGCCTGATTGTCGTTGGCGATGGCGTTCTGCTCGATGTTCTCCGCCGTGGCTATCTGCGCGGTGTGCGCACCGAGCGCGTTGACGAAGAAGGTGTGCTCGGCGGGCGTTGCCGCCTGCTGGAACGCCGCTTCGTCGACGAACTCCTCGTCGTAGGCCGTCGTCAGGTCCTGCACGTCGACCGCGTCGAAGAACGGGCTGGTAACGGTGAGCGGGCCCTTCTTCGAGACGAGGATGGGGCTCAGGGACACGTAGGTGTGGATCGGGTTCGCGCTGCCAGCCGTGGCGGCCGCGGCCGCCGCCGAGGCGAAGGCGAAGTTGAGGAACGCGCGCTGCTGTGAGACCTGCTCTTTCGCCAGTCCCAGCTCGTCGAGCGCCCGGACGTCGCTGGTCAGCTGCGAGTCGGCGACACCCTGTCCTACCTGGCCGGTCAGGGTGAGCAGGTCGCTGATCACGGCACCGTAGTTCAGGATGATCGACGCTTCCGACTGCGGCGGGGAGTTCGGCCCGAACGTGCTGTGCAGCACGTTGACGTTGGACGGGCTGAGGTCCGAGAGGGCGGTCGTGGCGTCAGCCTGAATGTTGGCCGGGAAGGCGCTCCCGATGCCATGCAGTGCTGCAACCACACCTGGGAGGTCGCTGTCGGTCTGGTTATACAGCGGGGTGAGCGTGGCCGTATCCGGGGCGATCTGGCCCTCTTGGGTGACGGTCGCGTCGCGCTCGTTCTGCAGGTCGTTCACCAGGACTGTCAGCTTCTGGCCGAGGCTGGTGAGCTGCGCCACCTGGGAGAGCTGTCCCGCGGTGGACTCCGCGTCCGCGACCCGCAGGCCGCCGAAGACGAGCCCCATGACCAGCGCGGCGATGATGACGGCGATAAGCCTTCGGCGGACAGGCCAGTGCGACAAGGTGAACATCACCGGCATCCGTCGCACTGAATTGATATTCTTCGATTCAGCGTCCTGATTGCCCGGCGGAAGGGCGCGCCCGCGCGCGCCCGTAGCACCATGGGTTCCCATTAGTCTGTGTCCTCGCTGGAAAGCGAAACTTGTCGCACGCCGCTGTATCGTCAGAGCGGGACGCGACCGGAGTACCCCGCAACCAACCGCCCTTGCAGCACAAGACTCTGTGCTGCGGGCCACTTTAGTGCGTTCGTCGATGGGATATCCGGCATATGCGGACTAGTGATCATAAAGTTGTGGATCGCCCCAGGTCATCGCGCTGCTGGCCGGGATAACGACAAGGCCGCCGGAACGGAAGTTCCGGCGGCCTTGTCGCTGAGTGCCGCTTACAGCTTCTTGACCGCGCCGCCGAGGTAAAGCTCGCCGATCTCCGGGTGCTCGAGCACCTCCCGGCCGGTGCCGGCCAGCCGTACCGTGCCGTTCTCCATGACCACGCCGTGATGCGACAGCTTGAGTCCGGCCCGGGCGTTCTGCTCCACGAGCAGCACGGTGGCGCCATTGGTGTTCATCTGCCGGGCTGCGTCGAACACCGACTTGAGCACCATCGGCGACAGGCCCATCGACGGTTCGTCGAGCAGGATGAGCGCGGGGTCGAGCATCAGCGCGCGGGCGAACTCAACCAGCCGCTGCTGGCCGCCGGACAGCGAGCCGGCCTTCATTTGCGACCATCCCCGCACCTGGGGAAACAGGTCGAAAACCGCGTCGATCCGGGTGCCGATCTTGGACCGGTCCTTGATCGTGTAGCCGCCGAGGTCGATGTTCTCGTGCACAGTCATGTCCGGGAACAGGCTGTGGTTCTGCGGCACCTGGACCACGCCCAGATTCAGGATCTGCCGCGGCGACTTGCCGTTCAGCTTCTCACCGCGCAGCGTCACCGTGCCGAGCCGCGGCCGCAGCAGGCCGCTGATCACGCGCATCACCGTGGACTTGCCCGCACCGTTCGGTCCGACTACGCAGGTGATGGCGCCCTGGGGCACATCGAAGGTGAGACCACGGAGCACGTCACCGCCGCCGTAGCCCGCCACCACGCCATCCATGGTCAGCAGCGGTTCGGTCATCGGACGTCCTCCTCTTCCAGATCCACGCCGAGGTAGGCATCGAGGACCCGCTTGTCCGTGCGGACGATCTCCGGCGGGCCGCTGACCACCGTCGCTCCCGACTCGAGCACGGTGATGTTGGAGCAAAGCCCCATCACGAACTCCATGTTGTGCTCGACGAGCAGGAACGTCTTGCCCTGCTCGGTGTTGAGGTAACGGATGCGGTCGGCGATGTGGTTGATCAGCGTCGGGTTGACCCCGCCGGCCGGCTCATCGAGCAGGATGACCGCCGGGTCGGCGACGAGCACATAGGCGAGCTCGAGAAGCTTGCGCTGGCCGTAGGAGAGCGAGCCAGCCAGCACGTCGGCGTGCCCCTCGATGCCGACGAACTTCAGCAGCTCGTGCGCGTGCCGCCGGTGGTGCGTCCAGGCGTCCCGTCCGAACCAGGAGAGCACGTTCTTCGGCCGGTCCTTCGCCTGCGCCGCGACCAGCATGTTCTCCAGGACGGTGAGCCTCGAGAAGATCCGCGTGAGCTGGAAGGTGCGGCCAATCCCGGCGGCGAACACCTTGTCGGGGCCCCAGCCGGTGATCTGCCGGTCGCTGAACAAGACCTGGCCTTCGTCCGGCCGCTCGTAGCCGGTGATGACGTTGAACAGCGTGGTCTTGCCCGAGCCGTTCGGCCCGATCAGGCCAGCCACGGTGCCTTCCTCGACGGCGATGGTCGCCCCGTTGAGCGCCTGGTTGCCGCCGTAGGCCTTCTTGATGCCTTCCGTGCGCAGCAGCGCGGTCACCGGGCACCTCCTGAGCTCACGGACGATGGGGATGACGGGGTAGCCGCGGCGCCGGGAACAGCGCCCATGGTGGTGGCGGGGATGACCGCGGGGCGCCCCTTCATGCGGAGCTTCTTGATCAGCTCGCCGCCGGTCGGGATGATCCCGCGCGGCATCAGGAGCACCACGATGAGGAAGATGCCGCCTAGCAGGATCTCACTGAGCGACCCGCCGCTGAACTGCGGCTGGGTGTTCAGCCAGAGGGTCAGCGGCTCGATGATCACCGCGCCGAGGACCGCCCCGGCGATCGTCCCGTAACCGCCGAGGAACGCCATCAGCGCGAGGGTCAGGTCGAACAGCGGGTTGAATCCGGTCTGCGGCTCGACCTGGTTGATGTAGAAGAACCAGACCGCGCCGATCATCGCGGTGATCGCGCCGGAGATCACGAACGCCGACAGCTTCACGCGCATCGTCTTGACACCAAGGCCACGGGCGCGGTCCTCGTCGTCCCGGATCGCCCGGAGCTGAAGGCCGAATCTCGCCCGCCGGATGATCCAGGCGATGAGGATGGTGCCGGCCGCGAAGGCCAGGGCGATGTAGTAGAAGGGGTTGTTGTAGGTCTGCGCCGGCCAGGTGAGGAACGGAGAGGTCAGCCCGCTGGAGGATCCGGTAAAGCCGAAGTTGAACGCCATCAGCTGGAAGATGAAGAAGACCGCGATCGTCAGCACGATGAACGTGTGCCGCCGTACCCGGAGCGCGATCAGGCCGAACGGCACCGCGATCAGCGCGCCAACCGCGCCGCAGACCGGGAGCAGGGCGAAGACCGCATCGCCCTGGATGTTCCAGTGCTTGGCGATCAGGCCCATGGCGTAAGCGCCGCTGCCGTAGAAGACCGCCTGCCCCAGCGAGATGTAGCCGGTGTTGCCGGAGAAGATGTTCCACGCCACCACCGAAGTCACGAAGATCATCGTGAAGACGCCGTAGTTGGTGACCGCCGGGTTCGGGAAGACCTGGGGGAATGCCAGCGCGATCACGGCGAGAACTACCAGCCCGCCGCCCTTGAGGAGGTTGTCGCCCTTGAGGAGGTTGTCGCGGTTCACTGGGCCCGCACCGCCTTCCTGCCGAAGAAACCGGTCGGCTTGACGAGCAGGACCACGACGAGCGCCGCGTAGAAGACCGTGATCGCCCAGGTCGGCTGCCAGATGTCCACCACCGACTCCAGGGTGATCATGAAGACGGACGCGGCGAGCGCACCGCCGACGCTGCCCATACCGCCGAGGATAATGATGGCCAGCAGCCGCGAGATCAGGTCGTAACCGCTGTTGGCGTTGAACGCGTTGGTCGCTCCGTACACCATGCCGCCGGCCGCGGTGACCGCCACGCCGATCCCGAAGGTGAGGGCGGCGGTCCGGTTCACGTCGATGCCGACGAGTCGGGCCGCCGTCTCGTCCTGCATGGTCGCCCGGACGCTGCGGCCGAACCTGGTCCGGTAGAGCAGCAGGTAGATGACCCCGACGAGGGCGAGCGCGAGGATGAAGCCGAACACGTAGATCCACGGCAGGTAGAAGCCGAACACGTGCACCGTCGAGGTGACGTAGGAGGCGCTGAGCGTCACGTTGTTGGCGCCGTAGATCTTGTAAAGGATGCCCTCGATGATCAGCGCGACCGCGTACGTGACGAGCAGCGTCATCGACGTCCGCTCGGAGCCGCGCAGCCGCCTGATGAACAGCCAGTGGATCACCACGCCGACCGCGAACATCGCGGGGATGGTAATCAGCAGCCCGACAAACAGGTCGATGTGCGCCTTGGTGGACAGCGAGTAACTGAGGTAAGCGCCCAGGATAACCAGGATGCCCTGGGCGATGTTAATGATGTCGAGCACGCCGAAGATCAGCGTGAGGCCCACTGCCATGAGGGCATATACGCCGCCGACGAGTATCCCGTCAACGATGGCCTGGGCTATCTCCTTGCCCATAAACACTCCGTCCTGGTTCGGATATCTGTACCCCGGTTGCCTGGGGTGACTACTTGTCGCCGCGCGCCCGGAGCGCCAGGCAACCGGGCGCGCGACGGCAAGGCGGGGAGGTTCCCCGGACTAACTCAGCTGAACCGCTCAGCTTGACCACGGGGTCTTGGGGTTGAGGAACGCCACCGAACCCGGTGCGGTCGACGGGAAGACCTGAACGAAGTTCGTCCCGGTGTTCTGCCACTGGAAGATGAAGGCGTCCGCCAGGGCGTTCTCGCCGAGCGAGTCGAACTTGACGTTGCCCTGCACCGTGCTCAGCGTGACGCCGCTGTGCAGGTAGGCGATGATCTTCGCGTTGTCAGTGCCGCCGGTCGCGGTGATCGCGGCGGAGACCACCTGGCCGACGGAGTAGGCCTCGGCGACGTCAGCGTTCACGCCGGACGCATTGCCGCCGTACTTCGCGACGTACTCGGCGACCATCTTCTGGCTCGACGCGTCCTTGAAGCCGCCGTACCAGGTGTTGGGCACCATCATGCCGTTAGCGTTGCCCGCGCCGACCGCGCTGGTGAAAGACGAGCCCTGGTCGGGACCAGCCGCCGCGAGGAACATCTTCGGCGTGAAGTGCTGCTGCTCGAACGCCTGCATGAACGCCTGGACGGTCGGCACGTCGGTGGAGCCGAGAATCACGATGTCCGGGTTCTTCGACGCCACCTGGTCGGCCGGGCCCTTATAGTCCGCGACCTCTTCAGGGAAGGTGTTGGAGTAGACCGTCTTGACACCGGCCGCCTGCAGCTCCTTCTGCGCAAGCGAGACCGGAGGCGTGGCGAACGGGTCCTGCGCCGAGGGGTACGCGGCGGTCAGGCTGTCCCTGGTGGAGGCCGGCAGCGACTCGATGTAGTTGATGAACGGCTGGAACTCGTCCGCGATCGGCAGCGACACGTCGAAGATGTTGTGGTCGGCCTCGTTGGACGCGGTGTCGAAGACCGTCGGCGCACCGCCGGCGCCCTCGACGAACGCGTACCCGTTGCGCGCCGCGACCGCGGCCGCCGGGGTGGTCAGCAGCGACGAGAACGGCCCGAAGGTCAGGTCGACGTGATCGCTGTTGATCAGCGTCTCGTAGTTGGTGACGACCTGGTTCGAGTCGCTGTTGTCGTTCAGGATTGTCAGCTTCACCTGGCGGCCCATGATGCCGCCAGCCTTGTTGACGTCAGCGGCCCACAGCTCGTAGCCCTTCTGGTACGCCGTGCCGTCCGTCGAGAAGTCGCCGCTCAGGGAGAGGGACGCACCGATGGTGATAGGCGTGTTGTTCGCGGCCGGGGAGCTGGAGCTGGAGCTGGTGTTCGTGCTGGTGCTGCTCGTGCTACTGCTGCTGCCACTGCTGCTGCATGCGGCAAGAACACCGACGGAGAGCGCAACAGCGCCTACCGCGACAGCGTTCCTGGAGAACCAGGGGAGGTGTGCGCTCACGCCCGGTTCCTCCTTCCTCATCGCTCAGATTTCTTCGGAATCGAGCCCGTGGATGCCTCCGCGCGCTCACCTTCGGGGTTATACCGGCGGAATCCGCCTGCCGCGCGATAAACGCGGCGAAATGTACGTCACCGTGACCTGCCCAGCGGGTCACGGAGCTGATTTAACAATCGTTTGCACCAGAGAGTGGACCTGATCACAGGGGTTTGTCAATGCTGGATGTCCAATTTGTTACACAAAAGTCCTCCGAGGGGTGTTTGTGACACTGGGGAGGGGCGGTGACCAGAGCGCCAAGGGTGGCGGCGCTCGAGGACCGGGACACGACATATCGTACATGACGGAACATATCAGGCCTTGCGCAGAACAAACTATTGCAATCGTATGCAGACGGTCTCAAGCAAGGACATATACATTGTGCCGGACATCTAGTAGGAGCGCTGGTTTTTGTGGCGAACCACAATCATCAGCCGCGGCCCCGGCCCCGAGCTGGGTGCCGGAGCAGGATGGTGTTTTCTGTGCCCGCCGCGTGCTCAGGCGGCGCGGTCGACCCTCTGATGACGAGCTCCGGTGCGAGGAACAGGATCTTCACCGGGCCCTCTCCTGACTCGACCCGCTCCACGAGCAGCGTGGCGGCCTCGGTGCCGAGCTGGTAGTGCGGGAACCGGACCGTGGATAGCGGCGGGCGCAGCCGGTCGATGAACGGCATGTCGTTGAACCCGGTCACCGACACATCCTCCGGGCAGCGCAGCCCCAGTTCGTCGAGCGCGCCGTAGCAGCCGATCGCGAGCATGTCGTTGGCGGCGAGCACCGCGGTGAGGTCATCCGCCGCCTCGAGCAGCTCCCGGCCGCAGCGCAGCCCTTCCTCGATCGTGTACCCGGTCGCAGCGACGATCTGGCCCTCGCCGACCGGCAGGCCGTGCGTCCGCATGCCGTCGGTGAACCCGCGGAGCCGGGCCACACCGGTAGAAATGTCCTGCGGACCGGCGATGTGGCCGATCCGGGTGTGCCCGAGCGACGCAAGGTGCGCGACCGCCGCCCGCACGCCCTGTTCGTTGTCGACAGCGACCGACGAGAACGGGTAGTCCTGCGCGATCCGGTTCATCAGCACGACCGGCACGTCGGCCTCGGCCGCCTCGGCCAGTATCGGGTTGTTGAAGGTCGCGGTGGCGAGCACGAACCCGTCCACGTGCCGGGCACGCATCTGCTCGAAGACGAGCCGTTCCTTGTGCAGGTCGCCGTCGGTGTTGCCGATGAGGGCGACATAGCCGTACTCGGCGAGCCGGTCCTCGAGGCCCCGCACGATCGGCGGGAACAGCGGGTTGTTCAGGTCAGGTATCAGCACGCCGATCGTGTGCGAGCGCCGGGTCCGCAGGCTCCGCGCGACCGGGTTGGGCCGGTAGCCGAGGCGCTCGGCCGCTTCGGCGACCCGCTGTGCGGTGTCCTCGCTGACCAGCAGCTTGGTTCCCGGGTTGAGCGCGCGCGATGCCGTGGCCGGGTGCACACCCGCCGCCGCGGCCACGTCTCGCAGTGTGGCCGGCCGGTCGTTGTGGGGCATCGCGCCTCCATTGTGATCGCGTTCCGTCAGGCGCCGTACCAGGGGAAACGATGTCCCATGTGCGCTCTAGCTCACAGTACAGAGCCGGCGCCTCCCCCGCCACGTGCTCGGACGGAGTGCTACAGAGCGCGGGTCGCTGAGATGACGATGACCCAGGAGCGCTCGCGGCGGCCGGCCGCCGCCGTGGCGGCGCTGCCGATGGACGTGTGGGTCCAGGTCAGCTTGTAGTGCGGCAGCAGAGTGCGTGGGCGGCGCGGCCGCGGGACGGTGTGGGCAACGGCGTCGGCGGTCAGGTCGCGGCGGTGCTCGGCGGCCAGGGCGGCAGTCAGTTCGGGGTGCATGGCAGGGCTCCTTGAGGTCTGGCGCGCCCGGCCGGCAGGCAGCAGGCGCTGAATTAAGATGTATCGCGTTTGACTGATCCGGTCAAGATATATCGTGAATCTCGCTGGGTTCCCCGCGCGGCGCTCGGGCCGTTTCGCTATGACTTCACGCTACGCAGGGGGTCTGACATTCCATGGCTTTCGCGCTGTCCGGCACAGTGTTTTCGGCACTGTTTACGACGTACCGGCAGCGCCTTTCTCATCGGTGTCGGGTAGCAGGGCGGCGAGGTCCTCACGGAGGAAGCCGAAGACGTTGAACTCCACCGGCAGCGCGCCAGCGGGGCGCAGCGAAGGGTTGCGGCCGCGCTCGGTATAGCGCAGGAACATCGTGTGGAACTCGTCCTGAAGCGCCTGGGCCTCCGCTGGCGTCAGGAAGAGGATCGACTGGTGGGCCGTGGTCATGGCTGACCACTCCGGCGGCCTGTCGGCGGCGAGAGTGGCCCTGATCCGCGCGAGCTGCCGGTCGATCCAGACCTGCTCGAGCGCGTTGGCGGCCACCACCGCCTGCTGGTCGTCCAGGTCAGTCGTCGAGAGGCGGATGGTCGTGGCCATAGCCTTCCACGGGCGCTCCCGGCCCCGGCCGCCGCCCGCTTCCTCTATGAACCCGTACTTGGCGAGGGTTCGCAGGTGGAAGGCGCAGTTTGCCGGAGACTCGCCGAGCGCCTCGCTGGCCTGGGTGGCGGTCAGCGTCTCGTGTACCGCGAAGAGCTCGACCAGCGCGATACGCAGCGGGTGGGCCATGGCGCGCATCGACTTCGGGTCCGTCAGGGTCAGCATGTCCTCGGCAGTGCCGTCCGGCCGAGGAGTCTCGTTCTCGTTTGGTTCGGAACTCACATTTCGAAAGACTACTCTCGAAAGAGTTCTTTCGCAAGAGTCTGGAAAGATCTCTTCCGAAAGAGTTCTTTCGTTGACTGCGCCGGACTGGCATGAGCCCCCCGGAAGCGCGCGGCGGAGCTCAGGGCGTGGGACGATTGGGACATGCGGATCACCGGGGTCGAGTCGACCGATCTGTTCACGGGCACCGTCGGGCGGGCGCTGCAGGTAGTACGGCTCACTGTCGCGGCGACCGAGCCGGGCGAGGCGGGGGCCATCGCGACCCTGCGGGTGATGGGTGCCGGAGTCACGGGGGACGGGGCGGGAACCACGGGACCGTTCCGTATCACGCTTGGTGAACCGGGGGAAGGCCGCACTGGCGAGGTGAGCGTCGCCGTGACCGCGGCGCCGGGGACCACGCTGCCGGTCACCGCGATCGCGGAGACGGACGGCGGGCGAGCGGAGCTCGACGGGGCGATCACCGTGGCGGAGCCAGGGTGGACGATGTGGATGGTCTCGCACTTTCACTACGACCCCGTGTGGTGGAACACGCAGGGGCAGTTCACCGAGGCGCGGCTCGTGCTGCCCGACGAGGACGGCCAGCTGCCGGACACCCGGACCGCGTTTGACCTGGTACGGCTGCACCTGGAAAAGGCGCGGCGGGATCCCGACTACAAGTTCGTGCTCGCCGAGCTTGACTACCTCAAGCCGCACTTCGACGCGTTCCCGCAGGAACGGGCCTACTTGCGGTCGCTTCTTGCCGACGGGCGGGCCGAACTCGTCGGCGGCACGTACAACGAGCCGAACACCAACCTGACCGGCGCGGAGACGACCATCCGCAACGCGGTGTACGGGATGGGCTTCCAGCGCGGCGTGCTCGGGGCGGAGGTCGGATCGGCGTGGATGCTTGACGCGTTCGGGTTCGACCCCGGGTTCCCCGGGCTGATGGCGGCGGCCGGCCTGTCGTCCTCCTCGTGGGCACGCGGGCCATTTCACCAGTGGGGGCCGGATACGAACACCCGGATGCAGTTCCCTTCGGAGTTCGAGTGGCTCTCCCCCGATGGCGCGGGGCTGCTGACCGCGTACATGACCAACCACTACGGTGCGGGCTGGGAACTGCATAAGGCCGGTGACCTGGACCTAGCGCTATCCGCCGCGTACGGGCAGTTCCGGTCCCTCGCACCGGTCGCGGCGACGCCGAACGTGATGCTGCCGGTCGGGTCTGACCATGTGATACCCGCGCGGTGGGTGACGGACGTCCAGCGGGCATGGTCGCAGCGCTACGTCTGGCCGCGGTTCGTTTCCGGGCTGCCGCGGGAGTTCTTCACCGCGGTCCGGTCCGCCGTCGAGGCTTCGCCTCGGCGGTACTGGATCATGCCGCAGACGCGGGACATGAATCCCGTCTACACCGGCAAGGACGTGTCTTACGCCGACACCAAGCTGGCAGCGCGCGCCGGGGAGACAGCCGTGCTGGAGGCCGAGCGGCTTTCTACGCTGGCGTGGCTGCGCGGCGCCCCGTATCCGGCGGAGTCGCTGGACAAGGCGTGGCGGCAGCTCGCCTACGGCGCGCACCACGACGGAATCACCGGGACCGAGTCCGACCAGGTGTACCTGGACCTGCTCGCCGGATGGCGGGAGGCATGGCAGCGCGGCGACGAGGCGCGGCGGGACGCGATCGCGTTCCTGACCGGTAGTGCTGGTTCCGCCGATCTTGACGGTTCCGCCGATCTTGACGGTTCCGCCGATCCTGCGGGTTCTGCTGGACCTGCCGGTTCGGCCGGGCCGTCGGAGGGCGGCCTGGCGGTGACGGTAACCAACGGGCTCGCGTGGGAGCGGGACGGGATGGCGACCGTAACGGTGCGGCTAGCAGAGCCGGGCACGCCGTGGCTCGCGGTTCTCTGGCCCGGCTCCCCCGACTCCGCCGGCTCCCCCGGTGCAGCCAGCTCCGCGCATGGTGCGATCGAGGTTCCCGCCCTCGCCGAGGGCGTGCGGCGGCACCCGGACGGGTCGCTCGCCGAGGTAACGCTCACCTTCCGTGCGACCGGAGTGCCAGCGCTCGGGTTCCGCCGGTACCCGCTGCGTTCGGTCGCCGCGCCGGGTTCCGCGGCCGCGCAGGATTCCTGGGCCGCACCGGGCTCCGGGGATGCCGGCAGAGCGGCGGCGGGCTGGACGGATGTCGAGGGGCTGACGATCGAGAACGACGCCTTCCGTGTCCAGGGTGATGCGGCGCGGGGCGGGGCGCTCGGACCAGTCAGCGATAAGCGATCCGGGCGTTGCCTGCTGACCGGGCCGGGTAACGAACTCATCCTGCAGGCCGAGTACGAGCAGCACCCGCGCTGGGGAGAGGGCCCGTGGCACCTGTCGCCGAAGGGTCCGGGGACCGGCTCCGCGACCGCCGCGGCATCCGTCAAGGCGCAGCGGTGCCCGGCGGGGTCACGGCTGGTTTCGGCTTATACGCTCGGTGACCTGTCGGTGGTGGCGGAGACCATCTTGTGGGACGGCTCCGACCGGATCGAATTCCGAACCCACGTATCCGGGTCGATCGGCAAGGATCACCTGCTGCGGGTGCGCTTCCCGGCCAGCCTGCCCGGCGGGCTGCCGGTGTATCAGACGGCGACGGCAGTGATCGGGCGGCCGTTCGGTGCGCCGGAAGCGGACGTGGCAGAGCACTGGTGGACCCTTGACAACCCCGCGAACCACTGGTTCGGGGTCGGCTCGGTCGCCCGCGCCGTGCTGTCCGGGCCGGGCGACGACGCGGGCGAGGTTCCGGTCGCGCTCGGCGTCGCCGAGGTGATCCCCCCGGATGACGTCCCCGCCGAGTCCCAGTCGCTCATCAAGGACCTGCTCGTCTGGCTCGCGCGGGCCGGCGTGACCGCGACGACCTCACGGGCGGCCGGGCCACGGTACGGATCGGTTGACCTGGACTCCAACCTGCCGGATTTCCGGATCGCGCTCGGCGGCCCGTCGGAGAACGCGTTCACCGCCGAGGTGCTGGCCGCCAGCGACCCGGCCATCGCCAAGCGGCTCGCCAAACTCGTCGCGGACACCGGCACGGCACGGCTATGGGTGCCGGCGAAGCAGTCGAGGGCAGCGGCCTTCGCTCCGGGCGCCGACCTGCGCGGACCCCGTGACCTGCCGGTGCTGATCGTGGCGACCGCAGACCCGGCCGAGTTCGAGCAGGCCATCGTGGCGCTGAACCAGGACACGCGGAACCTTGCCATCCCGGCCGAGGCGGCCGAGGCGGGCGCGGTTCCGCACGGGGACCAGCCACTGGCGGACGGGGCGGTTGCCGTGTTCAACCGGGGGACGCCGTCCGGCGTGGTCACGCCAGACGGGACGCTGTGGATGTCGCTGTTCCGGGCGTGCTCGTCCTGGCCGAGCGGGGTCTGGATCGACGGCGACCGCCGGGCCACACCGGACGGGTCGTCGTTCGCGTGGCAACACTGGTCGCACACGTTCCAGTACGCCCTCACCTCGTCGGGCACCGACCGTGACTGGCGCTCAGCGGGGTTCAACTCCGCCGCTGAGGACTACAACCACGATCTGGTGGCGGTCCTGACCACGGCCGACGGCGCGGATCCGGAACCGGACGGGCAGCTGTCGATCGGGTACGATTCGGCCGGTTCGACTGGTTCGCCGAACGTGACGCTGCTGGCGCTTAAGCCCTACGGCAACCCGCTGGCGGGCGGCTGGCCTGCAACTCCATCAGCGGCGCGTGAGGTGACCGTCCGGCTGCACGAGACCGACGGACGGCCGGCGACCGCCCGGGTGCGGCTCGCGGCCGGGATCGAAGCCGCCTGGCGGGCTGGCCTGCTGGAAGAGACACGCGGCGAGCAGCTTGAGGTCGTAGACGGCATCGCGTCCGTGCGCCTCATGCCATTCGAGACGGTCACCGTGGTGGCGCGCGTCGGATCGGTCGCTTCGTCCGCCGGGCCTTCCGGCGGACTCGCCGCGGAACGGGCAGCGGCCAGGCGGCCCGAGCCCGTGCAGCCGGTTTACGCACGCTACTGGCTGCCGGGGAAGGGGCCGGCCCCGGCCGGGAACGTACCGGTCGCAGTCCACTTCGCGCCTACCCGGGCCACGCTCAACGCCCCGGCCGCAGGCTTCGGTGACCCCTGGCCGGACAGTCCCGGCGAGGCCTCCGACGGCGGCCCGG
>Ga0123356_10003668_pt1 | contig 16000 bp, 19 predicted proteins | sample TergutEmb28metaG_2_FD_92546 | JGI IMG/M metagenome (GOLD analysis project Ga0123356, IMG submission 92546) | Embiratermes neotenicus P3 segment gut microbial communities from Petit-Saut dam, French Guiana - Emb289 P3 | ecosystem: Host-associated > Arthropoda: Insects > Digestive system > Gut ... | reverse complement strand
GCCCAGTTGTTTAGCAGCGCAGGTTTAGCCCAGTCTTTTTAACGGTCGAATTGACCAAGAAACAATCGGACTAACCAGCAACACAAACTATTGGCTCGTGTCTTTCATAAACTCTTTTTAGAAGGTCTTGGGTGCTTAGTTTTTTGTTGCTCCATTGCGTTACTAATTCGCCAAAATTGTCCGGCGCGGGCTTGATTGGTCGTCCGAAGCGGATGCCTCTTGCTTTTGCAGCGGCGATTCCTTCGCGTTGGCGTTGGCGAATGTTGTCACGCTCGCTATGCGCCACAAAAGAGAGGATCTGTAAAACTAAGTCGCTGATGAAGGTTCCCATAAGGTCTTTGTGTAAGCGTGTATCGAGAAGCGGCATATCAATGACTGCTATGTCAACGCCTTTTTCCTTTGTCAGTATGCGCCATTGTTGTTGTATGTCCTCATAGTTGCGCCCCAATCGGTCAATGCTTTTGATGTACAAAAGATCGCCCGCTTTGAGGTTTTGTATAAGCGTTTTGTAAGCAGGCCGATCAAAATTCTTGCCGCTTTGCTTGTCCATAAATACGTTTGATGACGAAATACGTAGTTCGTTCATCGCATGGGTCTGTCTATCCTCGTGCTGGTCTTTGCTTGAAACTCTGATGTATCCGTAAATTTCCAAATAAAATCACCTCCGTTTTGCTTTTACTGTAGCATAAATTCGAGAGGTGCCAATATTTTTTGGAGACTTGTCTAAAAAGAGATTATTCAAAACCAATTAACAGGACAAACGAAGGGCACAAACCGCCGAACTTGACCCGAAGGGCGGAACTGTTCTGCGTCAAAGGCGACGGCTAATGTCAACAAAAGCTACAACTAAACAATAGCTGGTAGCTACATATATTGCCGATATTGTTAAATGGGTCCAGAACAGAAACGGTTTAGGTGTCCTTGTGAGTGTCGAGTTTGCAGAAGCCCACATTCTATCCCAACAAATGAACAGCGAATTAACTGACAAAAAAGTTGCCGCCTATAAATTAGCAAATTGTACAAAATTCCAAAACATGGGTTTCATCAGTCCCCGCCTTTCTGATTTTGAGCGATTATGCGACCAAACGGTTGAAACAGTTATCTGTCACGGCAATGTTGTTCGGGTCAAATTTTCTGATGCCCAAAACCTGCTTTTGGCACCTGAATATGGTGGCATAATTCTTTTCCACAAAAAAGACGGCCTAATCCCAGAAAAATTCCACCTCAAACTAGACTTCACCGACCAAACAGCTCTAACGGTTCTCTTAACCGGTATGGGTATTATCCATGCCCTTGCAGACAACGATCTCGATACCAGTTATCTCTACAGACGGGATTTCTCCCAAACCCTCTCACCAATCGATAAAGACTTCACTTTTGAGGGTTTCTCCGAGACGCTTTTGAAAAAAAATGTAAACCTAAAAACTGCACTGGTGGGTAAAGATGCCGTCGTTGTAGGTTTAGGCAATAGTGCTTTCCAAGATGTTGTTTACCGTGCTGGTATTCATCCCAAACGGAGAGCCTCCGAGCTCACCGAAGCTGAACGTCATAAGCTCTATGATGCCATAGGGTCTTTGGCCAAACAGAGACTCAATTTGGGCGGCAAAACCCAATTTGTTGATCTCTATGGTGGACGCGGCAAATACGCGTCAGTCATGTATTCTGCTATGGCAGGCAAGCTCTGTGGGGTATGCGGTACTGAGGTGATAAAGCTGAGTTTAGGCGGAGGCTACTGTTGTATCTGTCCAGGTTGTCAAAAATAGCTGTTTTGGTAAAGCTTAAATGGTGGAACATAAGCATTAAGTTTTTTAAAAAGGTTGACAAATAAATGTCCCAAGTCCTAATCATGTATTGGTGGTCGAATGGGAATTAAACTATCCAAATCCGATAAAGCTTTCATACAAAAACTCCCTGTTGGGCGTCTAGCAACAGCGACTGAGGACTGTGAACCCGTCGTGCGGCCAGTTTGGCCCGTTTTTGACGGTGTCTACTTCTACATAGCCTCTGATCCTGATACCCCTAAACTGGAACATATCGAAGCTAACCCACAGATTTCCCTAGTTATCGACGACTACGACCGCGAAAACTGGTCTAACATCAAAGGTATCCGTATCCAAGGTGAAGCAGAGTTGCTCTGGGACGGCGAAGAATACCGCTATGCCCATGAATTACTCAAAGAAAAATTCCCCGAGTACCAAACAGAAGAAGGCGGATGGAAAGAAGGCGACCTGCCCATAATTAAAATCACCCCAACCAGCTTTTACCGCTGGAACCAGGGTCACTGGAAATAAACCTCCCTTCCAACTGTTACCGCCACAACAGACTGCTCACTGCGCAACACAAATCCTATTTCTCTTTCTCTTTGTTGTTCTCCTTTTATGACCCCTTTTCTCTTTTGTGACTATCTTTAACGTCTTAAAAGTGTTGTTCTCTATTTTTAACTGTGGTCTCTTGTTGTCCCGATCTAGTGCTGGTTCTGTTGCTTAAGCGTACATAACCCATAGTAGTTGTTAGCGTAGTATTGTCGGGTTTTTTTGGCAAAGTTTTTTTAAGGTTATCTTCTTAACAATTGTTATGGACAATATCAATCCCATTTTCATATTACAGCCCATAATTGTCATAATTTTTAGTAGTGCACTGATGGTTTATTGGTATAAAAAACGTCGTTTTCACAAAAACATCTGGTTCTACACATTGATTGCATACGCCGGTGCCATTGCCCTAAAGTATGCCGTACAAATACCCACTATCAATCTGGTGCTAGGTGTTGGTCCTGCGGCTTTAGGTGTTTACTATGGGGTGCAAACGATTGTTTTTGAAGTGGGATTGGCTTATGCGATAGCCTATTTTGCAGTTAAACGGGGTAAGCTTGATCAGCGTGATGGTGAAGCCTATGGTTCTGGTTTAGCTTTCTGGGAAAATGTAGGGCTTATCAGTGTTCTCTCCCTTATCAACTTGGTTTCCTACTATTTTCTCATATCTGGCGGAGGTTCAGTTGCAGAGTTAATCTATGGTACGCTCGCTGAATCTGCGCCTGCATTGTTTTCCTCAAATGCAGAGGCACTAAGTTTTGTTGCGCTTGGTACGGTGGAGCGAATATCCTCAGCAATGTTTCACATAGCCTGGGGTTATCTCTGCTTTATGGCCGTCGTATACAAAAAGAAAAAACTGTTTCTCATAGCGTTACCAATGGGGTTCGTGGACTTTCTGGTTCCTTTCGCAGGAGATTCTATGGTACTCTTTGAAGTTGGGCTCTTCCTTTTAGCCTCCGCTTCACTATTTGTTGCTTGGTATACAACCAAAGAATTACGCAAAAAAACTCCTCCCACCCCCAATACCCCCACAACTCTAACAGTAGATGCCCAAAAAGAAAACGAATAAACAATCATATTGTTTGTTTGTTTGATTGTTTGTTTGTCATCTTTATTTATCCACTCGCCGAGGTTTTATAGCGCTATTGTGAAGCCAAGATGCATGCAAAATAACAAGACTTATTAACTAACCTGACTAGCGCTATATAGGTTGGGGGTTTACAAATGTCACTTGAGACAGGTAAAAAATTAGGGCTTACAGCTAGCATAATAACAATTTTAACTCCTGTTATTTTGGTGGTTGTATATGCAGTTGCTATTGTACAATTATTTGCTACTCTATTATCTTATTCTTCAAACTCTAGTCCTGCACTTGCCAATTCGTTTATGCCGGGTCTGATGGTTGGCGCAGGAATCTTAGGGGCTATAGCACTAGCTGGTTTTGTGCTCTTCTTGATGTCAATGTATATTTTATCCAAGTACTACAATGCACGTGAAATTTTCTGGAATGTTTTCAAAGCGTTTCTGATAAACATAATTACAGGTGCAATACTTAGTGTAGTGCTTGTTTTAGTAACATTTTTTTCAGGGTTTAACCTGATAAGTTCAGCAATTGGTGGGTCTTCTTCCACTGATTTTATGACCGCTATCTACGGCTTTCTTGCTATTGTAGTAGTGCTGGTTGTGGTGGTTTACATTATATCGATCTATTGTGGTCTTCTCTATAAGCGCGCCTTTGATGCCCTAGCAGACAAATCTGGTGTAGGTGAATTTAAAACCATGGGCTTACTCTACTTTATCGGTGCAATACTGCCATCTGTTGGTATTATTATTTCTTGGATCGGTTGGATTTTTGCTGCTCTGGGTTACAATAAACTCAAAGTTGCTCCACCCCCACCTGAATCCTATCCATCTGATGTTCCACCGCAAACTGACTCCTATTCGTCTTCACAGCCTGCTCAAGCAACAAAATCTTGTTCGCATTGTGGGGCTGAGAATGTTTTAGATGCAAACTATTGTTGTGTCTGCGGTAGTCAAATGCCATAGCAAGCGGTTTTTGGGCGCCCGCTTGATTTATGGTCCACAACAATTTTTATATTTGGGGGATGGCTCCATTTCATAGGTAATTTTTATGGCTGTCAAGGTAACAGCAGATTATATTGATTTATTAAACAAAGCCGTAGAACATGAAATAGGCCTCTCAGTCCAATACATTCTTCAGCATGGCAAAATGGAAAAACTCATCAAAAAACTAATCCCTGAAAACATTTTACTTAACAAAACCACCTATGATGCAATCGGCAGCTTTCTTCACGAATTTGCAATCCAAGAAATGAAACATGCCGCCGACATCATCGAGCGCATTTACTATCTTGGCGGCAAAGTCCTTCCTATCTCAGGCAAAGTCCACATCGGCAATACCCTAAGTGAATTTGCTAAAAACGGTGTCACCGCAGAAGAAGAATCCCTAACACTCTACCGCCAAATCATAGAAACCGCCGGAAAAATAGGCGACTGGCAAACACGAACACTCTTTGAAAAAATCTATCATGAAGAAGAAGAACACCTCTTTAAATTCCAAGAATACCTAAACTTCCAAAACGAACCCGACCAACCAAGCAAAGTGCCCCTGCCAGAGTGGCGAAACATCTACACAAACGACTACTTTACCCTTCTCAACAAAGCAGTATCTGCTGAAATCACAGGCATTATCCAATACATCAACCAGCATGAAAAAATGGCGTTCCTTGCCCTCCGAGAAAAAAGCACTGCCCTTGAAACCGTCACAGAAACAAACAAAGCCGTAGTAGTCAGCAAACTTCTCAAACCCATATTTATGCAAGAGATGGACCACCTCGAAAAAATCAGCGAACGCATCTATCTCCTTGAAGGCGAAGCCGTAGCCAACCCCGATCCTCTGCCGGTAGTGGGTGAAACCGCCCAAGATTTTTTGGTATTAGATCACAAACTTGAAAGCGACACCATCACACTCTACCGCAAAATCATCACCAAAGCCCTCGAACTTGGTGACACAACAACACGACGCCTATTTGAAGACATAATTATTCAAGAAGAAGAACACTTCTGGACATTTGACGACTACGTAAAGTAACCTCTTCTCTTATTTTTTTGAAGTTACTCTTTATGTTTCACTATGCTGTGGTTGATTTCAAGAACCTCAAATAATGGCTTATGCCGCTTAGATCATACCCTGTTTTTATTTCCACGTGTTGTTTAATTTCAACTACCGGCTGGCACACTGTTTTTTTCTTACTGTTTGTTGTAACTTGGCTTCTAAGCGCTTGTAAGCTTGAGTTTGCAAGCTTGTAAAGTTCTCTTCTCATGCTGCCCATTTTTCTTCACTAACAACAAAGTTGCGTTCTCAAAAACTATTAAATAAATTCTATCATATGCGCTTGATGTTTAAGCAAGGAAGGGTTGACATGGTTAGAAGATCCGTATTAGATCAGATCTATCGAGAAATGATAAGTATACGAGTGAGGCTCGATGATATCGAGAATAATTTTTCAAAATTTAATCTTGCACCCCTGCCAATGACTGAATCTAATCTAATCAGTCTGCCGGACCACCTTAGGAAAACCTATATGATTGTACTATCAAAAGGGAAATGTGATGCTGTACAGGTTTCCAACCTTACCGGGAGATGTCGCGCAGTCGAGAGCAACTATCTGAATCAGCTCTCAAGAATGGGCTGGCTAGATAAACACCGAATTTCCAAAGTAGTATACTTCCAATCATCTCACACACCAAACTCTCCACTACAACCAGTGAAAACCAAACCTGAACTAATTACTACACACAACACATAATCTGTTTGTCTTTATTTTTCCAATTTTACAGTAAAACTGCTGGCCATTTGGCATTTAACTATAGAATATGTTCAACTAGTACCCAATTTTTGATGGACAGTGCGTTGCTCTTTTTTTGTACTTCTATGTTTTTATAATCCCAATTTAGACTTTCGTGTTTGTTTGAGGTAGTGCTGTGAAACTTGTTTCTTTTCCTTATTTAGCGGCTGTGTTTGGATCTAAAGCTTAAATGGATCAAGATGTATCTCTCACTTTCGGAAGGAACAAACTTTGGCTGATATAATCCAAGACGGTGACTATGTACTCATTTACCTTGACGCACGCCGTACCTACATGATTAAAATGCAGGCTGGGCAAACTTTCCATACCCACAAAGGATATCTAAAACTTGATGAAATCATCGGTAAAGAATTTGGAGAACCCATCAAGAGTAGTCTAGGCGTTACTTTCACCACCCTTAAACCGACTTTAACTGATTACATGATGAAATCTGGCCGCAACACCCAAATCGTCTATCCCAAAGATGCTGCTTTGATTGTTATGTTTAGTGGAATTGGGCCTGGAAGTCGTGTGTTTGAATCCGGCACAGGTACAGGCGCCTTAACCAGCGCATTAGCACATTATGTTGGTCCAACGGGCAAGGTCTATACCTACGAGTTGCGTCCTGAATTCCAAAAAAATGCTGCTAAAAACCTTCAGCGATCCAAACTTATCGATAATGTAGAGATGAAAAGCGGCGATGTTACCATGGGTATTGCCGAACGAGATCTAGATGCGGCTGTTTTGGATTTAGCTGTTCCTTGGTTGGTGGTTCCTCATGTTTATGAGGCGCTAAAACCCTCCGGAGTTGTTGTTTCTTTTAGTCCCACTATTGATCAAGTTGTGCGGACAACTGAGGCTCTTCGTGACAGCGGCTTTGTTTTTATCGAGACCATTGAGTGTCTTATGCGTACAATGCAGGTGGAGCGCGGTAAAACCCGGCCCAACACCATGATGACCGGGCACACCGGCTACATTACTCATGCTAGAAAAATAATCAAGCTCGCACAAACTGACAGCCCAATTGTTGAGCAAGAAGCCGCTATAGCTGATTCGGATTTTGATAGTTTAGATATAGAATCAGAAAATAGTGAAGTTATGGCAGAAGATTCTGCCTAAGCTTTTGTTTTTACTTTTCCTTTTACTTTTCTGCCGTTATCGGGCATGGGCATGCTTAGTTGATAGACGGCTTGTTTAAATTGTTCGCCGCTGGCACCGCGTGTTAAACCGTAGTAGGCGCCCAAGATTTTGCCAAAGTAGGGGATGATGAATTTGTCAAAGGTGTTGTAGAGCATTGGGTTTGGCAGGCGGTTTTCTAGAAATGTTGGTTTCCAGATTTTAATGTTGTATTCCCAGCATTTAATGAAGAAGTCCCAGCGGGCTTTGCTGAGGGAATCCATTTCGGTGCCTTTTTGTTTCATTAGGACACAGTTTTCTAGGGGTACAAAGAAGAGTGGTACATAGAATGCGTTGTAGTCTTTGAGTTTATCCATAAGCTCTAGTGTTTGGAGCATGTCTTCTTCTTTCTCGTCGGGTAATCCGATGATAAATGTTGATAGTGGATACCAGTCGTTGTCGTTTAGTATGCCAAAGGCGTTGGTGACGACGTCTTGCCATTGTTCGGGTTGGAAGGGTAGCATTTTGCCTGCCATGTATTTTTTCATTAGGCGTGGACTGCCTGTTTCGACGCCTGTTTCGGCTGTGATTATTGGTTTTTTTCCAAAGGAGTACCAGGATTTTTCGATGAGTATTTCTGCTAGCTCAGTTATCATTTGGGGGTCGTTCCAGACAGGTGCTAGTGACATGTGTGCGGCTTGGATGCTTTTTACGCCTGGGTAATCTGCGACGGTTTTGAAGAGTTTAACCACTGCTTCGCGGTTAGGGATAAACTGGGGGTCTTTTTGGCCGTAGAGAAACATGTCTTCGGTGATTAGGGTGATGTGATCGCTGCCTTGTGCTACGCTTAGGGCGACTTCTTTCATGATTTTGTCCATCGGCACATCGATTTTGTGTTGCATGGTGGGTGTGCAGAATTGGCAGTTTCTGCCGCAGCCTTTGTTGATTTCTACTGCGCCGTGGATTGCGACGTTTTGGATTGTGGGTATTTCTTGGTTGTAGTCCCAATTGTTGAGGGATTCGTCGGCTTTTGCTAGCCGGGGCAGGGGTTCATCGTTGAGTGCTTTTTTAAACAGCTCTACTATGGGTCCTGGTCTGCCGCCCATTAAAACGCAGTCGACTCCGTAGCTTTCTGAGACGTTTTGGCGTTCGAGTTGCCATGAGCCATATCCGCCGACGATGATTTTGGGTCTGTATTTTTTTATGGCGGGGTGCATGACGAGTTTGCGGAATTCGATGCGGTTCATTGATTCGCCGCCGCCTACGATGGAGCTGTAGGTTTTGCTGACATAGCCCATGCCTGTGGGGTCCATGCTTGATATGCCCACGACTTTGGTTTGGGGGCCGATGAATTTGGACAGGTCTTCGGGGTATGCAACTGCGATGTCGTCTGGTGAGAATCCGCCTTCAAGGAGAATGGATTCGACTTTTCGCAGTCCATATGGTACGTAGCTTGCTTGACCATCTGCCCGTTGAGGGCGGTGTGGATAGAGGGTTTTGCGTACATATGAGAGTGGGATTGGGCCTTTGCCAAATCCTCCTGAAAAAGCGATGAATGGGTTATTTAGGAAGTCACTCATTTCAGTTGCTGATGCTGTGAGGACAATTTTTTTACCGCTTGTTGTTTCCAACCTTCTATTCCTCTCTGAGTTAGAGTTCCAATATGTGTATTTTCCTTTTAAAAATTGCTGTACGTTGGTCCTTTATGCGGGCGCGGTTTGGAGTATGTATTGGTTGTTGCTCTGTTGTGGGGTGGTTTGGTTTTTGGTGTTTTGTTTTTATGTTGAAATGCTGCTGTAAATCGGCAAAATTGCTAAAATTAGACAAGATTTATATCGCTGTGTACTAAGTGTAGTTATTAAGCAAACAAACAGAGAGAAAGGGGAAGAAAAAAGATATGTTTAAAGCGAGTGAACAAAAAGAGGTTTCAACAAAACTCACCAAGGGCCTGCTTGACGTGATTGTTCTGCAGTTCCTAAATACCGAATCTATGCACGGTTATCAAATCATTACCCGTATCCGCAAAAATTTTGGCGTTTACTTTGGTCCAAGCACCGTCTATCCACTATTGGGCGTACTTGAAAAGAAAGGGTTCATCGACAGCAAATGGGATATGTCCTGCGAACGTCCAAGAAAAATTTACCGCTTAACCACTGATGGGCACAGTGTACTTAATTTCACAGAAGAATCCCTTGTACATATCTGCCGAAAAATAACTCCCGATATTGTAACCGAACGCGCTGTTCCAAGTTGCGTCTGCTAAAACAAGCTATCTCCCTGAGATAACTTGACCAAGCAGCTTATACTTTCTAACAGCTGATTATCACGATATATTCAACTTTTCAAATCACAAATTTTATACCCGTTATTCAAGTTGGCAAATAACGTAAATAGTTGCTAAAGAAGGGTGCCACCAAACAAAGCTCTGGCACTTTTTTATGGACGTTAGAAACGGATTGAGGGGTTATTATGTTGTATTATTAGCTGTTGTCGGGTTTGCTTTTTTGTCCCTCTAGCCAATTTTTGGATTCAACTAGAGTTTTCCCAGCAAACGTCATCTTTAGAGCACCCTCATAGGGGCAGATCTCAACGCATCTTGCACAGAGCATACATCGGGATTCAGTGACATCCCCGCCTTTTTTGTCATACATCGCTGTTGCTTGTGTAGGACAGGCACGTTTACAAACGCCGCATTTGGTACATTTTTGCTGATCTTTCTCAAGTTTGGTAAGCGCAATACGGTTAAATGGTTTAAAGGTGCTAAAAAACCCTGTTATAGCACCCAATGGACAGATACGGCACCAGAATCGCCGGTATGCAAAAGCCAAAATGCTAACGATGATAAGAACCGTTATGTTTATAGAGGATATATAACCGCCCTCTATCCAAAACGGACCATAGGCTATCTGAGAGACATAACTATAGCTCATCGCTCCCACAGCACATTCTGCTAGAACACACAATGGCCTTGCAGGGCAGACCAAACAGAAAGGTTCGTTAATTTTACCTATTATTCCAGCTTCCGTTCCCTGCGGCCCGCCAGGAATTGTCCCAGGGACAAGTTCAGTGCCAAATATAGCATATGAACCAAAAATGACACTTAGCAAGAGAAATACTGCAATTATAATGTATCGAGCCTGACCAAGTTTAACATTAGTCTTATTTGAAAAACTTAGATGCCGACGTCGTGTCAACTTGCGGATTCGTGTCAGCACATCTTGATACAAACCAAACGGACAAAGCCATCCGCAGACAGATCGGCCAAGTATTATAGCTGCCGCAGCCACCAGCCCCACTACAATACCTATTTTCTCCAGTCCCGATGTAGAGTAAATCACGTTGTAGCCGCGGGCATGATCCCAAAACGGAAAAATGTAGGCTTGAAGTTGCCAAATTGGACAGGTTACTGTGCGTCCATTAGGATAGTAGCATGCTAGAATCGGAAAGGAGATCCCATCAGGAAACTGATTGCCCAAAAAGTCTGCTCCTATGAGATGGTCTCTGGGTGCGGGTCCTAACGGTTGAAAAAGCGGAACATTAAAGGGACCTAAAATAAGTCCCATAAAAACAGCGACAACGGCTGCTATTTGGATAACAAGCCTTAGTGAGCTGATTTTCTTGGTTTTATCCTTGGTAAGTTTAAAGATCAAGATGGAGCTGATGATAACGATCAGTATGTAGATGGGTATGACAATAAGCGGTGAGTTTTCGGTTTGCACTGCAGACATCTGTTATCGCCTCGCTTTTATGCTAATTACTGTAGCCGCTAAAACGGTGCCAACGACCACTGCAACAACTGTTAGCGCAACTGAATGCTGTTCATAGAAGGGCCGGTCATTATCATTGGGTATATCCCAGTTGTAGTGGATCACAGTAACGTTGCCAATTTGCCCATTAACAACTACTGTATTGCCCCGTCGTAGTTGCCAGCCTTCGCCTTCATTTATATATTGGCGGTTAAGTGTTACCATCCAATCCGCAGAATTGGTTGTATAGTTGATGCCTAAATTAATTCTTTGCACTCCTTCACCCTCTGCGATATACCTCAAATATTGAGAGCGCCCAAACGCAGAGATGGAGCGTAAGTCAGTTATTGTTACATTAGAGTTCTCAACGGAGATATAGAGGGTTCCCCGAGTTTGAGAGCTGTTAAGTACTAAGCCTCTAAAAACCCATGTATTATTCTCTAAAACAGCTGATCTGTAGGAGCCGTTCACGGCAAAGTTGATGGCGCCACCCAGCTGGGGAATACTGAAATTATCGGTGGGCATAAAACTGGTTGTATTTTGCGCTTGAATGCTTGGAATAACTGGCAAAATAACTAGACTTAAAAAAATACTTACTACTATACCCACTTGGGCTGACCGGAGCTTAGATATTAGCAAGATATGTCCTTATAGCAATCGTTATTAAAAGATGTTTGGATATAAAGGCCGTTAATGGCCTTTATTTGTTAAACGCTGAATAGCTGCTATTAAATATCAAAGTTTTGTTGTTGAGATTCGCTGGATTTCTCTTCTTCTTCTGCGACTGCTTCGTATTCGTCGTCTTTTTCTTCTTTTGGTGCAGACGGCCATGGTTGGTTATTGGGTGGTTGGTTTGCGAACACGGGTGCTGGTTGTTTGTTTCTGCGCGACATAAACAGTGCTATAGCGATTACGGCAACGATTCCTGTGACGGTTATGATAGCAATGATTGTTGAGGTCTCCAATGAAGAGTTGTTGTTTGGTTCAGAGTTTGTTGAACTTGGGCCTGGGGTTGATGAGACAGTGCTGGCATCGCCAATTGTTATGGAGAATTGCGGTGAATCCCATGAAAAGCCTGAGCCTGTGGAGTCATATCCATCAACAGCAACGTAGTAGGTGTGTATTCCAGCTCTTATGGTTGACGGAATTGCGATGCTGTAAGTCTCAGAAGTGAAGGTCTCTCCAGCTGCAACTGTGACAGGGCTTGAGACGTATTGGGGACCTACAAATTGGGGATTTCCTCCACTATCTGGAGGTATCCAGTCGCCATTTATACCTATTCTGGCTATTTGTATCTGTTTTTGAAGTTTGTTTTCGAAACTAAGTGTGATTGTTACTGTATCTCCGGGTTGGGGTGATGTTTTTGACCATCTGACAGAAGCTGTGGCTTCATTTGATCCAAGCGCTGAAACCATGCTGAGGCACAAAAAACCGCTGATGAAAAATGCAGCTACTATAATTGCAATTCGAAATGCTTTCAACTTCATTCCTCTTTACCACACGTTGCAGTTTGACTATATATTATTTTCCCATAATTTGTTCCTATGATTGTCAAATAAAATGAGGTTGGAACAGTTTGAACACTTTGCTGTTCCTTTTTAGGCGATTTATGCAAGCAGGCTTGCTTGATCCACTAGATGAGCTGTACCGTCTGGACAGTAAACTTTTTCGCCTAACCTTACTTTGCGGAAACGTTTGATGCAGGGTCTCTGCAACCCGCAACCATCACAATCTCGCGAAATCATTTTTTTTCTCACCCCTCTCCTTTCGCGGATATACAATACTGGACTTTAACATTTTTAAGGCATTTTACATCCCAGAGCTTGGGGCTGCGGCAACCTTAAGTTAGAGCATACCCTGTTTGGCTTAGGAACAAGAAAAAATGATTGATCCAGTTGCGAATACGATCCTAGATATTGCTGGTATCATAAACTTTATCGCTTTACTTTGGATGTTGCGGGCCGTAATTAAGAACCGTAATTATCTGCGGGGCTTTAGCATAATTGGTTCATTTTTAACTTTTATCTCCATCGTCGGTTTTGAGATCGCATACTATTTGGTGGGAAATACTCTAGCCTTTATACTAGGCTGGGCAACAGTAACATTTTGGTTTCTTGCATTCGTTTACGGCTTAAAACAAAAACTCAGCCCCAAACCCAAACCCGCCCCTGAAACGGCATAGACTGTGATATGCACAGTGAGGGTGTTTATTTTTGGTTGTCCAGCTTGGTGTTTTAGTTTGTTGTTTCTTTGGTTATCTGAAGCGTTTTTTTGGTTAGTTATCATCTGTATGGTGTAGTGGTGTGAAAAGCTTTATTTTGTTGCATGTTGTTGGTGGGGTCTATAGGCGGATATCTTGTCCGTTGGGATGTGGCCGAAAGGCTGAACCGCAAACAAAAAAAGTGATTTGAAATGGCATACAAATACATCGCTGAAGAATGGGCAAAGCCTGAAGAAAGCTTTGTTGACGATTTAATGCGTCAGCGCTTAATTCAGTGGCGCAAACAGCCCTCTACTCTTAGAATAGAAAACCCCACAAGGCTCGACCGAGCCCGTAAACTAGGATATAAAGCCAAGCAGGGATTCGTAATTGCACGAACCAAAGTCCGCAGAGGCGGATTGCGCAAAATTCGTCCCCGCTCCGGCAGACGCCCAAAACGTATGGGTGTTAACAAATTTAAACCCGCTAAAAATCTTAGATTAATCGCAGAAGAACGTACTGCAAAGCACTTTCCCAACCTTGAGGTGCTCAACAGCTACTGGGTTGGAGAAGACGGCAGACACAAATGGTTTGAAGTTATCCTCGTTGACCCCAATGCACCAACCATACAAACTGACAAACACATCAGCTGGATAACTGAGAGACAACACACAAGCCGTGTATTCCGTAGCATGACCAGCGCAGGTAAAAGCGTCCGTGGACTACGTAACCGTGGTGCAGGCGCAGAAAAAGCTCGCCCAAGCCACCGCAAGGGTGCAAAGAAACACCACGGCGTAAAACGCCAACGCAAAGGAGATGGGCTGCAGTAATGCACCACATCAAACCCACCTTCCCCAAACCCAACGGCAAGCAAAAACAAAACCGAGGCTTTAGCGTAAATGAACTCAAAGCCGCCGGCGTTAGCATCCAACAAGCCCGAAATGCCGGGCTACCCGTTGATGTCCGCCGCAGTAGCCAACGCGACCAAAACATCGAAGCTATAAAAGCACATCTCAAACCGTAAAGCTAAAAGCCACCGACATACACAAAACGCTCGACAACAAATGTCGTCAAAACTTTCCATAGGATACATCGATATACGCGTATCAGCACACGCAACCGAAGATCCGGGTAAAGTTGAAGGTGCCGCAAAAAATCTCTTTCCTGCGGAACTTCAAGAAACCCTTCTCTTTGAGAAAACTAACCTAAGTGGGCATCATACCAACCCCATCATTTTATTAACCGCCAAACTAACCGAGCGTAAACTCTTACCCCTAGTTCTCAAAAAATTCGGCACTGATCTAAATACCCTTGACAAAGAACAACTAAACCAAGACATAACCCAACACCTCGAAAAAGGCAACCTGTATTTGCGCTTTGATAAACAAGCCGCAGTTTTAGGCTTACTCAAATTTACACAAACTGACCCCATCCACTTAAAAATCCATTTTAAAAATAAAACCCCAGATGAAATCATCGAGTTAGCTAAACAATCTGGGCTACTGCCATGAAACGCAGATGCATCGATCTCCATCTTAGGGCAAACCCCAAAGACCCCCAAACAACCCAGCGCCTAATTGAGCGCGCCGCCTGCTTTGGCTACCATGCCATAAGTATACCCCTCTCTGCGCAATTCGAAGACAACCAACTGAATCTGCTAAGAGCCGCCTGCAATCAAGCAGGCCTAGATTTTATCAGCCGAGTAGATTTTAAACCTCGCAACACTGAGGATTTGATGCGTTTTCTTCGCAAAAACCGTCGTCGTCTTGAAATCATCTGCATTATCTGTGATGATAAAGAGATTGCACGTCAAGCCGCCAAAGACCGTCGTGTGGATCTGCTAAACTTTCCCAGTTTGGATTACCATAAACGGTTTTTTGACCGCGCTGAAGCCGAATTAGCCAGTGCAGGCTTAGCCGCACTCGAAGTAGACATTAGGCCTCTGCTGATTTTGGAAGGTCCAGCACGTGTGCGACTACTTTTCAATTTGCGCCGTGAGGTTGCTCTTGCCCAAGAATTCAAGGTGCCCCTTCTAGTTTCCAGCGGCGCTTCAGAATCCCATTTGATGCGCATGCCCAAAGATTTAGCGTGTCTTTGTTATTTGTTTGGGCTAAACCAACCCCAAGCCCTAGATGCCCTGTCTACAACTCCAAATACCCTAATAGAGCGTAACCGTGAAAAGCTGCGTTCCAAGTTTGTGGCGCCTGGTATAACTCTGATCCGAGGAGCTGAGATGACTTGAAACGTACCAAACGCCGTTATTTAGCTCTGCAACTAGAATGCGAAGGGTTGCCCAGCGAGCGGGAGCTTATGGATGCTCTTTGGGATTCTGTAACTAAGCTCTATGGTGAGGTTGGGGCAAGTTTGACTGGGTTATCTTTGATTGATTTTAATACAACCCGAAAAGTTGTGGTGATACGGGTGTTGCTTGCTTCTTTGCCCTCGGTGCGAGCGGGTTTAGCCGCAGTTACCTCAGTGGCTGGGGTGGAGGCATCGGTGCATGTATTATCTGTTTCAGGGACAATTAAGGCACTTTTTTCAAACCTTTAATTTACGTATGTAAAGGTTTATTTTGACTAATGTTAAGACATTCGAGTTTAAAGTCTTAAATTCCTTGAACAACTGTACACAAATATACCAGAAACCTTTATCAACGATATACAAACGTTAATTACCCTATATAAAGGCGTAAGGAGAAACGCAAAACTAGACAAAGGAGAGCATAAAATGGACATAAAAGATTTCTTCTTCAAACTG
>Ga0123356_10003667_pt1 | contig 16000 bp, 16 predicted proteins | sample TergutEmb28metaG_2_FD_92546 | JGI IMG/M metagenome (GOLD analysis project Ga0123356, IMG submission 92546) | Embiratermes neotenicus P3 segment gut microbial communities from Petit-Saut dam, French Guiana - Emb289 P3 | ecosystem: Host-associated > Arthropoda: Insects > Digestive system > Gut ... | reverse complement strand
GTCAGCCAGTAGACGCGGCAGAACCAGATCAAAAATGGTGCGCTTGGCATACATTACGCAACCTGGCAGCCCACAAACTGGTTTGCCATCAGCCGTATAGGCGAGCATAAACATGGCACCGGGCAGCACCGGAGCACCATAACTAACGACAGTATCCGCGGCATTTTTTATGGCTGTGGGAGTTCTATCATCGGAGTCTACGCTCATACCGCCTGTGCAGAGCACAATTTCCGCACCCATAGCCAGCATGCTCTTAATGCTTGCGGTGATTTTTTCGTTGTCGTCGTCCAAAATCTCATGCGCTACCATTGCGCAGCCGTATCCGGCTAACTTTTCCTGAATAACCGGCGTAAAAGTATCCTTGATACGCCCGTGAAATACCTCATTTCCGGTGGTGACAAGACCGTATTTTTTAGGCTTTATGGGTAATAGCTTCAGCAGAGGCTTATTTCCGGCTACCTGACACGCCCGTTCCATTTTTTCTTTTTCAATAGCCAGCGGAACGACACGTGTCCCGCACAACTTATCCCCTTTCTTTACAGCAAATCCGGATGCGCGTGTGGCAATCATTATCTCTCCCAGATTATTCACCATGCGCATACGTTCAATATCGGCCAGAAAAAGTCCGTCTATATCTGCGATAAGATCGATTTTCCCCTCTTTTGGACCTACCGGATGCATATTTTCGTTTTGGCAGAGTTTTCGTAAAATCTCAGCTGCATCGTTTTCATGCAATAAATTTTCGCTTTCTTCCCATATATGCAAATGGTCTTTTCCGAGGCTTAACAGTACAGGAATGTCACTTTCTGTAATCACGTGTCCCTTTAGAAACAGCGCGTCTTTGGTAACACCTTTAATGATTTGTGTAATATCATGGCATAGAATTTGCCCTACGGCGTCCTGTGTTTTAATACATTTCACGGTTTTGCTCCCCTTGTTTGCGAATGGCTGTTGAGATTGTAGGTTATCAGTGATATAGCTAGTTGTCAATATGGCGAATGTTGAGGAGTATTTTTTATGTAGTCGTGCCCTTTTCGTGTATTGTGTTGCCAATGGTAGTGTTTTGATACAGAAGCATTTGAGTTTTGCTTTTGGAAGCACTCCTTATGAAAATGAAATTAGTGGGCTCCTTCGCAATATCTGTAAAGCTTTTGCTCTATTTTTGCTTGTTCCGTCGCACGCTAAACTTACAGAATGAGGCACTTATGCAATGGCATAATTTTACACGCTTGAACATATTAAGGCTGTAATCCAAAGATAAACTGCTAAGAGAAGTAGCAACAGTAAGCCGGCTCCGATTTTCACGGTTAGCCTGGAATAGTTAAATCCTAAATTACTGCCAAATCTATCCTCGACAATGTATGCAGGGTCATCTGGATTGTGGTAAAACATGCCAAGTACCCAGAACCTGTCATCTCCACGTCCGAAAGTATTGTCTAGGGTTGACATGTCGGATGTATTCATAGGGGATTCTTTGGCAATTATTGGTGGCTTTATTCTGCATCCGCCTTGGCCTGAAAGGATAGAAACGAAAATCAAACACATCGGTGGGATAAAGAGCAGGGCAATTATCAACCAAAATGGTATAGATAGGTCCGGCCATATGGACTTCAGCCCAATAAGCGCAAGCCCTATGGTTAGGCCCAGTGTCAAAAATCCTATGCTGTGCCCCATGCGTTTGCGGTATATGCGGTGCTGGGCAAAGGAAAGGGAAGGGTTTTGCGGGTCAATTTGCAGTTTCGCTTTGACAAACATTGTGCCAAGTAGAAACATAAGAAAAGCTGTCGCGAGATTTATCAGCGGCATTGTTATTACAGTAAGCAGTGACTTATCCGACCATGCGTCTGGCTGCATATTGGCATCAAAGTGGGTAGGAATTTGGTCCGGTAATCCGGGGTATTTAATGAGAGCGACAACAATGCTTGCAAAAATGAGCATGAAGCTTGAAACGTACCAACCCCATGGCACCTCTGACAAATCACCGCGTGAATGGGACGACTTCGTTTCGGCAAAAGAGGAGGATGAAACCTTCCATCCATGGGATTCTTTCAGTTCGACAGCCCGTTTCCAATTCGGGATGAATGCTGCAAACTGAACTACTACGAAAAATAGTGGGAAATACATGGCGGCAATAAGTGACATATCGGGAAAAGTGACGTACTGGATAATAATCAACGCGAAAACAGCTGCTCCGCCGACCAAACATATGGTGACGTAGCGTTTTTTCAGGCGTTTTGCTTCTGGGCAGTTTTGTTCTTCCGGCGGAATTTTCACGCCAAACAGGTATGATTTTCGCGTGAGTATTGGGAGAATGGGCAATAAAATGCTGCACAAAAGCGCAACGCATAAACTGGTTACAAAGCAGATTAGATTAATATCTTTCATAAACTCTCCCCATTCCCTGAATTGCCCTTGGCATTTTGGTAACAATTAGCGCAAAGGGTGGTAAAATCGTCCTTGTTCATATCGTGGCAGATTGCTTCGGCTGCAATCAACGAAAGTTGGCGCGATAGTTTTGATAATAACGCTTTATTGCCTCCTGTCTGTGCCACAAGTGTGCCTTTACGTCTGTCCACCACGATGTATCCATCATCGCAAAGCATAGAATATGCCTTGTTGACGGTATGGGAATTGATGCCGAGATCGGCGGCAAGGCTGCGTGCGGATGGTAATGCTTCGCTTGGGGAAAGCTTCTTTGCCGCGATACCAAGCACTATTTGATTTCGCAACTGCTCATAGATGGGCGACGCGCTCTGAGTCTCTATTTCAATAATCAATGCAAACTCTCAGTTGATATAGTTGTTATATATCATATATATCACATGCAACGAGGAGAAGTCAATGGCGAAGGACATAAATGGCGGAAGTTGTATCCTTGCGTCTGTGTTTTGAATGATTTACCATATGCGCATGCCCGCAACCGATACCATAAATGAGATTCCGCTGTGGATAGGCTTTATTATTTTTGTACTGGTCATGCTGCTGTTGGATATCAAGGTTTTCCACCATAAGCCTGAAAAAGTCAGCGTCAAAAATGCATTGCTGTGGAGCTTTGCGTGGATTGCTATGGCTTTGGCATTCGGCGTTGGAATATACATTCTGTGGGGGCATGAGATTGGTCTGCAATACTTCACTGGCTATGTCATAGAAAAATCTCTTTCCATAGATAACCTGTTTGTTTTTCTGACTATTTTTGCCTACTTCGGCGTGAAGGATGAATCCCAGCACCGAGTGTTGTTCTGGGGAGTATTAGGGGCTATTGTCTTGCGCGCTTTGTTCATATTTGCAGGTATTAGTCTACTGAACGCATTGAGTTGGGTAATGTATGTTTTTGGCGCTTTCCTGATATTCACCGGGTTGCGCATGGCATTCAAAAAAGAAGACAGTGTGGATTTGGAGAATAACCGCTTGCTTCGGTTGATGCGCCGTGTACTACCTGTAAGCAAAAGTTATAACGCAGAAAAATTCTTTGTGGTGGAGGACGGCCTACGTAAGGCAACACCGATGCTGTTAATATTGGTCTTTATTGAGCTCACCGATATTGTTTTTGCATTGGACTCAGTCCCAGCGGTGTTTTCGGTGACGAGGGATAAATTTATTGTTTTCAGTTCAAATGTTTTTGCCATACTGGGATTGCGTTCGCTGTATTTTGCCTTGGCTGGAGTACTTCAAAGGTTACGTTTTTTACAGTACGGTCTGGCGGTCATATTAGTATTCTTGGGCTTAAAGATGCTGGCGGAAGGGCACATAGATATTCCCATTTGGTTTTCGCTGGGAGTCATAGGCTTGATTTTGGCGCTTGCTATTTCAGCCTCGTTAATTTGGAGTCGCAAACATCTGCCTAGCGATTCTTGAATAACGAACAAGTTGACACATCTTTGCCGTTTGGGCGCAGTAGTCGCTCAAACATGTGATAATACCGCCCACGCAGGCACAAAAAAGCGCTGGATTGTGTTATAATGATGCGAAGTTGCCCCGCTGGAAAGAGTAATGTTTACACATCTGCATGTCCATACTGAATACAGCCTGCTCGATGGTATGTGTCGCATCAAGCCTTTGGTGGCGCGTGCCAAAGAACTTGGAATGACGTCTATTGCTATCACTGACCATGGTACGTTACATGGGGCGGTGCAGTTTTACCAGGCGGCCAAAGATGCTGGCATTAAGCCTATCATTGGCTGCGAGACATATGTTGCATCAGGCAGCCGGAAAGGTCGTACGTCCGCAGATAAGGGTAACTCCCACCTAGTATTGCTGGCTAAGAATCAGACGGGTTGGCATAATCTCATACAACTTATCACTAAAGCTCATCTTGAGGGCTATTACTACAAGCCGCGCGTGGATAAGGAGTTGCTGCTGGAGTATCGCGAAGGGTTGGTTGCTCTCTCGGCATGTCTTGCCGGTGAAATTCCCAGCCTCATTCTTGCTGGGCGCATGCATGATGCCCGTGACGTTGCCAAATGGTATCAGCAGGTTTTTGAAAATTTCTATCTGGAAATACAGCGCCAGCCTATTCCTGAACTGGAACGGGTTAATCAGGAAATTATTGCCATGGCGCATGAGTTGAATATACCGATGGTGGCTACGAATGACGTGCATTATATCAATCAGGAGGATGCTCAGGCGCATGACATTTTGCTGTGTGTAGGCACAGGGGCGACCATCCATGACGAAAAACGCATGAAAATGGATGGGGACTTCTTCAATCTGAAATCTCAGGAAGAGATGAACGCCCTTTATGCCGATGTTCCCGAGGCGATAGAAAACACGCAGAAGATTGCTGATTTATGTAATCTTGAGATTGAGTTTGGGCGTTCCCTGCTGCCTGAAATTGATCGTCCGGCAGACAAAACGCCGGAGCAGTATTTACATGATTTGTGTTATGAGGGTCTGCCAAAGTTTTATCCGAATGACAGTGCTGAGGCTACGGAACGACTGGAGTACGAGCTTGATGTCATCTGCAAAATGCAGTTTGCCAACTACTTCTTGGTGGTGTGGGATATAGTGCATTTTGTGCGGGAGCGTAATATTAGTTTCAACGTACGCGGCTCGGCGGCATCCAGTATAGTTTTGCGCTGTTTGGGCATTACGGAAATTGATCCGCTGGAACACCATTTGGTGTTTGAGCGGTTCCTCAACCTGGAACGCCGTGAAATGCCTGATATAGATCTTGATTTTGAAGACACACGCCGAGATGAAATTATTAACTATGTTTCTGAAAAGTATGGACGCGACCATGTGGCTCAAATTATTACTTTTGGAACTTTGGGCGCGCGCGCAGCGCTACGTGACGTAGGGCGTGCTTTGGGGATGTCTTATAGTGACGTGGACAGGGTTGTACGCATGGTGCCTTTCGCTGTCGGCATGACACTGTCTAAGGCTATGGATGAAAATGCCGAACTCAAAAACATCTACAACGATGATGCCACTGTACGTAATTTGATAGATATGGCGCAGCGTGTTGAGGGCGTATCGCGCCATGCCAGTACCCATGCTGCAGGTGTGGTTATCTCAAAAGAGGTGTTGACAAATTACATCCCATTGCAAAGACTGGGTCGGGGCGAGAACAGCGATCTGGTGATGAGCCAGTTCCCAATGGAGGATATTGCGCGACTGGGGCTCCTCAAGATGGACTTGCTTGGACTGGCGAACCTTACCATTTTGGCATGCGCTAAAGAGTTGATTAAATCAAATCGTGGTAAGGATGTTAATCTGCGTACGATTCCCTTGGATGACCCCAAGACTTTTGCCCTGTTGGCGTCAGGCGATACGACGGGCGTATTTCAGCTGGAAGGCTCGGGTATGCGGCGCTATATTAGGGAGTTGAAGCCTACGGTTTTCAGTGATATTGCCGCAATGGTGGCACTATATCGTCCAGGTCCAATGGAGCAGATACCGCGTTTTATTCGTTCAAAGCATGGCGAAGAGCCTATTTGCTATTCCCACCCTGCATTGGAGGAGTTTCTCAAAGAGACTTATGGGGTCATTGTTTATCAGGAACAGGTGCTCTTTATTGTGCGTGAAATCGGCGGCTATTCGCTGGGAAAGGCGGATATTTTCCGCAAGGCTATGGGTAAGAAAAAAGCCGATGTTATGGAGAAAGAGCGTAAGAATTTTATTGGCGGTTCCGTAAAGCGAGGATACACTGAGGAACTGGCGACGGATGTATATCACCTAATTGAGCCCTTTGCCGGGTATGCTTTCAACAAGGCGCATGCCACCAGCTATGCTCTCATCGCTTACCAAACAGCCTATCTCAAAGCCAACTATCCTGAGGAGTATATCACTGGTTTGTTGATAGCTTACTGGGGTAATGCCGATAAGGTGGCAGTGGCCGTAGGGGAGTCGCGTCGCTTAAAAATCAAAGTATTGCCGCCAGACATCAACAAAAGCCAAAAACATTTTTCAATTGAAAAAATTTCTGACGGACGTTCTGCCATTCGATTCGGTTTATCTGCTGTTAAGAATGTGGGGTTGTCAGCCATTGAGCCTATAATCAGGGAAAGGGAACGTGGCGGCGAGTTTACGTCAGTGGAGGATTTATGCAAGCGCATTGAGGCGTCCTGCATGAATCGTCGCGTTATGGAGAGTTTGATAAAGGTCGGAGCGCTGGATGCGCTTGGCGAGCGCGGTACGTTGCTGTCCAATGTTGAGCGCTTAATTGATATGGCGCAGCGGCAGCAGAAATTGCGCGACAGCGGGCAATCCACTATGTTTGATTTATGGGGAGCAACTGTGGCTGTGCCCACTCCGAGTTTGGAGATGGCTCATTCAGCGGTCGGCACAAAGGAAAAATTGGCGTGGGAAAAAGAGCTCACAGGCGTATATCTGTCCGAGCATCCGTTTAGTCCGTATATGAGCAAGGCGACACAGGATAATACCATTCTGTGCGGACAGGTTGATGCGGATATGGAGGGGCAGGTGGTATGTGTGGCAGGTATGGTGTCTTTGATGAATACCATGCAAACGCGCGACGGACAAACTTCTGTTAGTGCTACCCTTGAAGATTTGGATGGGCATATTGAAGTGGTGGCTTGGTCGCGTGTCTATGCTCAAACCAAAGATTATTGGGTCGAGGGTAATATTTTGCTGGTTGAAGGAAAGGTTCGTGAACGTGCCGATCAGATGCAGATTGTTTGCGACCGAGTACGAAGATATGATTTGGAGCCTCAGGTACAGGAAAAAGCAATATCGCGGACTTTTCAGGAGCTGGTTGTACCCAATGTGGAAAATCCGCCTGATCGCATGCGGCTAACACTTGTGCTGCAGCAGACTGATGACGAGCAAGTGGATATTGCCTTATTACATGGGGCAGTCGCAGTTTTACAGGAATATCCAGGTGACGATGAAGTTAACTTGACAGTGAGCAATGGTACAAAGATATTTAAGCTCAAGATGTGCCAATTGCGTGTTTCTTACAGCGATGCATTACGCCGTCGCTTAACGGCACTTATCGGGGATGAAAATGTCCAAGTGGAGAACTTGAAGTTCTAGCTGCTAAATGCCGGATGCCTTCCAGCGTTAGCAGATGTCTTTTTGTTTCTAGCCCCCCGGAAAATCCGCCGATATTGCCATTGGCTGCGATGACGCGGTGGCATGGAATGATGATGGGTATAGGGTTCTTGCCTAGGGAATTACCTACTGCTCTGGCGGCATTCGGCTGCCCAAGTTGACCTGCTAGCCAGCCATAACTGCGTGTTTGACCGTATGGAATAATGCGGCATATGTTCCATACACGCTGTGCAAAGATGCTGCCTGCTGATAAATCAAGGGCTTCATTGAAAGAGATGGGATGCCCTTTGCAGTAATCTCGGATATGTGATACGGCGGAGGCAAGCCTATCTGTGCTGGTGTATATGGCATCAGAACTAAGACTAAGCGCGGACAGAGTTTCCCTTTCGTTTGTTTGAGGCAGAGTAAGTTGAGATAATCCTTGATGCGTGGCGACTAGCCCCATCCATCCTAATTCAGTTTCGAAAGTGGTGAAATGCTGTTGCTGGGTATTTCTATGGACGTGTCCTGAAGAACTTTTCTCGGAAAGCATATGGCGCACCCCGACATTGCATGAAATGATTTTGCATCGATAACGCAGCCGTCAGCTTGAAACGAACCCACCGCATAGGCAGCCATTTTGACGCAATTGCTTGTGCTAACAAAACCGACCTGCTGCCGGCTTAGAAGCCGGCAGCACGCCTTATAGTTCTGTGATGCTGTTAGAACGAGCCGCTTTGGCGTTGCCGGCTATTACCGACACCACTCATTATGGGCTCATTGATATAGATATCGCCGTTCCTAATTTTGATGTTGTAGCCGCACTCGGGATTGGTGCAAACCCAAGCTTTGTACTTGATGGAGGCCCCCTGGCTGCCGAAGTCCGACAGAGGCACTAGGTCTCCTATGTGACACTTTTGACATTTAGGCATGCAATCTTGTTCCACTGATCCACCTCCCAGCCTTGATTGTGAGGAAGTATACACCACAGGATTGGCAATTGGCAACACAAGCACAAGGGGGGTTTTTATAGCCTTACGTTAAGTGTGGCTTATGATGGGTGTTGTGCGTAATTCTTCGCGGAAAAGCGTGTTATAAAGAGGTCCGCGTGGTGTTAGACGGCTTTGAATTAAACTTATGGACTGTGCGCAGAAACTTGAATGATGTATCAACTCTGCTGAGTTAAGTGTCTGTCCTAGCTGTCGTTTTCATGGGGACTTGCCTCGTCGCGTATGCGAGCCAGTGTCAGGTGTGGACAAAACTCTCTCTCCTCCAGCGTTAATCCATAGCGGCGCAGGAGTTGTGCTATATTTGATTGCAGTGACTTTAAATCTGACAATCCGCCGCTTAAGCCTACCCAAACAATGCGTGGACTTTCCATATCTGGAAAAGCCCCCAATTTGTAAAGAGCCAATTTGAATGGCATTTGCCCTATGGCAGCTTGTGACATAGCCTGCTTGACCTGTTCCAGAGATTTGTACGGAATTTCACCTAAGAAGCTGAGAGTAAGGTGGATGCTGTCTGAGGCTACCCATTTGGCAGGGCACCTGCATTTAAGTTGCAGATTTTTCTGGAGAACTGCCAGTTCAGAGCGAATTGATACGGGCAGTTCTATGGCGATAAACGCGCGCACTAAATCAATGTTGCTTGGCATGTATGCTACCTAGCAGTTTGACAGCGTTGTTGCCTAATATGGACAGTTTCAGTTCGTTGCTAATTTCCAGATTGTTTAGGTCTTTCAGTGCACGTGAATAAGGCATGAGAGGAAAGTCGCTGCCGAAAAGTATGTGTTCGGTATCTACCAGATTGGATACATAGTTGTAGATTGATGGAGCATACAGAAACGGAGAGGCGGCACTGTCAAACCACGTATTAGCCAATGCTTTGTTGACCTCTGGCATTAGACTGTAAAAAGGTAAGCCGCCACCCCAGTGTGCCAGCACGATTTTAAGCTCAGGAAAACATGTGATGAATTTGTAGAGGTATGCCGGTGTCAAATCCCCTTTGCCATGGTAGAAATGTCCAACTGGCTCTGATGCGTGAATTAAACATAATAAGCCGTTCTTGCTGAGAAAGCTGGCAAGAGGTGTCCAAAGGCTGTCAAGAGCATTGTCAAGGCTGTCTGTTGATGGTCTCATCTCACCAAGCCCTATAGCACCTTTGCGGGCGCAGCGTTCAAGTTCACGTAGCGCGGCATGGCTGTCTTCCGGATATACAGTAATCAGCCCTGCTAGTCTCTGAGGATAACGGGAAATTGCGTCCAGAATATAGTTGTTTCCTTCTTGGCACAGCGCCGTGCTGGACCACGCAAAGCCGCAAACTATGGACATGTCTATACCGACGTTGTCCATGCTATGGATTAATTCTTCAGCATCAGCCAAATGAGATGCAGGCTGGCGGCACAACTCGGCAAAACCGCTATCCGCTGCCATGTAGCGCTCATGGTTATGAATTATCTCCGGAGGAAAAATGTGTGTGTGGGAGTCAATTATCATGCATGGATTATAACATAGAAAAAGAGAGGGCTTGTACAAGCCCTCTCTTTGCAGCTTTGGTGATACGTATTATTTCTTTTCGCCTTTGTTCTCTGCTGCGGCTGTTTCGCCTTTGCCTGCGTCTGCTTGAGCAGCGGCGGAACTTGCGCTTTCCTTGTCCTCAGCTATAAGGCTAATCTTAACGATGATTTGGCCCGGATTGGCATCTATTGTCACACCGGGATTAAGCTGGAGGTCGCGTACGGTGATTACCTGATTGCTGCTTGTCAGCACTCCCAAATCAATGTCGATTTGCGGCGGGAGATCATCTGGTAAACTCTCAACGGTGAGTTCATTTGCAATTTGTTCCAAGATGTTGTTCTTTTGCTTGAGAGCTGGAGCGGTACCTTTAAAAATGATAGGCAGCGCCACTTTGATTTTCTCGGACTTGTTGATTTGGTATAAGTCAACGTGTAGCAATAAGCCGGAAAGGGCGTCGCGTTGAATCTCGCGAATAAAAACGCTACGCGCTCCCTTTTCTCCGCCGATATTGATGTTCAGTAAGCGCGTTGTGCCCTTGCGATTAATCATATCCTGAAGTGCATCGGTGTCGCACTGCAGAGCCAGCGATTCCATCCCATGCCCGAAAAGATGGACGGGGGTTTGCCCTTGGCGTCGCAGAAAACGGGTCTTTTTGCCTGTTATCTCTCTCTTGCTGACTGTCAATCCTGTATTTGCCATTGTAAAAGTACCTCCTAGCTTATATTAGCCTTATTATATTTTTTGATAGAGGTCTGACAATTTACGTCAGATAAGCCCCCAGTCAATATATCCCTGTTTAATGCTTGCCAAATATTCGGCTGATGGTTTGCCCTCATCATTGTGTCGTCTCCGTACAAACGTTACGGCATCTACTGTCTCTCCTGTGTCGCGAAAGACACTAACTTTGGCAGTAGTATATTCCGGACCCTCAAATCGGGCTAATCGCTCCAAATCTTGCTCATTGACTTCATACAAACCACCCTGAACTTTATCGCCGCCGGACTGCAAAATGCTTGCCACCGCGCCGCGCCATGTACGCGACCAACCAACAAAAACCAATTTATGGTTGGAGAGCGTCGCACTGTAACGCGCTTTGACGTTAGGTGCGCGTTCGGACATCTGTTTGCGGTTCAGATTTGAAGCGTAGGCAAAATAAAACACTATTGTCCTCGCGCAATAAACTAGCTACCATGCCTAAACGGGCGATTTCTATCCAAAGTCCATATGATAGCTGTTTTTGACTGCTGCGTCAAAGAACGGCGTAAACTCGGTGCTAATATTTCCAGAAAACATTTTCCGGTTTGTTTCAAAGCTATTGACATTTGCGTTATAAATGGTCTATCCTAGCAACCAAACTCAAACAAAGGAGGCATTCCATGCAAGGTTATTGTGTTAAGTGTCGCGACAAGAAAGAGATGAAGACCCCTAAGGCCATCACCATGAAGAACGGCCGCCCAGCCACCCAGGGTGTTTGTCCCTCCTGTGGCACCAAAATGTTCAAAATCGGCAAATAATTCTTTTCCGGTTTTAGTTGAAGAGGTCCCAGTGTTAGCATTGGGACCTCTTTCTTTGCATAAAATGGTGGAATGGTTTGACAATCTTAAAGTAGCAGTTTATATTGACGTTGTTTGTGGCAGGCATTTGCCGCAGTAAGGTGTTTAGCGTATGAAGGCCTATGGTGAACCGGTTCCGATTGATACGGTACCTCGTTTAAATGAATACGGTGCTGATGACCTCTTTATGTGCTGTGCCAGTTTTGAAGAACGTTGCCTTTCGGGAGCGTTGCGTCTTGGCGCAGGTTTTCGGGTGCGTTACAGTATCATTTTTGTTATTGAAGAGCCATTCTACACCAAGGAAGTAGATGCTAATCTTTCAAAGTTACAGGGACAGTTAAGCCGCCATACCGGCGAAGGCGTCTATATTATTCGTTGCCAGCGCGACAATCCGGCTGAGGCAATCAGTCAGCTAAAGAACATCTGGCAGAAAATCAAACCGAAAGACAGCGACGAGCCTTATGTCACACTGGATATCAGCGGCTTTACCAAGATTTATCTGTTGCAATTGTTGTATTTTATAGTTGCCGAGCAGAATCTTGGTATCCCGCGAATCATCCATACTACGCAGTCATACATGCCGACTAAGTTGACGCGCGGTGTGGAGCAGATTACGACAGTAGCCAATTTTTTTGGCACCATTTCGTTTGAGAAGCAAACACTGTTGGTGTTGTTGTTGGGATTCGAGCCTGAACGCAGCCTGAGCGTTTGGAAGCATTTTAACCCGGCTCGCACGATTGCTCTAATTAGCAACCCGCCGCGCGATGGTCAAATGGATTACCTGGAATATGCGCAAAAGAACAACGCTTTCCTGCTGGCACAACCCGGCGTAGAACTGCGCGATATGCCGCCAGATGACCCATACAGCGTGCGTAATATTCTGGAAAACATCTACCATGATGTGCGGGATGTCGCCAATATGGTGGTCGGTCCGTTCGGAACCAAACCGCAGACCATGGGAGTATTTCTTTTCTGCCTAGAACACCCGAAAGTGCAAGTTGTTTATTCCTATCCTGCCAGCTATACGAGGTCATATCTGCAACGCCAGCCGGGTGTAACACTTTTGTTGCCCATGGCGCCTGCATTAGGGGTAGATATACGCAGGCGCATGCTTGAAGAAGAAGAGCCATCTGATTGAAATGGATGACAACAATTGTTGTCATGACATTCGTGCCTCTGTTTTGCTTTTGCATGGTTGTTACGTGCATTAAAAAGAGCATTTATTAGCAATTTGAGTTTGTTTCGTACCATTAATTGACTGACACGTGATGGAAGAGCCCCTTGACAAGCATGACCAGTTGACTATACACTGTCAATGCTATGACAAACCAAAGTTTCAACATCAATGAGGCTGCCCAAAAACTAAATGTTTCCACACGTACAATTCGCCGCTATATTAAAGCTGGTAAGCTGAAGGCTGAACTGGTCAAAGGCAGTTTCGGCGATGAATATCGCATATTGGAACTACCGCCGCAGTTGGATCCCAATTTAGATCTCAACGGAGATGATGAGACCGAACGTACCAAATCTGTGAGTAAAAGCACAGGCGCAACAGGCGATAGCTTTGATCTGATTCGTGAGTTGCAGGAAAAGAATTTGGCGTTGGCTGCACAGCTTGGGGCAGCAGCCGAGCGCATTCGCAATTTGGAAAACCAAGTTAAATTACTAGCGCCGCCTAAGACTGAAACTCCTGCTTCAAAACCCTTTTGGCACCGCTGGTTTGGGGGGCAAAAGAAAGACTAATCGGTGACACTCTGATAATATAAGACATCCATTCCATCGGAATGGATGTCTTCTTTACGCAAACACCTATAACGGGGACAGGGTGAGCCGATAAGTGCCGGGGGAGGGGGTCGAACCCACAAGGATTTCTCCGGAGGATTTTAAGTCCTCTGCGTCTGCCTATTCCGCCACCCCGGCATGAGAACACATTGTACTATTTAAGCGGGCAGCTTACAAATTCAGCTTTAGCTGAGGTATCCTTCATGGCTATTGTTAAATCTGCATGAGGGAGTGTATGTGAGATTCGAATACTTATTTTGGTGCTATCGGTATTTGAAGTTCAGTCAGCCAATCTTCTTCGCTTTCTTTATTCCAAATACCGTCAATATAGCTTTCTCTTGGGTTGTCTGCCGCAACATAAGAGTTGTCCTCAATCCATTTAAAAGCGTAGGTGTATGCCTGTGAAAGTCCTGAGTAATGACCTTGGTGTAATACAGATATCGCGGTTGCTGTATCTAATTGCTTAAATGTTACGTCGTCGAAATCAGCCCGCATTTTATCTACGGCTTCGCAAACTTCAATATTAAGGTTATTCTCTTTATACTCTCCATCAAGATAAACTATGAAGCAGTATTCGGGGCTTGCGCATCTTATGTCGGGGTACTTTCTCTTGACGCTCTCGCCAATTGCGGGAATTAGTTCAAAATAAGCATCGTAATCCGGCACGGTCATTCTCTTGGAATAGACAATGCATTTTGGTAACTCTTTGATTGTTGCAACGTAGTTCATAAAATTTGCCTCGCATTTTCCTTGCAGGATAAATTCAATTCTGGAGAGTTGCTGGGTTTCTTCGGCGAGTTCAGAAAGAAGTTCAGCCTTGCGTTTCTGTAAAATGATTGCAGAATCATGCCCTGATAAAATCAGCTTGGTTTCGTCAATGGATAATCCGGCCTGCCTGAGTGCCTGTATCTTATGAAGTTTCACAAGTTGTTCGGTTGCGTAGAATCGATAACCTGTGAACTTATCAGTTTCAGCAGGTTTCAAAAGGCTGATTTCATCATAGTAGCGGAGTGTTTTGACGGTTGTTTTGCTCATTTTGGAAAATTCGCCGATACGAAACATTTAGTATTCTCCTCTGTTGTAATACCATCCTACAGTCTCCTGTAGATGGAGAGTCAACAGCCTTTTCAAAAACATTTTTGCAGCGTTATAAATATTTTGCATGGGCATAAGGGGTTAAAATATCGTGGGATAACGGATTATTTGCATGTGTGCCTTCACGCCATGAGTGTTGCTTGACGCACTTGCTCTAAAGAAAGTTATGCTTTTTGATATAAAACTGATATTTGGGTAATGAGTTAAAACAGACACGAAACGACGTGAGGGAAGCGATGGAGGCGACGAGCGGATTCGAACCGCTGATGGAGGTTTTGCAGACCCCTGCCTTGCCACTTGGCTACGCCGCCGTATTCGAATAAAAGCGCAGATAGCATACTCTGTGCAGGCGTAAAAGTCAAAAATATTTTGTGCCGTTAGGCAACAGAGTAGGGAACTTTTTAAAGAGATGGAGCGGAAGACGAGGCTCGAACTCGCGACCTTCTCCTTGGCAAGGAGACATTCTACCACTGAACTACTTCCGCAAACGACGGGCACTTTGGTGCCGAGAGAGAGATTTGAACTCTCACGAACGATAAAGTTCACTAGCCCCTCAAGCTAGCGTGTCTGCCATTCCACCATCTCGGCTCTTGGCAGGAGTGGCAGGACTCGAACCCACGACCAGCGGTTTTGGAGACCGCTGCTCTACCAACTGAGCTACACTCCTAGCTCAATCAAGAGTAGTGCCAAATTATTAAAAATAGCACCGTCCTGTAAGCAACAGTCAATATATTAATGGCATTGCTACGTTTCTGTCAAGCGGTTTGGGATAAGAGGAACCTGTTCGGATTAAGAAACATATTGGGCGCAAGATGTTATGTCAAGCAGATAATACTTAATCGGATGCCTGTTGCATGTCTATACTTGATAGCTTTACGGATAAATGAGTTCGATACGTAATTGTCTAGCCTGCATTGACAGCTTGGTAGTTGGTCAATAGAATGAGGCATTGAAAGAGGTGAGGAATTTGTATTACAGGACAACGTTAGATAATGGCTTGCGTGTTATTACCCAGTTTATGCCTCAAACTAAGTCTGTTTCCATCTGTATTTTCGTTTCTGTCGGCTCGCGCTATGAGGTGCGCTCACAGGCTGGCATCTCGCATTTTGTGGAACATATGCTTTTCCGTGGTACTGAGCGCCGTCCAACATCTCAGGATGTTTCTGAAGCCGTTGAAAGAGTGGGGGAATTCTTAATGGTGGGACTGACCGTGAGGCCACAGTTTATTGGTGCAAAGTTGCTTGTTCTCATTTAGCTTTGGCGATGGATGTGTTGAGTGATATGCTGTTAAACTCCAATCTCAATACGGATGATGTGGAAAAAGAACGGCAGGTCATTATTGAAGAGATTAACATGAACTACGATGATCCGTCTTCCAAGGTGGGAATCCTCATCGAAAAATTGTTGTGGCCGGGTGATCCGTTGGGGCGTGATATTGCCGGTGACCTTGCCCCCGATCATTGCACCAATTTCAAAGTTAGTAATAGCATAAACTAAATTTGAAAGAGGTGATAACAATGTCGAGGAAAAACTACACAGCGGAGCAGATTATCGTGATTCTGC
>Ga0123356_10003666_pt1 | contig 16004 bp, 15 predicted proteins | sample TergutEmb28metaG_2_FD_92546 | JGI IMG/M metagenome (GOLD analysis project Ga0123356, IMG submission 92546) | Embiratermes neotenicus P3 segment gut microbial communities from Petit-Saut dam, French Guiana - Emb289 P3 | ecosystem: Host-associated > Arthropoda: Insects > Digestive system > Gut ... | reverse complement strand
TCATAAATGAACTCTATTTCCTTGATTATATCTTAATTTAGTACATTTAAACAAGTTGAATTTACAGTTTTTATTAATTATTACCACATTAAGAAAACATTAAAATGCTTAATTTAAAGGGTCTTTTATTTATATCAAAAGGAGTGTTTAAAATGAAAAATTTAGTAAAACAGTTGGTGATTATTACTTTTACGGCATTAATCGGGTTAACCATTTTTGCGTGTAAGGAACCTGTAGGACCTCCAGATAATAATACAACCGGTTCTGTAACCGGAAAGGCTCTTTTTAACAATAGCGATAACCACGGCGGAATAACCATTACTCTGGAAAAAACAGACGGCTTACGTTCTGTTAATGTAATTAACGCTAACCGCAGTATCGCCTCTGGCGCAAGAAGTATAAGTGCCGCTCGTTCTGTAGCAGGACAAACACAAACAGCTACGGACGGTTCATTTATATTGAATGATATACCAGCCGGGACATATGTTTTATACGCTTCTTCTCAAAACTCTCTTGAAAAAGCTGTTACCGCAAATGTAACTGTAACAGCGAATCAGGAATTCAATGCCGGAACTCTTAACCTTACTCCTGTAGGAAGTATTGCGGGGCAAATAACTGTACAAAGCGGCAATCCAATGGGTTATCTTGTATGCGTAGCCGGAACATCATTTATGGCTATTACCGGTACAGATGGCAAGTTTGAAATTACAGGCATACCTGCGAAAACAGGTTATACGATCTTAATAATGAGAGGCGATTTTGTCGCTTTTTACGGAGCTAACGCTTCAGTAACAACTAACGTAACAGGCGGGAATACAACGACTCTGAGTACAAGGAATATAACTAATTTAGAATTATTGCAAAATATAGTTACTATTGGTATTAATGGAAACTGGTTTATAAATGGAGTTGATACAGGTATTTCTGCAACAGGACAGCAGGGCGAGAAGGGAGAAACACCTTACATTGGAGCAAATGGCAATTGGTGGATTGGTACGACAGATACCGGTGTAAAAGTTAAAGATTATCTGATCGAAATGGTGTATGTACCTGGCGGCAGTTTTGAACTAGGCAGAGAACTTAATCCGGCTGTTGGTGGCAGCGATGTAACTCCAGTATCAATAGTAAACATAAGCGGTTTTTTCATGGGCAAGTATCAGGTAACACAGGAACAATATTTAGCAGTAATGGGAACAAATCCCAGTCGGTGTACGCCAGCTAATGGACATCAACCCACAGCAGGAGAAGTACAGGAAAGGCGACCAGTAGAGCGAGTAAACTGGTATGACGCAATAGTATTCTGCAATAGATTAAGTATCATGGAAGGATTAACTCCTGCGTACAGTATATCCGGTAGTACAAATCCAGACGACTGGGGAACAGTACCAACAAGCTGGAATGAAACATGGAATGCTGTCCAGATAGTATCTGGTTCAACCGGATATCGATTACCTACTGAGGCCCAATGGGAATATGCAGCAAAAGGCGGGAATGGCTCACCTGGCAACTTTACATATTCTGGCAGCAATGATCTTGATGCAGTAGCTTGGCATCCAAGAAATGGCGGGAACAGAACCTATGAGGTAGGAAAAAAAGCACCTAATGGATTAGGGATATATGACATGAGCGGGAATGTTAATGAATGGTGTTGGGATTGGTTTGGTAATTATACAAGTGAAGCAAAGGCCGATCCATTGGGCGCGTCCTCGGGGTCTTTCCGCGTGCTGCGCGGCGGTGGCTTCTACGATTCGCCGGAGATCTTCCGTTCCATCCAAAGGAGCTTATCCAGCCCGGACCACGTCCGGGTCGATGATATCGGTTTCCGTGTTTCCCGTCCCTAGTGGATACAGAGAACAATGAACAGGTAATAGAGAATAGTTAATAAGATTGCAGTTTGAAAATATAGCGTACTATAGAAAGCTGAGATATCGAACAATAATTCTGTTAACTCTTATCTATTACCTGTTAAGCGGAGCCGAAGGTATCGAGCAGAGCGCGGATAGGGTGCGGACAAAGATAATTTTTGCAGATAGCGAAAAGATAACCAAAAATTCCCCGCCGTAGGCGGGTGGAAATAAATTTTTTCCGAAACAGCATATTAACCGTTCCATGTGTACATCGGCTGGGCTGCCTGCGGGCGCGCGGGGTGGAAATGCGTCTTTGCGGTTCACCGCCGGAGGAGATCCAGCACAAGATTGCATTTATCAGTATTTATTAAATTAACAAAGATGAATAAACTCTGGAGCTCCATAGGCGGATTCCTAGCAACTAGCATTTACGCCCCGCGCGCCCGCAGGCAGCCCAGACGCTGTACGGAGAGCGATTAATTGCATGAAAAAAGGTTCCCGTTACCCATAATTTACCCTTGAAAATATCCTCATTATATGTTTTAATGAATTTATGCTATTATATAAAGGAGTATAGAATGAATAAAGTTGCGATTTTAATATTTTTGGTATGTTTTATTCTGTCCGGTCTCGCGGCGGAACAAAGCCAGGAAGGGGTTCCTGAGGGTTTTGTCATAATTCCAGAGGGAACATTTTTAATGGGCAGCCCGGATAATGAGGGTTTTCGTAATGAAAATGAGGGACCTCAACGGCAGGTAACATTAACCTCATTTTTAATGGGTATATATCCTGTGACCCAAAAAGAATATTTTGACATAATGGGATTAAATCCAAGCGAAAGAAAAGATGATAATTTACCTGTTACAAACGTGACATGGTTTAACGCAATAGAATACTGTAACTTAAGAAGCCTTAAAGAGGGGTTTACCCCCGCGTATACAGTGACTGGTCCAGCAAATAACCGGACAGTTGTTTTTAATCAGGATGCAACTGGTTACAGACTGCCAACTGAAGCCGAATGGGAATACGCCTGCCGGGCAGAAACGACAACACCATATAGTACAGGAACAGCAATAAATGATAATACAGGCTGGCATTATGGTAATAACAGCCAGAGATTACAACCAGTAGGACAAAAACCAGCCAATACCTGGGGATTATTTGATATGCATGGAAATGTGTGGGAATGGTGCTGGGATTGGTATGATGTATATCCGAATGAAGAGCAAATTAACCCAACCGGAGCAAGTTCTGGTACTAACCGCGTTGGGCGCGGCGGTTCCTGGTTCCATGTTGGTCAAGACCTTCGTTCCGCTTTCAGGAGCAGCTATAATCCGTCCAGCAGAAGCAACTTTATGGGTTTCCGGCTGGTACGCCCTTATGTAGTGATTAGTGAATAGTGTTTAGTTATTAGTGTGTAGTGATTGGGGTTGTCCATAAAGTTATTGGCTTTATGGACAGATACTAATTAGTTCTGACTGTTTGCCGTATTTGGCTTTCAGCGAAGCCATCAATTACTTTGACAATATCCAGCCAGTGTTTGGCTTCATTTTCAGAGATATATGGACCGAGACGTACACGATACCAAAGCCGGCCGTTTATTTCGCGGTTTTCTATGATAGAGGTAATCCCTTTTGAAGCGAGAAATTCTTTTGCATCTTCGGCTCTGATTTTAGCGGCAAACGCGCCTGTCTGTACCCAATAATCATTAATAACCCTTGCAGGTGTAGTAGACGTTCTTGCTGCGGTGCTTGAACCGGATGACGCGGCGGTTGCTGGCTGGGCAGTAGTTGCAGGTCTGGTTGGTTGAGTTGGCGCGGCAGGTGTTGTTGCCGGGGACGTTCTTGTTTCTGCGGTTGCTGCAGGCTGCCTGATTACATTAGTTCGAGCGCCTTCTGTTCTTGTTTGCTGGTTGTCTGGAATAATTGCCGATGGATTGCGGACATGAATAGTTACACTGTCTCCGTCATTTCTGTCCATAGCAGCGATATTTGCTGACTCAGCAGGTATTATTGTAGGTTCAGTTGTTATAGGATCCTGAAAAGGTTGAGTTATATCCTGTGTTTTAAGAATAGAGGAATATACTATTTCATGTGATTGCGGTTTTGGCGTCAAAATAATTATCGCGACAGTGACGGTTACCAGTAAAAATACACCGACAGATATAGCAACTAAAAGCAGTTTTTTCATTTCTTTTTCCATTTTATCCAATCCTCTCTATTATCCTGTCAATTTGACGTTCCAATTTTATGTTCCGGGAGCCAGTTTGGTATAATCCCGGGTTTCCTACTCTATAAATTTCGGCGTTTATTGATAAATATTGAGCGTAGAAATCCTTTTGGCTGGTAAAACGTCTAAATAATTCTCTCCATGGCAGTTTATCACGGTGTTTTGCCCTTAATAACCGCGTAAAAAAAGGAGCTGTAATCAGTATAATACAATTAAGTTTTCTAAAAATTGATGAACGATGAAGCAAGGCAGCGTTTATTACACAATGCCCGGTTTGAGCCGCAACCCATTCATCGGTCTGGCGGTTTACTACAGGATGAATAATAGCTTCCAAAATAGCTAGTTTATCTGGATTCCTGAAAACTACCTGCCCAAGCAAGCGTCTATCCAGCGGGTTTTCCGGCTGCCATGAACTGTTTATTTTTCGTAAATCAGTGCCAAATTTGGAGTAAATCGCTTCTTTTTCCGATTCAAGTACCTGATAACCTAATTTATCTACATCCAGAACCGGATAATCCCGTTTTTCCATTATAGCGGCGATATGGTTTTTTCCGGCGCAATAGGTTCCGGTAAGTCCAATTATCATATATATAAAATCGGCTAATTTACCGGTCTGGCTAAATATTGTGTTATATATTATAATTATTAATAGATATTATGCCAAAATGGTTAATTTTTACTATTATTCTGGTTCTCATTGGTCTTGGGTCATTTGTTTTTAGTTTGATTTCATTCAGCTCAGCGGATAAAAGTCAGGTTGAAGGAACTCAGGATTCTGAAACGACAGAAATAACCGGAAAAACCGATACATCTGAAATAACCCTGACAGCTCAGGATGTTCAGGCTGTTTTATTGGCTTTTGCGGCTCAACAGGCTTTGGAAAATGAACAGAATGTTCCCGGTGAGAAAAAAAAGGGAATAATTACTTCATTTTTATTTCCTGACCCTGATTTGGATAGGGGAGTTCAAAAGGCTCTTACTATTAAGTCAGAGCAGATTTTTGATGTTTGGGATGTTTTAAAAAATTGTAACGGCGTGATTAATGTTATACAATCCGCTCATCCCGGAAACAGTGAGTTTCTTGTTCCTGTTGATAAAACAATGAATAAAATGTCTGAAATGCTTTATAACGCTTATGGCGCGATTGTCTTAAATAAATATCTGTTATTTATTTTTAGCCATATAATACTGCTGGTTATTATTCCAATTTATGTAGTAATATCCATCATCGTAATATGTACAAAAAGAGATAAAAGTAAAACATTAAAACTTGTAATAGTAACCGTATTAGTCTGTTTTATTATGCTGTTTATCGTACCTATTTCCCTGCAGTTGTCATCATTCATGGAAAAGGCGATATTATCCGGCAATATTGATAACCTTGTAACCTCGATAGAAGAGAAAGGTGAGATTATTCAGGAAATGAAAGATGAAATAACAGAACAAAGAATACTGGGAAGATCCGTTGTTAGTTATATAGATAGCGCGAAAGATACCGGCAACGCGTTAATAAAAGATATAACAAATTATTATATTATTTTTGTTTTTTCATACATTGTATTTCCAATCCTGATGTTTTTGTGTATTGTAATTATCACCATATATTCATTAAAACAAATATTAGGTAAAAAGGAATAAAATGCTGGAAAGAATTTTATTCCTTCTTCCAGGAATTCTTTTAGGTCTTACCATACATGAGTTTTGTCATGCCTTCTGCGCATGGAAACTTGGTGATGATACCGCTCGTGAACAGGGCAGAATTACGTTAAACCCTATAAAACACATCGATCTTATCGGCTTTTTGTTTATAGTTTTTGCCGGTTTTGGCTGGGCAAAACCGGTTCAATTTAATCCCGATAATCTGCGTAACCTGCGCCGTGACAAAGCGTTGATAGCGGCTGTCGGTCCGCTTTCAAATTTTATTCTGGGAATATTGTTCTGTTTTATTCTGAAAGCGATGAACAATTATTATTCCGGCAGTGAAACCGCTCCAAGTAATCTTATACAGAATATCTATATTGTTTTGTATTATGCCGCATCCATTAACTTTGGTTTATTTATTTTTAATTTACTTCCAATTCCGCCGCTGGATGGCAGTCATATTATTTTTTCCGGACTTAATATTCCTATAGAAACAGAAGTAAAAATCAGATCGATTGGAATGCCGGTTTTGTTTCTTATTATTATAATTCAAAATTACGCAGGTATAACTATTATTCCAATTGGGCGTTTTATAACATTTATGATGAATTTTTTCCTTTAGAATTATTATTTAGTGTCTGTTAATAATGCGGACACATTATAGACTCGTACCAAAGGTACGCGACTACCTTAAAAATTATTAACTTGGTTATTCATCCAGATACTGTTGAATTATTTGAGTGGAAAACCCTTCATTTCTTAATAGGTACTTTATTGAACGGGAATCTTCTTTATTCTTATTTTTTTTTCTATCGGTTTTTAATACGTGTTTTGTAATAAAACTTTCCAATAGGCTTAATTCTGTTTCTTCATCAAGAATAGATTTAAGGGCAGATTCAGCGTCATCATGGTTTATACCGCGTGAACATAAAGAAGAAAGCAGTTGTCTGGGGCTGCGGCCAAAACGAAGACGGGATCGAATCCAGAATCTGGCAAAGCGGTTGTCGTCCAGAAGATTTATTTTATTAAGACGGGAAATTACTTCGTTTATACACGCGGAATCAAACCCGCGCTTTTCCAGTTTTCTGCTTAATCCGCTGCTGCACTGTTCCGCTCTGGCAATTAATCGCAAAGCGGCTTTCTCCGCATCCAGGCAGGAATTATCTGACATTGAAATTCCCATTTTACATCCCTGATACCTGTATTTATTTATGAGAGGAATATAGGTTAATACTTACGTAAAAATTAACGTTTGGAGAACTGGAAGCGTCTGCGTGCTCCGGGGCGTCCGTACTTCTTGCGTTCAACCATGCGCGGGTCACGGGTCAGGTAACCATTGTTACGCAGGCTTGCGTAATTGCTTTGATCTACCTGGCAAAGAGCCCTTGCAAGACCATGCCGGCAAGCGCCTGCCTGACCATTATTACCGCCACCATAGACATTAATTACAATGTCAAACTTATTTTCGTTTGCGGTTACCATTAATGGCTGGCGTACCATCAGTACATGTTCTCCCTGAGAGAAATATTCTGTTAAACCCTTGTCATTTACTGTGATTTTTCCGTTCCCGTCACGAACATAAACCCGGGCGACTGATGTTTTTCTTCTTCCTGTACCTATTCCAAGATTCTTAATCATATTTGTTTATTCCTTATTACGCCTCAATCGGCTCTGGTTTTTGGCTGGTATGCGGATGGTTTGCTCCGGCGTATACTTTGGCGTTTTTTGCCATTTTCCTGCCAAGCGGTCCCTTGGGAAGCATGCCTTTAATGGCGTTTTCCAGCGGCATGGTTGGATGCCGGGCAGCCAGCTTTTCATAAGTATTGGTTTTTAAGCCGCCGACATAACCGGAATGACGATAATACATCTTTTGTTCGGCTTTTCTTCCGGTAACTACGATTTTATCTGCGTTTATTACTACAACAAAATCCCCAATTTCCTGATTAGGCATAAAAACTGCCTTATTTTTACCCCTGACAATGGCTGCAACCTTAGCCGCAACTCTGCCTAAAACCTTTCCCTCGGCATCAATGACATACCATTTTCGCTCCACTGACGCGGGATTTGCAAATACTGTCTTCATAATTTAAACCTTTCTATCACCTTAAACTTAATATTCTTAATCGTAACGGGAACTTCAAACTAACAAAAATCTATAATAATGTCAAGTGGTCAGAGGGATTTTACGTGGTTAATATATCGAAAAAAGGTGTCAATCACCCATTTTTCAAAAATATTTAAAGTTTTTTTCGTTTCGGTCAAGCGCCACGCATCTGCGCGCCATATATAGTATATTAATTTTTACGGAGGTTGTTATGAAAAAGTTGATACGTAGCCTGACTTGTTACGTGTCTCTCTTTGTGGTGGTTTGGGTTTTATCCGGGTGCGCTCCTCAAATGTGGAACAGGGAGCAGTCTGAAGAAATCAAACCTATTGTTATTATGACATGGAATGTTCATAACCTGTTTGACGGCAAGGATGATGGTTTTGAATATGCGGAATTCCTTCAAGCAGCGGGCTGGTCGCATGAAAAATACATGGGCAGGATAAATACTATTTCCGCGGCGATTAACAGGCTGGAACCTTTGCCGGATATTATCCTTCTTCAGGAAATAGAGAATTATCAAATCCTGGAAGACCTGGCGCTTACAATGCCTCGTTGTTATGCATGGAGCCATTTTGCTAATAATCCCGGAGGTATTGGGCTTGGTATTTTAAGCCGTATTCCATTGGATGATATAAGGGCTCATTCAATTACTGTCGGCGGAATTACTACTCCTCGTCCTGTTCTTGAGACAAGGGTTCAAACAGAACAAGGTGATTTTATTATTATGGCCTGTCACTGGAAATCCAAAGTAGGCGGAGTTGATGTTACAGAGTTTAACCGCAGGGCAAGCGCCAGAGCGATATTACGGCGTATTCATGAAATATTGGAAAATGAGCCGAAGCTTGGTATTATTATCGCTGGAGATCTCAACGTATGTCACGATGAGTTTTACAGGCGGGGGATGAATGTAATTTGTTCTTTGCTTCCTGATGATCCTGTGTGTGTTGAACTAGTCAATTCCCTGGGGATGGAGCAAAAGGATTTTATTGTTATCAGCGGGAATAAACCGCCTTTACCTGTTCATTTTCCTGAAGAAGCCATTGTTTTTTATTCACCCTGGATAAATGAACTTGATAATGGTTCCTATTTATACAGAAATAATTGGGAAACAATAGATCATTTTTTGGTTTCCAGTCATTTTTTTAATAATTCTGACTGGATGTACGATAAAACTCTGGTTTTGGATTTTGAACCGTTTGTTAGTCATCGGGGGATTCCGGTTCCATACAACCCGCGGACCGGAATGGGATTAAGTGATCATTTGCCGTTATTACTTACGTTGAGATATAAAAACTGATTATTTTTTTACATTGGTTTTAGCGTCAAGAGAGTTGAGTATTACCTGAAGCCTGTCTTTTTCTATTAAGTCAATGAGACGGGCTTCGGTATATCTTCTGGCTTCTTCAGTATATTGACCAACAGTAATGCAGACTCCCTTTCCGGCTTTTACTTCTTTAAGGTGTGAATGGAAATCTCTTACAATAAGTTCGCCGATGGATCCTTGTGTTCTTATAAACCGGAACATGATTAGATCTGACCATTTAGGTGTATCAATCTCGGCAAGGATATCCGCCCATTCAGCTTTATTAACTGTAATATTTGTAATTTTTACCCTGGCTTTCTGGAAATAGGTCATTACTATTTTACGGCAGAGAGCGATAAAATCCGCCGATGAACCCATTAAGAATAATTGCAGATTACGGTTCGCGTTTAATTCAATATATTTACCCAGCAAAACATTAACATCTTTATACGAAGAATTATCTGCCTGTAATTGTTTAAGATGAGGTATTGCTTTGCCAATTTCATTTAATTTTATCAGTGTTGTTGCCAGTTTATAACGAAGTTCAGCCAGAATGTCCGCTTTAATATTTAAGTGTCTTAAACCTATTTCAAAATCCTGAACCGCTAACTCATACTGTCTTGTATCCAGGTGAATGGTTCCCGCTATAAGGCATGAATTGGGACCCATCGCGGGGTCTGCCCGAAGGTGGTTAAAAATACGAATCGCTTGTTCTATTTGATTGGCCTCGTGATAACATTCTGCCAGTGTATAAAGTGATTCCTTATCTTCCGGGGCAAGGTCAATTGCTTTACGGATAAAGTTCATCGCTTCTTTGGGTTTTTTTAACCTGAAAAGAGCGTGTCCCAAATAACGCAGGACAGCGGGGCTGTCCGGGTCCTGGGTACGGGCTTGCTGCAGAAGCTGAACCGCTTTTTCATAATTTTTTCTATCAAATTCCAACGCGCCAAGTTCGTAATTAACCTCAAAATTATCCTGTCTGTAGGATCTTGCTGTCGCGAAACCTTTATAAGCCTGTTCCAGCATATTGAGTTTACGCGCTGAAAGACCGTAACGAAGAAAGACCTCGAAATTATCAATGCCCGGAATATGGTTCATTGAGACTTGATCAATTAAAGGTTCGTAAGTTTTCATGGCTTTGTCCCAATTCTGCTCATCAAAATACGCTGATGCCAGCATAAAAAGCGCTTCAGGATCACTTGGGTTTATAGAAAGCCGTTTGTTTGCTTCTTTTTTTGCTGCCTCGCGGTCTTTTGGCAGTTTCCCGCCGCCAAACGAACCGCCGCGGATAAAGCCTTTCAACAGGATAATAACTACAACAACGAGTATTAAGGCAACTACACCAATAATGACAGCTTCCATTTTTCTATTATCGGTTATTTTTATGTTTTTTGATACTGCTTTTCCTTCTATTTGTATAATTAGTATGAAAAACCGGCTAAATCTGATGAATATAGGAAGGGTAATATACTGTAACTATTGACATTTGGTGTATTTAGCATATAAACTTATAAAAAGCTGTATTTTAACCAGTGAAAAAGGAGCATATCTAATGGCATCTAATATTGGCATTAAGATAGCCAATGGAGAATTCTATCCAATAATGGATGAGGATTCTTCTATCAAAAAAAGATTGATTCTCACCACAGTTCATGATAATCAACCAAGTGTTCAAATTGACCTCTACAGAAGTACAACAGGTGTTTTACCGGACGCTCAGTATATAGGCAGCGTGGTAGTTGAAAATATTAAACCCAGACCCAAGGGTGAACCTTCTATCGAAATGGTCATTTCTTCTGATAGTAACGGTGAAATAATCGCTGATGCTATCGACCTTGATACTGGCGCTAACGGCGAGCACTATATTCTTACAGTTTCGTTAAAATCTCTTGATGAAACCTCGCGTGATATGGATATTCCGGACTTTGAACTGGAATCGAACGAAGAACCTCCTTCCGGTCTTTATCAACACGCTTCAAAGATAAGGGAGGAAGATAAACGTCCTTCCAAAAAATGGCTTATTTTCCTTATTTGTTTACTTCTTGTTCTTGGTCTTCTCGCAGCATGGCTGTTTTTCATGGGAGGGATGAATGTTATCCGTTCCGTATTCAGTAAGCAAACTACAGAGCAGATTACTGAACAGGAACCTGCTGGAGAACAAAACCCATCGATAATACAGACTGACCCTATTGGAGAACCGGAACCTGTCAGTCAAGTTGAGACTGCTCCCGAACCCGAACCTGAACCGGAACCTGTTGAACGGGTACAACAAGTAATTGAACCGCCTCCGGTTATTCAGGCGCCGATAGTTTCACCGCCGCCCAGACAGCGGCCAGCGAGCGGACGAAATCCGCCTGTCGCTTCTTATAATGTTCCGGCGACTATTCCAAGGGAAGGCGTCAATTACCGGATTCGCTGGGGTGATACTTTATGGGATATAGCAGAAGCGTTTTACCGTGATCCCTGGCTCTATCCAAGAATCGCGCGGCATAATAATATTCGTAACCCGAATTTAATTATTTCCGGCAGAACGATTCGTATACCGCCAAGAAATTAATTATGTCCCGTTATATGAAATGCGGTGTTTTTTTCTCTATTACTCTTTTTGTGTTTATATGCGCGGGTTCGTGTTCCATACCGCAGCATAACGGCATAGATTTAAATCATGATGAAATTTATTTAGGATTGCTTCTGAATTCCGATCCGGAAAATATTGAAGAAAAAATCATGTTATTCGAAAAAGCGCTGGTAAGTCCCAATGAGTATGTCAGACAGGCAGCAGCTGGTGAACTTTCAGTTTTGATGACAAATGGAGCAGAGCTTTCCAAAAGAATAATTGAATTGATTCGCAGGGAAGCGTCCGGCTGGTGGGAAATTGCTTATGATATAATACCATCTCCTGTAAGCAATGTTAAAACAATTAACAGGGAAAAAGCGCTTTCGTTTTTATTAGGAGCGGAGCAAGGCGCTCTCTTTTTTGATGAAGCCAGGCTTTATGTACTGAATGAGTGTATGAAGCAAGTTGGTCTTTTTACAGAGACAGAGTTAGCTGTAATTGAAGGGCATTATGCGGTTTTTAAATTGCGGTACAGTGACGGATTGCAACATTTTCGCGCTTTTCAGGAAGATGAAAAATGGCCTGAAGATATGCCCCGGTTTTTTTTGGAATATCCTAACCTTATTAATGATTTAGGAAGAGCTTTTCAGTTTACACAGGCAAACAGGGAAGGGCTTAATCTTTTTTTAAGCTGGGAAACAAATCTCTCACGTTCTTCTGCCGGTACATCGGATGATATTAGTTACAGGCTTCTTTTTTACGCCGGACGGATCGCACGCCGTATGGGTCAGAATCCGCAGGCAACTGCGCTTTTTGACAGAGCGTTACGTCTTGCTCCTGATTATGAACAGCAGGACGCGTGTATCTGGTATATCCTAGATATGTTAATGAGCAGACCTGTTGATGAAATTATGACAAGAATGGAAAGACATATTCCTCAATGGTACAGCGGAGGTTATTTCAATGCCATCATGGAAAGGTATTTACACCGGCTTGTTACTGCGGAAGATTGGGGAAAAATAATCAGAACATATAATCTGCTTAAGGATACGGACGCTATTGTTCCAAAGACCAGTTACGCGTGGATTATCGCCCGTGCTATCGAAGAAGAATACCTTTCCGCGGAAGAAATCCGTCTGGCAGCGCGCGGCACGAATGGCGCGCCTGTTAACCCAAGAACGTTTTTACGTCTCGCGTATAATCAGGGTATGGTTTTTCTAATGCCTGCGCTTTTTTACCGTATGCAAAGCGCGGATGCCTTAAGATTACCATTTATAGAAATTAGAAATATGAGCGCAGCTGAAAGAAACATCGAACATTCAGATGCGGTAAAATTCCTTCTTGGTTTCTTTAATAATAAAGCTGTAGGTTTTGTTAATCCTTATATCAGATCCATGGAAAATGAATTAACACCCAGCGAGTTACGCTCAATAGCGCAAGCTTATAATGATGCTGGTATGTATAACCAGGCCGCGCGTATTGTTTCGCTTTACATAAACAGAAGCGGTTATTCTTATAATAGGCGCGATTTAGAACTGATGTATCCAAGACCGTATAGGGAATTAATAGAAAGAAATTCCAGACATTTTGATCTTGAACCGGCGTTGTTTTTCTCGCTTGTTCGTACGGAAAGCATGTTCCAGAGCGCTGTTGTTTCTCACGCCGGAGCTGTGGGATTATCACAATTAATGCCGGCTACTGCCCGGGAACAAGCCGAAATTATACAGCGTGCCGGCGGTCCGAATTTTTTCGGTCCTGAGAATACACTCGATTCTACAAATCCTGAAATGAATACTTACATTGGCGCTCATTATTTAAGGAGACAGATGAACAGTTTTGGCGATATGTATCTCGCTCTTATGGCTTATAACGGCGGACACGGCAGGGTTCGGCGCTGGCGTAACGCTTCCGAACTCCCAATGGATTTATTTTTAGATACCGTCCCCATTTATGAAACCAGAGATTACGGCAAAAGAGTCACCGCCGTCGGCCGCATCTACAAAGAACTTTATTATTAATGTGGAATGACTAATGTGTTATTCCTCATTAGTCATTAAACATTAAATTGGTTAGTTGGGTTCTTGGGTTACCGTTTTTTTTGGTTATTTTTTTTGCGGCGGCGATGAAGGCTGGGAGGTCTCTTCCTGAATGTTCATATAGATCTTCGTAAAAGTTGTCTTTTGTGTAGTATAGTCTGTAGAGTTCAAGGTAAGCGTTATTAATTGGTAAATCTATAAAACCTCTGTAATTGTCATTTGTAAAAAGGTTATCGTATTCGGCTTCGAAACGTTCTTTGGAGGCGTTTATAATTCGTTCTTTTTCTGTTAATTTGTTTTCTCTGTTAAAACTGGTGTTTGAATAAAGCGCTTCCAATTCCGCTATTAATTCCTGTATGAATGAAACAAAATTACGGCTGTTTGTTTCTGAGGCAAGCATTTCTCTGTATTCATCGGAATCTAAACCATAGCGTTTTTCCATATACAAGCGTGCGCCTTCAGTGCCGATAAACTCTGCCAGCTCTTCATTGAACTTAACCTGTCCTTTTAAAAATACTGTAGCATGTACAAGTTCATGGATTAGTAAATTAGCGAGGCGGGCAGGAGAATAATTACGCATATATGAATAAAGCGGGTCTTTGAACCAGCCAAGAGTGCTAAAGGCATCTACTCCCCGTATCCAGACATCAAGGTCTTTTTTTTCCAGTTTTACCCTTTCCTTGCGGGCGTCTTCAATATTGAAAAATCCTTTGTAAGGCATTCTGCCTACGATTGGAAATTTCCATTCATGGCGATGGAATGAGTCTTTTGCCGAAGCGGAAACTACTGCCGCCAGATAGTCCCTGTCCATTTCTACATAACTGGTGTAGTTTTTTGAACTGGCCAGACCCAGATCTTTATAAGCGAATGTCCGGATATCTGTTACCAGATTAACAAACTCCTGATCATTAACTCTTTCCAACGGTATAGCCTGGTTCAGGTAACCCAGCATTGTAATGCCCTGAGTTATTGTATAACAGCCTGATGAAAATATACTAACAGCCATAAGTATAACTATGGACGATATCATAGGACCCAATGAAAACCAGTGCCATAAGCCTTTCATAAATATTCCTGTTTCTCTTGAAATTAATTAAATATTATCTTATTATAGCCAAATGGCTTTCGTTAAAGAAGGTATCAAATACGGTATGGTTGGCGGCGGGCAAGGTGCGTTTATCGGTGATGTTCACCGTAAATCCATTGCTCTGGACAACATGTCTCAAATCGCGGCAGGTTGTTTCTCCCGTTCCAGGGATAATACCATCGCCACAGGTAAAGAACTTGGTATTGATCCTGAACGTTGTTATGAATCATTTGAAGTAATGGCAGAAGCCGAAGCTAAACGCTCTGATAAAATAGATTTTGTCCTGATTGTTACCCCCAATAATACCCATTTTGCGGTAGCCAAAGCCTTCCTTAATGCTGGTATTCATGTAGTTTGCGATAAACCCCTTTGTTTTGATGTAACCGAAGCCCGGGAACTTGTTGATCTGGCCGGGAAAAAAAACCTGCTTTTTTGTGTTACATATTCCTATACCGGTTATCCTGCTGTAAAACAGGTACGCGAAATGATCAAAAAGGGAGAGATTGGCAAGCTCCGGTTTATTAATGCCGAGTATCCGCAGGAATGGCTTTCAACCCCAGTTGAAAGGGGAGAGCACAAGCAGGCAAAGTGGAGATTAAACCCGGAGACTTCCGGTAAATCCAATGCTGTTGGAGATATCGGCACGCATTTAGAAAACATGATTTCCTATATGACAGGTTTACAGATAAAGAGACTGTGTGCAAGGCTGGATAAAATAGTAGAAGGGCGGGTCTTGGATGATAATGCCAGTATAATGATTGAGTATGAAGGCGGCGTAAACGGTCTTTATTGGGTCAGTCAAATTGCAGTAGGTTATGACAATGGATTACGTGTACGTATTTTTGGAGAAAAAGGTACAATACAGTGGGCCCAGGAATCGCCTAATTATATCGATGTTATGAAAATCGGACAGCCAAGTGAACGCTGGTCGCGCGGCAGAGATGGTTTTTATAATCATGCAAATAGTTATTCAAGAATTCCCGCGGGGCATCCTGAAGGATATTTTGAAGCATTGGCAAATATATATAAAACCTTTATTGGCGCTGTGTCCAAACTAAAAGAAGGCCAAACCCTCAGCGAAGCGGATTTGGATTTTCCCTGTGCGGAAATGGGTATGGACGGCGTTAATTTTATTAATAAATGTGTAGAAAGCTCTGATAACGGAGCTGTATGGGTAAATTTTTCCTGACAATTTTT
>Ga0123356_10003665_pt1 | contig 16006 bp, 16 predicted proteins | sample TergutEmb28metaG_2_FD_92546 | JGI IMG/M metagenome (GOLD analysis project Ga0123356, IMG submission 92546) | Embiratermes neotenicus P3 segment gut microbial communities from Petit-Saut dam, French Guiana - Emb289 P3 | ecosystem: Host-associated > Arthropoda: Insects > Digestive system > Gut ... | reverse complement strand
ATTCCCCGGAGTTGATTATTACTATTGCGTTTAGTATCCTTGGGGACGCAGTGATTCCTACCCTGATGATTTCCGCTGTTTGGAAGTCGTAGAGTTTCCTCGCATGTTCTCCAGTCACGGCAAATCCGGATGCGCCCTGCATTATGGACAGGTCAAGGCCAGCAGGGCCCAGAACGCCCTGCGCCGCCAGCGTCACACGCAGTTCCTGTGCCCTTTCTTCGGGCACTTGTATCCTGAGTCCTTCGTTTCTGACCGGTATGCCCTGATCTCGCAGACTAATGACGATATTGCCGGCTTCTATCTGGTCTTGTGCTGTGTATATCGTGACCCAGTTGGTGCGGCTGAGCATCGTCACTGCAACTATAGCCAGGACGATAATAAGAATGACCAATACAGCAAGTTTTATCCTGCTGCTTTTTGGCATTTTGCTGAGGTATTCTTTAAGGTTTGCCCACATATTGTCAATACTGGCTTTCATGTACGTCCTCCCGTTTTCGGGCATTACTTCGCTATGTTATCATCAATAAGCGTGGCTTTACAAATTTTAGCATTTTTTTTCTGAATTTGCAACTAATAGTTTTATTTATTTCCAATTAGCCAGGCGGTCAGTTAGCGGACGGTCGAGGGCGACCGTCCCTACGAAAGAATAGCAACCATATGGGATAAGGTGCGTTTATCATGCGTCTGCGCCAAGCTGCTATCAGAAACACCCGGCGGCGCCGAGTGTTCCGTTTGCACACAGTTATTCCTTGGTATCCTTGGGCGGGTCTTTTTTGATTTTAGAAAGGTCAAACGAGATTATCGGCGCATCAAGTGCCTGTTTGTTAGTGCTCTTTGTCGCCTCGATAAGTTCTTCCCTGAAAACCTTGACGTCCCTGGGGGCGTCAATACCGATTTTTATCTTATCGCCATCTATTCCGAGAAGGGTCACCCTGACATTATCGCCTATGAGAATCGTCTCATTAAGCTTCCTTGACAGAACCAGCATCGCTGTCGCCCTCCTCTCTTTTGACTGCCTTGTAGACTTCGTTGAAGACAGGCGCCCTGACGTTATAATCGCTCCCGGTCAGCACGATCTGCTTTGCTTTTCCGGAAACTGTGTTTATGATAATCGGCGCTGCAAGGTTTGCCGTCATGCCCTGAATGTCTTCGGGGATAACAAGCACGCTGACTACGTGAAGCTCTTCGGGTCCTTTTAGCTCAAGCTCATTGACGTCTTCATCAGCGATGTCGAATACGTAATCCGTCAAGACGGCAAACGTATCAAGGACCGGCAGGCATATCCCGCCCTCATCAGCCGACTGAAGCCAGATTATTGGGTAGCTTTCCTCGAACTGAAGCAGCGCATACCTCCGGTACTCTTCAAGCCCGGGTATCCCGTCTTTGAAGACTATGAGTTTCGCGTCGTCAATCTCGACCGATCCGAATCTTACGGTTTCTATCTGCATATTTCCACTCCTTTTTTGGCAGGGGCATTTTTTGGGCGGGTCGCACCGTAAACAGTTTCACCGCTGTCCCGAGCCAGAATTCCGAATAACGGATTCTCTATATTGCCCGGTCCACATACCTTCCCGGCATGTTCGGGTCAACCATTTCCTCCACGGTCACCCTGATATATGGTTCATTTCGCAGGAATACCTCAACAGAATGCTTTGGGTCGACTGAGAGTTGCGGCATGTACTCGCCATCCCAGTCGATCAAGATGCTGTGTTTGGACCAGTTTATGCTCATTGAACCTTTGTCCCAAACGACCTCCGGCCTGCTTTTAGGCATCAGCCCGATGTTGAGCTGCTGCTTTCGGAGTATCGCGCTCATCGTTTTTTTGCGCGCGAGCTGGCCTACCCTGTCGCCCTTTCTCCTTGTTTCGCCAAGGAAATTGCCGTCATCAACTGCCGTCCTGGTGCCTCTGAAAAAGCCCTGTTTGCCTTTGTCGCGGTATTCCTTGGTGAATTCCATCGGTGGCTTCAGGCCTGATTCAGTGTTGATTTTTCTCCTGTTGACCTTGAATGTCGGGGTCTGTCTTTCGATCTGCATCTCCGGCGTCTTGGATGTTATCCTCATCCTCATCCGGGGTTGCGAGATGTTCAGCTTTGCGGGAGTATTCCTTATCCCGAGCTGTGCCATTTGTTGATCGATTTTAATCCTGTGTATGCTTGCCATTGTAAACACCTGCCTTTGATAGTCCTTTATCAAAATGTAGAATGTAGAATGTAGAATGTAAAATTGTCTTTACCGTTATAAGTATGGAGCCATATTAATGCTCTAAACAGCTTTTCCTCGACAGTAGAATGCTTATTGCCCTCCGTAACATTTTACACTCTACATTTTACATTTTACATTTATCTTATCTGAGGAAGTCCATCAGCGTTGGTTGGATCACTCTTGCGCCTGCTGAGAGCGCCGCCTGGTAGACTGCTTCGGCCATTTTCATGTGTACTAAGACCTCTGCCATGTCTACGTCCTCTGCGTCGGAACGCATTCTCTCGTAGTTTATGTAGTCTTGTTCGTATCTTGCTTCAAGCAGATCGAGGCGTCTCACCCTTCCGCCGATGTCTGACGTGTGTGTAAGCAGATGATTCTGGGCATCCTGGAGCGGTTTTATCATCTTGCCGATATCCGTTGCCGGGGCGCCGGCATCCGTCAGTTCGAAGAGTTCCTGCAGCACGTTCCAGGAATTGCGCATTATCATATTCCCATCTGCGTCCGGAGTCATAAACATGACGAGTTCGATTCCGTTTTTTGTGACCGGCATATGTATCCCAACGCCGACGTCAAAGGTCGGGACGTCGTTTTTCAGCCTGTGCATCGTGACTGCCTCGTCAAGCGTGATGCTATTTGCGACTGCGGGATTATTATGCACTGCATTGTATGCCGCTTCATCAGCAAATCCTAACCTCGCCAGCAGCGCGCTTCTGGCACCTGCATCGCTGATGTTCGTGAGGTTGATGTCAAACCCAAAAAGGGCGTCGTAGCGATGCGCGTCCATTCCGTCAAAGCGGGAGAGGTTAAAGCCATTGTAGTACAGTTGCGGCGGGACACCTTCAGAAGTGAAAGCCTTCACGCCTCTGTCTGTTGTGTGCAAAGTCGGGTCGCCGGGCGTATTGTACCCTCCGAAAACGAACTTGTCGCCAAATGTCATGTTGAGCGTATCGAGGAAATGCTCCCTGAGTTGCCCGATCATAGGGGCGATGTTCCTTTTGTCAGCCGCGTCACCTGTCCCTTTTGCGTCGCTGGCTGCGTCGACTGTAAGCTCGTAGGCGTGGACAAGGGTGATCTGAAGTTCCATGACGCCGTCTTCCGCCTGGGTGAGCCAGTTCTGCGCCGTCTCCACGGTCCTCGCGTAGTTTTCGAGGCGGGCAATTTTGTTGCGGGCCGCCTGGCCATATATCAGAGATGTCGGGTCGTCGCTGATGTGTGCGAATTTTCTCCCGGTCGCCATCTGATTTTGAAGTTTTTCCATCCTGACAAGGTTAGAGTTAAGGTTTCTCATGAGGTTGCTCACGAGCATTGAGTTAGTCACGCGCATTATATAAATCCTCCAGTATAGCATCCAATGCATACTTCCGAGGGGATCCGTCCCAACGGCCTTTTAAATTGAAAATTGAAAGTTGAAAATTGAAAATTACCAAACCTGCCATGATTCCGATAACAGAATGCCTCTAGCACCTCATTTGTTGCGGAAGCAGATGACTGAAAACTTGAGTTTTCTTGCCTTTCCATTTTACACTTTACATTTTACATTTTACACTTTAAAGTCCTACGCGGCCGGTTCCGTTAATGAGCCTGTCAAGCAGGTCGTCCATCGCCGTTACGACGCGGGATGCACCGTTGTAGGCGTGGTTATATCTGATCAGGTTCGTCATTTCTTCGTCGAGGGAGACTCCCGCAACCGAGGTACGCTGCATTTCTGCTGCCAGCGTCAGGACGTGGCTTGCGTCTGCCATGTTCTTTGCGGTGTTGAGTTTTCTTCCAACATCGACCCTTATGCTTGTGGCGAAGCTGTCGAAGCTGCCTATCCCGATCGCGCGGCCATCCACTTCTATGGCGATTGTATTTTTTGCAAACAGGTTAAACATGGCTCTCATGTTTTCGTTGTTGCCGCGCTGCTGGTCTTCCGGGTCTATCCCTCTTCTTATCTGCACTGTCGAGGAGGCGATGTTGTATTCGCTAGCCATGACCTCGTCGCTCAGGCGTATGTTTTTTATTGTTATCTTTGATAGGTTTTCGGCGGTTCTATCCGGGTCTGACGCACGGGTGTATCCGGCGGCGGCGGGGTCTGTGATGATTGCTCCGGTAGCTTGTTCAATCCATCTGCCGCCTAAAGATGTATCCCAAAACAGCACATTGCCTTCTGCATTCACCCACGACTGATAGAAATTGTTTGGATCGAATGCGGGATCTGTGACGGGGACCCAGGGGCTTGAAGGGTCTGGTCTTTCCAGCCACCCGCCCTCACCATCCGGGATGACTTCATTGCCTAGAAGGTTTCGAAGTATAAATACTTGCTCTTCATGGAAGAAGTTGACTCCGGTCCTCGATTCTCCGAGGGGCGGATCTGTCCATCCGAGCCTGTGGACTGCATTTATTTCTGCAACAAGCGCTCTTGCAAGGTTGTTGAGCTCTTCTATATAGTACGGGATTCCGGGGAGCTCTATGCCTGCGTTGTCGCGCATGTCCATAAGGGCTTTCAGTTCGCCGTGCCTGAAGGCGTCCATATTAAGCGCAAACTCGTAACGTGGCGGCGGGTCGGGGGGCGGCGTGCCTGGGGTTACGGGATCCCATGGGTACACGTCGCCGTTTCTGTCAACGTTTGCGACCCAGTAGGGCATCCAGACGTCCGCTTCGCCATCGACTGCATTCGGGTGCGCCCTTACATCCAGGACATTACGTTCGTAGTGATCTACGAGGTACATAGTGCTGGCTGTCGGGACAAGGTTGCCGTCATCGTCCGGTACCATATGTACCGTGCCGGGAAACCAGACCTTAAGGGCTGTGCCTCCCCAGGCGTCTGTGTATTCGTCGTACTGGATTTCGATGATGGCTGAAAGCTCGTCGAGCAGGACATTTCTTTTGTCCCTCAGGTCGAGCGCCAAGTGACCTGTCAGTTCGAAGCCGTATATCGCCTTGTTGAGTTCGACGATCTCCGCCGCGATAAGGTTAATGTTGTCTACAATCACCTCTACAGCCTTATTCTGGGTCGCTTGAAGCTCCATAAGGCCGTCGTATATCGTGTTGAGTTGCTGAACGAGATCAAGGCCCGCAGTCTGAAGGTCCTTTCGCGGTGAGCCTTCGACCGGGTCTTCCGCCATTACTTTCATGGCAGCGAACAGTTTTGAGATCGAGTGGTTTATGCTTGTCTTTTCGTTGACATTGTCAAAAAACGATTCAAGATAGCTCAGTTCCCGCGTACGTGTGCCCCAATATGAGTTCGTCGCGTTTTCGGTCCTGAATCTCCTGTCGAGATATGCGGAGCGTATCTGATCGAGTATTTTCACTTTTGTTCCGCCGCCGACACGCGCTTGAGCCACCGGCATGATTTTGCCGATGGTCGAAAATGGGTCGTGCGCGGTCTGGACGATGCGCTGTCTTGTGTACCCCCTCGTTTCGACGTTTGCTATGTTATGGCCTGTTACGTCAAGCCCCAGTTGTCCGAGCGTTATGCCGGTCCTGCCGATTTCGATTCCGAAAAATGTGCCTCTCATATTTCTTCTCCCTGCATCTAGCGTGTAAAGTGTAAAATGTGAAGTGTAAAATGTAAAGTTTTGATGCGCCACTACAAGAATGAGGGAGTTTAGTTATTGTCCTTAATATTTATCGCGGCGTTCCGTGCCGCATAGCTCCTTAATTTTTTTCTTGTGTCCTTAGTCTTTGATTAATTCCGCATTCAGCATTCCGAATTCCGAATTTGCTTAAGCGTGTCCGTCGAATAAGCCTGTTGTTTTTTTCTTGTCCGGCGAGGCTTTTCCGTCGTCGCCGTAGAAGTTGTTAAGAGGGTCTTCGACCCCTACCATAAGATCCAGCATCGTTTCAGAGTAGTCCATGTGCGCTTCGATGAGATCCCTGTTTTCCAAGTTCAGCGTTGTGTGCTGGCTAATGAGTTCCGTCAGTTCTTTTTGCAGCTTCACTATCGCTGTGCGTTCGTCCGGTTCCGCGCGTTCCGCTATGGCGGTGACTGTGAGTTCCTCAGCGGGCATCCCCAGTTCAGCGGCTATTGCCTTATGGAGAGTTGTCCGCTTCTTTTCTGCCGCGCCTAGCTTCGACAGCTCCCGAAGCTCCTTTCGGACTATGTCCTCCAGCTTCTCCGATTCGCCGCGGATTATTATCTGCTGTTCCTCGCGAGCCATAACGAGCATGTTTTCCAACAAGGTTTTCTGCTCGGACAGCAGTTCACAAAGCTCAGCTAATATCTGCCTCAAATGGTTCCCTCCACGCGAGTGGCTAGTGGCTAGTGGCTAGTGGCTAGAAACGGAGTCCGTCATCTATCCTCTATCCCCTATCCTCTATCCTCTTATTACCTGCGGCCGAATACGCTTTCGAGGATTTTTTCGGCGACTTTATCGCTGTCCACCCTGTATTCGCCCTGCCTGACGGCATTGGTGATGTCAGCAATATGTGCGCGTTCCTCTGCTGTGCGGAATTCAAGCCCTTCTCTGGCCTCTGTTAAGGCTTTTGAGAAGCTGAGGGCTTCCGAGGAGAACGTGACTTCGTCGCGCCCGCTAGGAACCTTAGTTTTGCCTGCGGACGGAGATGTCGCTTGATAACTCCTCAGGATGTTAGGGTTTGTGATTGGAATGATTTTCATATTGTCCACCTTCTATCTGAATGCTAAATGCATAATTCACAATGCTTAATGCTTAATGCTTAATTATTTATACTTGTCGTTTTGCCATTCAAAGCTTCCGTCTCCTAGCCACTAGCCACTAGCCACTAGCCACTTGCGGTCCGCAGACCGCATCAGCTTTTTAGTTTTGCTGAGCCTTTGAAGTTTGCCGAGTCGTTTCTGCTTGTGCTGTGGTGGGATGCTATGTTTTGCTGCATCTTTGATTTGACCTTGTCCTGGCAGTCTTTGCACATCCTGCCTGAGTTAATGGGTTTTCTGCATACTTCGCAGTGCAGCAGGCCTGTCGGTTCGCTATCGTCACCCAATGTGAGCCGTCCTTCTTTTAGGAGGTGCAGGATGATCTGCTTGTTTACTTCCGTATCTTCGGCGACTGTGTCTATGTCGGCGCGTCTGTGTTCGTATATATAATCTCTTACCTTGATGAAGTCCCTGTCTATTTGTTCCAGGCAAGCCGGGCAAATCTTTCTGCCTATGCTCTGGAATGGTTTTTTACAAAACTGGCACTGCATGATGTTCATTTGATCCAGCCTCCTTGCTGTGGCGCTCTTATCTTCTCATGTTGTTTGCTATGCCGTCCATCTCATCTGCTGTTGTCAGCGCCCGCGATGCTAGTTGAAATGCTCTTTGTGTGCGTATCATGCGGGTCATTTCTTCTGCCAGATTGACGTTTGAGCCTTCTATCGTGCCTTGTCTTAACACTGCATCCTCCGCTACGATCCTCTCTCCTGACGCTACGCTTTCTGCGTAGTTGCTGCCGCCTACCGAGACAAGTCCCATTATGTTGCGGAAGGTATATACTCCGAGCCTGATTTCTGCTTCTTCGCCGTCAGCCATAAAGCTAATTCGTCCGTCAAGTCCGATGGTTATGTTTTCCGCGTCGTCGGGAAGTCTGATCCTTGCGCCATTTGAATCCATGACGTAAAGTCCGTCGCCGTTAACGAGGTATGCTCCGTCTGCTTCTGCGCTGATGTTGAACGAGCCGTTTCTGGTGTAGAGCAGTTCTCCGTCCATGTCCCTGAGTTCAAAGAAGCCTTCGCCTTCGATCGCGACGTCCAGTTGCCTGCCGGTCATCTGGAGGTTGCCTCCCCTAAAGTCCTTTGCTGTCCCTGCAATGAGTACGCCATGGCCTTTTTGCTGGTTGCCTTCCGGCGTCCTCGGCAGTCCGGGGACTATGCCTGCGGTGTAGAGCGCGTCTTTAAAGTCAAGTCTCACGCTCTTGAACGCCACGGTGTTGACGTTTGCGACGTTGTTTGCTATGGTGTCGAGCCTGCGTTGCTGGTGTTGGAGGCCTGTTGCTGCGATCATCTTTGCTTCGAACATTATCTGAGCCTCCCTATTTCATTAACTGCTTTTCCTACAGTTTCGTCTATCATCGAGAGCATCCGCTGGTTTGTTTCGTATGTTCTGAAGACTGTTAGCATGTCGACCATTTCGCGCCCGATCTCTACGTTTGAGTTTTCGAGGAAGCCCTGGGCTATTGCGTAGGGGTTTGCGGCTGCTTGCGGTTCGGCGAGCGAGAAGTAGAGGTTGCTGCCTTGTTTTCTGAGTGTGGCGTTGTCTTCAAATGAGACGACGCGTATCTGGGCTATTAGTTGGTCGTCTACTCTTACTCCTCCGCGTTGGTCAACTGAGAAGTCTATGCCGCCGACGTATATCGGGCCGTTTTCGCCGAGCAGGAGGCTTCCTTCGCCGTCGACGAGGTATCCGAGCTGGTCGATGTAGAATGCGCCTGATCTTGTGTAGCGTTCGCCGTCCGGGGTCTGCACCACGAAGAATGCGTCGCCTACGAGTGCGAGGTCTGTGCTGCGTTCTGTGCCGTCGAGGGAGCCGTCGGAGAAGTTTATGTAGAGTTGGTCTACTTGTGTGCCTAGGTTAAGGGGGCCTACTCCGGGTGCTCTTTCGAAGAATCTCATCCCTAGGATGTTTTGGTCTCGGTCGTCGTTTATCCGTCTGACCAGCACTTCGTCGAAGCTGTGTGATACGAGGTATTCTTTTTTGAATCCGGCTGTGTCAGCGTTGGCTATGTTGTTTGTTATTATTTCCATTTGCCTGCGCTGGAGCATCATTCCGGTTCCGGCGATATATGTGCCTCGTACCATTGTTTTCGCTCCTTTTAGGTGGTTTTAATGCACAGCGAATACACTTATGCTGAGGAAATATCTTTTCCTACTCTTTATATCGTGTTTTATCCTCCATAACTTAACTGTTTTTAGAAAAAATATTTACAATCATTTTGAGTTTCAGTTCATGACTGACAGGCTATTGCAGCCATTGCATTCCTACGCTCATAGCCGCATCCATGCGCCTAATGAGCGCGCTCCACCGTCCATGGTTGCGCTGACGGAATGCACTGCCTGCAATAGCCTGTCAGCCCTGAACTGAAACCTTTTACAATCATTTCTTCTTTGTAAGTCCTATTACAAGTTTGACTTCGTTTCTTGTTATGCCTAGTTCGCTGGCTATCTGGGCGTCTGTTTTGCCTTCTGCTGCCAGGGCCAGTATCTGTTCGTTTCTGGTTTTTTTGTTCTGCTCTTCCGCTTCTTCTGCGGATACTTCTGCTTCGGTGTCGTCAAAGAATTTTTGGAATACTGTTCCGTTACTTGTTCCTGACGCCGGTTTTGGCATTTCGATTTTGTTGATCCTCTCGGCTCGTTCCAGTACGTCGCTTGCGGCTTTTATTCTGGTGGCGTCGACTGTCGTTGAGCGCGATGGTTTGTCTGCTGGTTTTTCTTTTTTTGCCGGCGCCGGGGTCTGTGCGGTTTCCGGTGATGCTGCCGCAGCCGCTGCTGCTACTGCTGCCGCTGCTGCCGAGCGTTTTGCCGGTCGGTTTTCAAATTCGCTGAGTTCGTCTTTGGTCGCTTTGACCTGGTCGGCAAATTCTTCCATTATGCTTTCGACTGTGTTGTATAGTTGCAGCAGCTTCGTTTCTTTTTCATCGAGCAGTTTTTTTTGTCGCTTCAAGTCGGAAAAGAGTATTTTGCACAACACGGCTATCAGGCAGATAAGCCCCGATATGAACAGCGCGAATGCATAATAGTGTAGCCAAGTTCCATTCTCCATTACTTACCCTCATATTTTTATGTCTATCATATTGTTTCCCGGCGGGACAAGCATGTTCCTTGCTGTTTCTCCTTTTTGCTCGTCGTCGTCCGATTCTTTGCCTTCTCCATCGCCGTAAGCTCCTCCGGAGCCGCCGTCTACGTCTGTCCTTATGTTTTCCATCTCAGTTTCGGTCGTCCCGGCGACCCTGGACTGTGATTGTGCTGAGGCTATTTTCTGTTGTGCCGCAAGGAATTCCTGCTGTACCTCCGGCCTTTTTTGCATGGCGCTTGCGTCTTTTGAGAAATCTGCTGACCGGTTTATCATTATCTGCGTGTCGATTCCTTTGATTGACATAATTAGCACCCCCGGCTCACAATAATGCTTAATGCTTAATGCTTAATGCTTAATTATTAGTCCTTGGATTTGCTTAGTTCGCAGGAGCCGTATACTACTTGGCCGTCTTTGTATCTGAAGGTTGCGTAGGATATCTCGTCATTTACTTTGTATGTGTCTGTGCCGATAATTATCCTCGTCCCTGCATATACTGTTTCAAACACATGCACCCTGCCGTCTGTAGCGTGCTCTACTTCATATTTAAGGCTGTCGACCTCGGAACCGAAATCCGATAGGCTTTCTTCGTTTATCCTCCTGTTTTCCACGCCGGAGCGGAATAGTTTGTCCCAGGTTTCTTTGTCCATTTTATCTTTTGTTTTTTCGAGGTATGCTGATAGCTGGTCCAGCTTGATCAGTTCGCCTTTCAGCCTCTCTACTTCTTTTTCGAGGAACTGGATGCGTTCGCGTTTTCTCAGTACAACGCCGACGATGACTTCGGTCTGGGTGTTCGAAACAGCGCCTATGAAGTTTGCTATGACGTTGCCCGCAACTCCCACGCGCCCGCCGATGATCGCGCCGCGCTTTCCTTTTGCTGTTAATGTGCCACCGCTTTCGATCTGGCTGTGGATGCATACGTCAACATTAACTGAGCCGTCGGCAACTACAGCGCCCCGCTCCACGTAAAGCGCAGTGACGGTGCCGCCCGATTCGACCCTGCCTTTGCCGGCGCCCTGCATCCCGCCTTTTATTTCGACGTTCCCGCCGGCAATGATCGTCGCTGCTTCCACCATTCCTCCGATGACGACGCCGCCGGTCGCTTTGATCGTGTTTCCTGAGCGGACGCTGCCAGATACTTGTACGCTTCCGTCAAAATCTATATTTCCGACGCTGAGGTCGACGTCGCCATTGATTTTGTATAGGCTAGTAACGTTGACTGAATTGCCCTGAAACTGAACCATCCCGGAGCACATCGCGTGCATTTCCGTTTTTTCTGTGTTGATGTCTACATTTTTGCCTCTTGGCAATGTTGCATCTTTTCCGGGTTTTTGGCTGAGTTCCTTGCCTGTGACCGACTTTCCCGCCACTCCTTCTGTCGCTAGTGTCCTTGTTACAAGGAGCTGTCCTTCTGTGACCGGCTCGTAGAGGTCAAGCGATCGGTAGTCCACCCTGCCGCCGCCGATTTCCCTGGGTCTTCCGGTTCTTTCGTCTGACGAAAAGTTGAAAATCAGCTTGCCGTCCTCGCCGTCTTCCGGCGCTGACGCGGTCGCAATCACATATGATCCGCCGTAGTCCTTGGCTTCTATCATCGCAGAGAGCGCCGTTTCATCGACGCCGTATACGACGCCTGCCGCCACAAGCTTTTGCTTCGCGGCCTCAAGAGTCAGTACAGGGCCGCCGGGTTCAGGCGCTATGAGCCTGGCGCTTGCCTCCATTTCGTCACTTTGGATTTCAATTGATATATCCTCGCCAAGTTTGAGTTCCTGTTGCGGCGGGGCAATCTTTATCCGTCCGGAGCCTTTTGCGGCTTGTTCCTGAACTGCCGCAGAGTTAAGGCTTGTTAGGTTTTTTCGCTCAAGAAGCTGCATCAGCGACTGGTTGTCCAGCTTATGTCCGCTCCCGCGAGCCTCATAAAACTCAAGGTAAACGCCGTCCGGTTCGTAATAGACGCCGAATGCGGCGTCCATATTGGTTATTTCAGCCGATGACCCTGTCATGGCGAGAAGCATCCAGGATGAATCGCCTGCTTCACCGCCGCTAATAACCTCAAAAGTAATGCCTTTTTTGTCGATCCCGAAAAACTCAGCTGCTCTGGCTTCGGCCGTTTCCTGGCTTTCAGCTATGATATATTTTGCTTTCATATAGTTTCACATCCTTCTGAGCGACGGGCAGACAAAACGTCTGCCTCAGCATTCATACTACCTTTTCGAGTTTGACCCTCATTTTTGCGAGCACTTTTGAGTGTATTTGTGAGACGCGTGATTCTGTGACTTGCAGTATGTCTGCGATTTCCTTGAGCAGCAGCCCTTCGTAGTAGTACAGCGTGATGACCATACGTTCCTTTTCCGGAAGGTCTTCAATCACCTCTGTCAGTAACTCTTTCTTCTCTTTCTCCAGCAGTTCGTCTTCCGGTGCGTTATCTTCCTGGCTTCTTATTTCCGACTCAGGGTTTAGCGATGTGAGCGCGTCTTCAAAATTGACAAGATTAAACATATGCGACTGGTTTAGTATCTTATGAACCTGTTCGACCGGCATTTCCAGAGAGTCTGCTACGTCCTGGTCGACTGACCTGCCAAGGTTCTGGCTTTCAAACATTTCGTAGGCGCTTGTTATTGCGCTGATTTTTTTCCTCAGGCTCGGCGACGCCCAGTCCTGAGATCTCATATAGTCGAGTATTTCACCCCGTATCCGGGATACGGCGTAGGTTTCAAACTTAACTTCGTGCTTGAGGTCAAATTTGTCAACGGCGTCGATCAGCCCCAGCATGCCGCATGATACCAGATCGTCGTATTCGTTGAAATTGTTATATTTTGGCATCATACGCCTGACGATCCACTTAACGAGGTAGCCGTAATTGAGCAATATCTCATTCTTTGCTTCAATGTCGCCTGTCTCTTTAAAGATGTCCCAAAACTGACCCAGCTCCTCCGGGGTCAGTTTTTGTTTTGTTTCGTTAATGCCAAGCACGCGCACACCACCCCGCTAGTCGTACCTTCTATTCCTCATGATTTTTAGTTGTTCGGCGAATAAGTATCTTGAGAGCACCTCGCTCCTGTTATTTGCTGCGCCGTAGTAGCGCATCCCGATGAAGTTTATCCTGCTTTCTTCAGTCTGCGAAGAGCGCATTACTTCAGCGCAGACGAGAAAAGGCTTTATGCCCGGTTGTTTGCCGTCTAAAAATACTTTCAGCAGATATTTCTCGCCGTACTCGTATTCCCTGTTTGACTTGAGCGCTACTCCTGTCACGCTTATGTCTTTTGTGCTTGCTTTTTCCTTGAGGGTCGCCAGTTCGTGTTCTATTTCTTCGTACAGGGGCAAGTCTCTTTCGAGGCCGTCGATATACTCGCAGACTGTAACGTCCAGCCTGGCCGGCAGGCGGAAGTCTCCCCGCCTTTGCTGCCTGTGCGGCGCTGCTACCTGCAGAAGCCATACAAACCGGGCATCTCCTTGATTCTCAAATGCTACAACCTCGACCGTTGCTATGTATCTGCCTGTCTCCCGATAAAAGCTAAGGCTTATTTTGTCGTCAATATAGAGCGGGGCCGGTACCCCGCCAATGCTGGGCAGCGCTACAAGCAGTAGTCCTGTATCTGTCAGGTCTTCGATTCTAGTCCTGTATATGTTGTTGTCTTCGAGGAGTAATTCCACTTTATCCCCCAAGACAATAATATCATCTGTATCCATTAGTTTCCAATCCTTTCAGTTTATGCTGTAATTTATCCCCTGTCTCCCAGAATGCGGGAGAAAAGCTTCGACAAGACGTTGCTTGAGGTTTTTTCGCTTGGCAGGTCAAGCATGGCGCGGGCGATAACTTCGATTTCCCTGGCAGTCGAACCGTTTGGGTCGCTGACTGAAATCGGTATCTGCCTCTTGATCGACATCGGTACGTCGTGGTTATACATTATGAGTCCCAGCGGGTTGATGTTTTTCCCAAGGTGCCTGCCGACGACCTCGATGAATCCTTCCTGCACGCGTTGGGCTTCTCTCTCGCTTTCGCATTTGTTGATAAGGACGTGGAGCGGGTGCGACGCTTCGCGTCTTACGATCGTTTTTACGAGCGCATATGCGTCCAGTATTGCCGTCGGCTCCGTTGTTGTTACGATTATGGTTTCAGATGATGCGAGCAGCATCTGTAATACGCTTTCGTTGATTCCGGCGGCTGTGTCAACCACCATGAAGTCGATTGGCGCGTCGAGATGGACTAGCCCTTCGATAAGCGTGGCTAGTTGTTCTTCCTCCATATTAAGCAGATCGTTTACGCCTGATCCTCCTGATATGAAACGGACGCCTTCATGCCCCAGTTGCATGATTTCCTGTAGAGTCTTTTCTCCTCGCAGGACATAACTCACGTCATACTTTGATGTCACGCCAAGCATAACGTCAACGTTTGCCAGCCCGAAATCAGCGTCAACGACAAGTACTCGCGCGCCAAGCCTGCTGAGTGCGATTGCAAGGTTGACTGAAATACTCGACTTGCCGACGCCGCCTTTCCCGCTCGAGACAGAAACGACACGTATTTCTTGTTGTTTTCCCACAAGGTCTCTTAAGTTTTGCGCTTGATCCGCCATATTTTTTCTCTTTTCATCCTTGAATAAGATTCTATGTATCAACCGTCTGCGGCGAGTGGTTTGCTTTCTTTTCTTTTTCCTCTGCCGGCCTTTCTCTGGCCGCTATCTACAATCATGTGACTGCCATCATCGTCATCATCGCTTAAATCATTATCCATAACTGTAAAATCTATTCTTTGACCGGGCTGTGCTTTTTCCTCCGGCGGTTGTTCGCTTTCGTCCGTCTGTTGTGCTCTGTCGTCCGTCTGCTGTACTCTGTCGTCCAGCCGCTGCCCCATGTTTTCCAGCCTCAGTACCCTGTCATCCAGCCTCTGCCCCAAATCTATTTTAATGGGTTCGTTTTCCTCTTTGACATTATCGGCTGTTCCTGGGTTCTGTCCTCTGACGATCTGTTTGGCTATAGATTCGACGTCTACTACTTCTATATCGTCCGGGACGTTTTGCCCCGTTGTTATGTATGCCAGCGGTTTTTGCGTATACCAACTGATATTGAGGAGCGGACCTCGGAATTTTGTTTCATCGGTTTTTGTTATCATTATCCTGTAGTCGCCGACAAATCCGTAGGTGTCGACCATTTCTTTGATCGACGCAAAACCTGTCGTCGCGGCGAGGCAAAGGAGGATGTCTTCAGGCCTTAGTATCCTGACTATCTCAAGCAGGTCTTCCTTGTGCTGTTCGTCGCCCGGGCGTTTTCCGGCTGTGTCGACGAAGATAATGTCCCTGTCTGACATGTTTTCGAGCGCGTTTTCGAGTTCGTCCGCCCAGTATACGACCTGCAGCGGGACTCCAAGTATGTCGGCGTATGTCTGGAGCTGCTCCTGTGCGCCGATCCTGAATGTGTCAGTGTTGATTATCCCGACTTTCTTTTTCTGTTTTACGGAAAAATCGGCCGCTAGCTTAACAATCGTTGTAGTTTTGCCGACGCCTGTCGGCCCGAGGATAAGAATCACTTTCTGAGTGAATTTCTTATGTAATATTGGCCCTGCCCTGCCGAGTTGTTCGAGCAGAAGATGCTCAAGGACTTCTGCGGCGTTTGTGCCGGGTTGTTTCCTAAGCATTTGTTCGGTCTGCTTCGCCAGGGAGTGAGCAAGTTCCTCCCTGACCTGGTTTTCGATCATCCTGACAAGCAGTTCCTGCACTTCATCTGGGTAGTCATATGTAACCTCCCGCTTTACGAAGGAGAATTTTTCGATAAAATCGCTGAGCATCTCGTCAATGGAGTCGATGCGCTTGTCGAGCCGCTCCATGTGTTCGCCGTTGAGCGAGGCTGATCTGTATTTTTGTTCTTTGTTTGTTTTGTCTACGGTGATAGGCGTTCCTCCTGTCAGCAGGCCAAGCTTTTTTACTGCCGGCACGTTTGCCGGGTCATAAGCAACCATTACTTCCAGCACTGGTTTGCGGAAGAGGTTCTTTATTCCTTTTTTCCGGACTTTCCGGCTGTTGAGTATCACGGCGTCAGAGCCTAGCTCACGGATAACTGTATCCATCGCCTGCTGCATATCGT
>Ga0123356_10003664_pt1 | contig 16016 bp, 19 predicted proteins | sample TergutEmb28metaG_2_FD_92546 | JGI IMG/M metagenome (GOLD analysis project Ga0123356, IMG submission 92546) | Embiratermes neotenicus P3 segment gut microbial communities from Petit-Saut dam, French Guiana - Emb289 P3 | ecosystem: Host-associated > Arthropoda: Insects > Digestive system > Gut ... | reverse complement strand
GATCAGCAATATATGGCATAACTATGGCGTAACTGTTCTTTGAAATTTGCGCTCAAAACTCAAAAACGGACTAAAAACAGTCTTAAATCTTCAACCTATGGCATAAAACTGCAAAGTTACGGTAAAAAGAGTTTTAGAAGGTGTTTGTGATACGGTTGCAGGCTTCTTTTATGCGTTCGGTTGGTTGTGTGAAGGTGATACGTACGTATCCTTCTCCGTGTTTGCCAAAACCTACGCCAGGAGTTACGGCTATGCCTATATCAAGGAGTCTAGTTGTAAATTTCATAGAGTCTTCTTTGCAGTTGACCCATATGTAAAATGTGGCTTTTGGTGTTTCACAGGGGTAGCCGATTTTTGTTAGTGTGTTTATAAGGAGGTTGCGACGTTCTTGGAGTTGTTGATTGTTTTTGCGTAAGAATTCGGGTGGGTCACTGTTTTTATATGTGTTTAAAGCGGTGGCAGCTGCTTTTTGAGTGTAGACGGGGGGTCCGGAGTCGATTTGGGATTTAATTTTTGTTAGACCTGCGATGAGTTGTTTGTTACCGGCAGCAAAAGCGATGCGGTCACCAGTCATGTTAAAAGTTTTTGATAAAGAGTTGAATTCTATTGCGACTTCGTCAGCACCGGGGATTTCAAGAATGCTTGGGGCGCGATAGTTGTCGTAGGTAATTTCTGAGTAGGCGTTGTCGTAGCAGAGAATTATGTTATTGTCTTTGGCAAAGTCAACTGTTTCTTTTAGGAAGGCTTTGTCGATAGTTGCAGCTGTGGGGTTGTTGGGGTAGTTTAGAAACATCATGCGTACATTGTGGGTGTCTATTTTGTCTAGGTTGGGTTGAAAATTGTTGTCTTCAAGTAGGGGCAGGGGTACAACTGTGCCATCGCAGAGTATGGTGCTCCCGTTGGCATACACAGGATAGGCGGGATCAGGTACAAGTACTTTATCACCGGGGTTAATGAAAGCGCGAGCAATGTTTGCAATGCCTTCTTTAGAACCAAGTAAAGCAACCACTTGATCATGGGCAACATCTACACCAAAACGGTTCTTGTACCAAACAGACACGGCTTCTCGAAAAACGGGCTCACCTTGACTAAAAGAATAATTGTGATTTTTTAAATCAGAGATTTCTTTAGCAAGAGCATCAATCATAAAATCTGGCGGAGGAAGGTCGGGATCCCCAATACTTAAGGAGATTAAGTCAACACCTTGGGCTTTCTTTTCTTTTTGAATTTTTTCCATTTCAGCAAATAAATACGGCGGCAACTGTCTAACTCTTTGGGCATATTCAAAGCTCATTTAATAGTTCTCTCCAAACAAGGTTCCTTGACAAACTTTTTCGGCAGCACCACTTAAAAACAAGTGATTTTTCTCGTCAATTTTAACTTGCAAGTTGCCACCTAACACGTGAACAGTGACTTTATCACCTACTTTGTCTAGTTTATTTGCGGCAGCAACAGCAGCACAAGTTCCAGTACCACAAGCAAGAGTTTCACCACAACCACGTTCCCAAACACGCACCATAAGCTCATTTTCATTTATAACTTGTACAAAACCAACGTTGGTACGTTTAGGGAAAAATTTATGGTTCTCCACCAGGGGACCAATACAGTCAACAGGTGTTTTGTTGACATCTTCAACAAATATAATGCAGTGCGGATTACCCATAGATAGACAAGTTACATTATAAACTTCTTTATTATTAACAGTTAAACTACTATCTATACAGGTATCCTCACCAATCATGGGTATAGATTTGCAGTTCCAATTTGGCGCACCCATATCAACTCTAACCAATACAACCTCATCATAGCTGTTAAGAGTTAACCAAACATTTTTTATGCCAGAGAGGGTTTCAACTTGAAACGCAGACTTTTTAAAAACAGCCATTTCATAGCAGTATTTACTAAAACATCGGATGCCGTTACCACACATTTCAGCTTCACTGCCATCAGAATTAAAGATTCTCATTTTCACATCAGCCTCTTTTGAACCACAAACAAGTAACAAACCATCGGCACCAACTGAAAACCGACGCTCACAAAGCTTCTTAGCTAAAACAGAGGCTTTTTGGTCACATATCTTTCCGTCACGGTTATCAATTACAACATAGTCATTTCCTAACCCGTGCATTTTCCAAAACTGCACAATATTAGAATCACTCATTGTTGTACCGTCCGTTGAGTTGCCAACAAATCTTGGAATTGCTCCCGTTCCCTGACTAACACAGGTTTGCCTTGACGAATCATAACCTCTGCTGCACGCGGACGAGAATTATATTGAGAACTCATACTAAAACCATAAGCTCCAGCATTAAGAATAGCTAAAACATCACCTTCAACTACGGAGGGCAACTCACGATCTTTAGCTAAAACATCACCTGACTCACAAATAGGTCCTACAACATCAAAAGTTTCAGTATTTTTACGATCTAGCTTGTTGGCTACTAGAACTTGATGATAGGCCCCATACATTGCCGGACGTACTAACGTGTTAAAACCTGCATCTACACCTAGAAATTTGCGGTGAGGTGTAACTTTTACTGTGTTAACAGTAGTTAGCAAAATGCTTGCATCACAAACCAAGTATCTGCCAGGTTCAATATGTAGAAATGGCTTACCTAAATGGTAGTCTTTTACTTTAGACTTAAACCGTGAAACCACTTTGGAGGTAAATTCAGACAAGTTCAACTCTTTTTCATCTGGATGATAAGGAACACCAAAACCGCCCCCCAAATCAATGAAGTCAAAAACTATGTCTAACTCGTCATGAACTCGTTTAGCAATGCTTAAAAGTTTCTTTACAGCCTGAACATACGAGTCAATTCCTAGAAAACCTGAACCTATATGCATATGAATCCCAAAACGTTCGACTCTGGCCTTTTTTGCGGTTGCATACACTTTTAGAGCATCTTCTTCCCAGAGACCAAACTTTGTTTGAGGCCCCGCAGTAATGCAGTGATCATGATGGCCATCACCAATTTCAGGGTTAACACGTACAGAAATCGTTGGAGGAACAGCAATTTTTAGTAGACGATCAAGCTCGCTTTGGCTATCAATATTTACAGTTATACCAGCATCAACAAGAAATTTAAGCTCATCATTTCGAACACTTGTTCCTGTGAAAAGAATACGATCGGGAGTAAAACCACTGTTTAAACCCATGAAAACTTCACAGGGACTTACTGCATCAAGATAAGCCCCTTCGGATTGAAGAATTTTTAACACAGTTAGATTAGTGTTAGCTTTGCAGGCATAATAAATACGTACATCCTTGTATTTGCTTGCTACAGCAGTATATAATCGGTTATAGTTTTCACGGATTCTCTTCTCACTTATCACATAAAGAGGAGTATCATACTTTTTAGCTAACTCTTCAACAGATAAACCATCAAAGTACAAATTACCTTTATGATTTTCTAAGGGTTCACAAAGTTTACGTTTAACCATCAATTACACCAAAGATAAACATATAAGATAAGTTAGGCTAAGCCTTTAGAGACATACAGTTCAGCACTTAAAATACCTCCGCCAGCAGCACCTCTAAGGGTATTATGTCCCAAACACATGTATTTGAAAGTCATAATTGGATCTTTACGTATTCTACCAACTACAACACTCATACCATTGCCTGCATCACGATCAAACCGTGGTTGAGGACGATTTTTCTCATGACGCACAACAATTGGATTAACGGGAGCACTGGGCAATTTGAGTCTTTGAGGCGCACCTTGAAACTTGGTAAATACTTCTTCAATTTCCTCCATAGATGGATCTTGCTCGAGCTTTATAAAGACGGATTCTAAATGACCATCACAAACATTTACACGGTTACAACTTGCACTGAGTTGAAACTCGGCATTCTGCACAGTGTACCCATTGTATTTACCCAAAATTTTGAGAGCCTCAGTTTCCATCTTTTCTTCTTCACCTGAAATAAATGGAATCACATTATCAATAATTTCCAGCGAAGGAACACCAGGGTAACCTGCACCACTTAACGCCTGCATAGTAGACGCCATAACTTGCTTTAAACCAAACTGCATGAGAGGTTTTAATGTGATTGCAAGTTGGATGGTACTACAGTTAGGGTCAGTTGTAATAAAACCCTTCCAACCACGTAGTTTTTGTTGCATTTTAACCATTTCGATGTGTTCGGGGTTGATTTCAGGAATAAGCAGTGGAACATCTTTGTCCATGCGGTGAGCACTGGCTTTGCTGAAAACTGGATATAGAGCGCCAAATTGTGCTTCAACTGAACCAGCAAGGTCACCTGGAAGAGAGGAAAACACCAAATCTACTGCTGCACCAGCTTGTTCTACAGACTCTACATCAGCGTTTACAACGGGCATTTCAGCGATTTCTTTAGGAAGTTCTGTCTCCATAAGCCAAGGACATGCATCCTGATATTTTTTACCTGCTGACCGCTCTGATGCGGCAAGCACTTCTATTTGGAACCAAGGGTGATCTTGTAGTAATTGTATGAACCGTTGTCCAACGGCTCCAGTTGCGCCTAAAATGGCGACTTTACGCTTCATCGTCATGACTTATTCTTCCTTCTTTTTCTGTTGTTCTTTGTATATTTTCTTGATAAAAAAGTTAACGGGTAAAAAAACTGTTAGGTTAAACCTAAAACGTCAGTCATACTGTATATTTTAGGTGTGTTCTGTTTACTTAACCATTCAGCTGCATAGACGACTCCTTGGGATAGGGCGTCACGAGAAAATGCTGTATGTTCAATTCGCAACATCTCATGTGGACCTGCAACGGTTAAGGTATGAATTCCCGAAACACCGCCTGCTCGTAAGGAGGTGATTTCCATTTCGTCAGGTTGCCTTGCACTCATACCGTCTCGTCCTGTAACAGTTTTTGTATAATTTCGTATATTTGAGACAAGGTCTCCAAGTTTATTAGCGGTTCCACTTGGGGCATCTTTTTTGCCTGTATGATGAACTTCATTTATGCAAAAGTCATAGTCTGAGGGAAATGCCTTGAGTGTGTCTACGAGTTTAAAGAATACGTTTATGCCTACACTATAGTTTGGAGAAAATACCGTAGGAACTTTGCCATCTATTGCATTGATAATTAGGCGATATTGTTCGGGGGTAAACCCAGTGGTGCCAAGAATTATGCGTTTTCCTTGACTGGCAACTATTGGAATATTTATCAAGTCAGCTGTTGGAGAGGTGAAACTTGTGAAGATATCTGCTTCTGAGAGAGCATTTAAGAGTTGGTCGCAGCTCAAGATTTCTGTATTTTGGTTAGATATTCCTAAATCTCGAAGAGTTTTACCTACAGCTGGGCTATTTGAAGATTCTATAGCTCCAACCGTTTGAATGCCTTTAGAGTAGGCTTTCTGAATAATGGCTGTGCCCATTCTGCCTGCTGCGCCTGCGACACAGAGTTTAAGCATAGGTTAACCCCGTAAGGTGATTTTCGTTGTATAACCGATCCTTAAGGTCTACGTTGAAGTAGTCAGCAATTGGTTCAAGCACTTGGGGATTTGCTTCATAAACTTTGCGTGTGTTTGCTAAAACAATGTCAAGTCCTGCGCGTGTTAGTTTGCCTAAGGGTTGTCTGCAAGGTCCTGACGGCATGCCTAAAATGTTCATCAATGTCTTGCAAGCAAGCGGGTTTCTTGCTTTGCACATAACTGAACCGTAAGGTGTGGGTTCTTGTGTTTTCACAGTTACAATATTGAAGAGGGGTTGAAGAGCTTGTTGAATTATAGTTGCAGCTGCCAGGTTTCCATCTAGTACGTAGTGAATCATGTCTGTTACCGCGCGGGGTGCAATGTTGGAGATCACAGAGATAGCTCCAGTTGCTTTGATGAGAGGATTTATCATTATATCATAAGTTTTGTCATCATCACCACTTAGAATTTCAAAGTCTTCGCCACAGAATTGTCGTGTCAATATCATGTTCTCTATATCGCCCGTGGCTTCTTTTACACAGCGTACATTTGGATACTGATGGTGTAGGATTGCAAGGTCTTGTGGGGAGAGTTGGGTTCCAGTTCGTCCGGGAATAATGTAGGGGATTATCTGCATGTCGGGAAATTGTTTTGCGATGGGTTCTATGTATTCTTTGCGGATTTCTATGGAACTTGGTCCGTTATAGTAGGGATCTACTAGTAAAACGGTGTTTATGCCTGCGTTTTTTGCATGTTGTGTTCCTTCAATTGCTTCTTGAGTGGAATTGCTGCCTGTGCCGGCAATTGTGAAGCATCGATCGTTTGCGTATTCACGGGTTTTTTCGATGACTTTACTGTGTTCTTCCCAACTTAAAGTGGGGGATTCGCCTGTTGTGCCCACGGCAAGTAAACCGTTTATGCCTTCTTGGATTTGGAAATCTATTAGGCGATGTAAGCCTTCATAATCTACCTGTTGATTTGTATTCATTGGTGTGATTAAGGCTGTTGTGCAGCCATTGAATGTGAACATTTAATATCCTCTGTAAGAGAGCAGGTACACAACTACATATTTAAGTTTTACGAATAACATAATAATTTTTCGCAAAACGTAATAATACTGAAGTCAATAAACAATTAAAACATCCACAAACACGCAAACAGTAAACAACACAACAAACAACAAAATTAACAAACCACAAAAAACACCCAACAAAAAATAACCCTCAACCTCTAAAACATAAAATAAATTAAAACAGGCTAAACAAACTAAAAAATAAGAAAATGGGTTGGTTGATGGCGTACTACGATACTTAATTTAGGCTTTGCCTTTTTCTTCTTTACCGTAGTATTCGGTCCATTTCAGTTTACGGGCATCTCTGCCAAATTTCAAGCTGCTTTTTTTACATTTGCTTGAATCAAACCATAAAATGGTACCGTCATTTTTAACGTACATCATGCCTGTACCCGCTGGGAAATCGTTACCACAGAATGAACATTTTCTTGCTTTTGGCATGACCAATCATTCTCCATTTGGCATTTATCTTGTAATCTTCTTTGCTTCGCGTTCAGTTTCACGGAGCATTAAGATATCTTGTGCTCTTACGGGTCCTTTAACGTTACGAGTGATGATTCGTCCCTTGTCCTTGCCTTCCATGATGCGCACTCTGACCTGCGTGATTTCACCGGTGACGCCTGTGCGTCCGATGACCTGTATAACCTCTGCAGGAACCAACTCGTCCTGTGCTGCAGCGCGTTCTTCTTTACTACTCATCACTGAGTTCCTCGTTTAACCTGATCAAGTCGCGTAATTATTTCTTTTATTAAACCCGAAGCATCTTCTCTAATTATACATGCAGATGCGCATGGAACATCAATACCTATCGCTTTTCCTAACGCTTCCTTAGTTGGAACAAACACGTAAGGAATCTTTCTTTCGTCACAAAGTAAAGGCAAATGTGCAATAACTTCTGGAGGATCTACATCTTCTGCTATTACAACAAGTTTGGCTATTGATCGCTCAACAGCTTTTGTGGCTTCGTTAGTTCCTTTTCTAATTGAACCAGATTTTGAAGCGGTTGATAGGGCTTCATAGGCTGCATCTACGACTTCTTGTGGGATATCAATTTTTACATAGAATGGTTTTGTCATTTTTCTTGACCTCACCCTTTTTTAAGGTAAACTCATATCGTCAAAGCCCATTAAATAAGCTTTCTGCCAAAAACCACATGTATTTAACCACATACAAACATAAAAACAAAAACTTTAAATGTACATTTACAATGACTCTGGATGTTTTTCCGAAGGGATAAAATTTGCAAAGAATTGGCAAAGCAATAAGTGTTACACCATCAAACAGCATCATTATAAAAACAGAGAACCCTCCAAAAATTGGCTGCGAAGTCGCTGACGAAAACCTAACAGTGGTGGGCAAAGTTTTTGACATCATAGGCCCAGCATCATCACCCTACACAGTGATTAAAACAAACATAAAAAACCCAGCCACACTGCTAAACAAACCACTGTATTTACTGCTCACAAAAACGCGGAGCAAAAGATAATGAGTAATAGGGATAGTGAAAAACTATCCAGAAACAACTTGTCAACAAAAACTGAAACAGAAGAAACACAAACATGCCCCCAATGCGACAGCACAAGAACAATACACAATTTTGAATACGCCGAAACTATTTGCATGGACTGCGGATTTGTTCTCCAACAAAAAACTACAAACAAAGAAGAAAAAGAAACAGAGAAAAAAAAAGCCACCCCTAAACAGAGAATAAAACACATAAAAACTGATACACCCTTAACGTACACCATTCACGATAAAGGAACAACAACAGTCATCGACTGGCACGATCGAAACGTGTATGACCAAAACAGCCATGGTTCAATTGGTCAGAAAACTCAAGCGTATCGTTTACGCAAATGGCAAAGACGCATCAGAGTTTCAAATTCAACAGAACACAACCTATCTTTTGCATTATCTGAAATCACAAAAACAATCAACAATTTAAATCTACCCAAAAACATTTTAGAACAAACATCAGTTACCTACCAAAAAACCATAAAAGAACACTTAACCAAAGGCCACTCAATCCAAAGCGTAGCATCAGCAACACTTTATTTAACATGCAGACAAAATGAACTACCCATAACTCTTAACGAAATCGCACAAGCCTCAACAACAAACAAAAAAGAAATAGGAAAAAGCTACCGATGCCTAATAAAAAAACTTGGCTACTCAACACCACCACTTCACCCAAACCAACACAAAACCAAAAACCCCAACCAACCTACAAACATAAAAAATACCACCAATTAACACAAGTACTACCCCAAAGATTGCCAAACCATATTTACCATTAGACCCAAACCTACACCAACCACACGATCACCAATCGAGCGGTCTTTTAGATGTTTGTATAATAATAAATTCGCCACTAACAGAACAACTCCAACTACCAACAGAGATACGGCAATAGTACTCATACATCAGGTCCCGATGTTTGTACATTAAATTGTTTAATGCCATCCTGCTTTAATCCTCCACAAAGTAAGATTAAATAAGTTATCAATAGTATTGACTTGTATATATAATAAATGAGGATAGTCCCTCACGGCGGTTAATGAAAATGCAGAACATAAATGCACTCTATTTCCTAAGCCCCATTATCATGATAGCCTTCAGTGTTGGTTTAATCGCCTACTGGAAAATTAAGAAAAGATTCACCGTCTGGACACTACTTTTATCTCTTGTCGCATTTGCGGGAGCAATAGCGCTCAAAGTGGTAGTTCAGCATTTCACGATCCACCCCTTCACTGAGGCGGTCGCAGGAAACCCAGTCGCACTTGGCATCTATGTTGGTTTGCAAACAGTGATCTTTGAGGTGGGAGGTGCATACCTCGCTGCCCGAATTGCCTTCTCGCATGGCAAAATAAGAGCAGACGATGCCGAAGGTTACGGGGTAGGGCTTGCTTTCTGGGAAAACGGTGTCCTTGTAGGCGGGTCTACGTTACTTAACTTTATAGTATATTATGTGATCTTAGCAGGTGGAGGGCTTGCCGCTCAGCAACTCTTTGACACCCTGTCTACAGCAGCACCTATTCTTTTTGATTCAGCAACTATAGCCTTACCCAATATAGGTTTAGCAGTGCTAGAAAGAATCTCGTCGCTTCTGGTTCATTTTTCATGGGGTCTCCTTTGCGTATTTGCTGTGGTATTTAAAAAGAAACGTTTCCTACTGGCAGCTCTGCCGATGGGGCTTGTTGATTTTCTAGTACCCTATGCAGGAGTTTTAGGTAGTTTAAACTTTGAGATACTTTTCTTTGGTTTATGTTTACTATGTCTTCTGGTGACTTTGGGTTTAACAAAAACGGAAAGGAAAAATGCCGCATCAGTATCTTTACTTACAAGTGAAGGATCCATGAGGTTGAAATCGCTTGTTCAAACAAATTTTAAACGGGCTCTTAGCTTTGGCAGCATTTACCTTATTTTGGGTATTGTAATTTCCTTTTTAACTGGTGGCCTTATCACGGGACTTGCTAGCGAGATGGCTTCTGCTGACGTACCATTAATTGTATCACAAACCTTTCCTCTTATGTTACCCATATATGCGGTTATTGGTAGTTTTGGCGGTTTGATGGTTTTTGTCAGTGATCGAACGAAGGGAGTTTACGAATATTTAATTGCTTATGGAGTTAATGTTTATGAGATTTTCTGGTCAACTCTACTAGTTACCCTTGGTTTGGTCACGGTAGTTTTGGGGGTTTCGCTCACAGGAAACATAGCCATATTATTGTTGATGGGAGGAACGATACAACCTGCCATGATTGAGATGTTGCTAATTTATACAATACCAATCAGTTATGCTTCGGTAGCATTCATGACTATGTCGGGAATGATGTGGTCTTCCCTTACTCGCAGGATTCCAGGAGTTAACAGCCCCATTGGCATAGCCACTTTACTAGGGATAGGTCCTGTTCTGGTAATTCTTATGTTGAGCAGTTTCTTTGTTGGTTCAGGCTTCCTGTTGCTTGTGGGTGGTGTGACTTTAGTTTTAGTGGCGTTGGTTGCTGTGATGATGGTAGTGACAAATAAGAGGATGAACAGAGAGAGGTTATTGTCGGATGCTTAAAAAGAAGAGTGGAGTGGAGTAGTTGTAATGGTTGAGAAGAATTATTTGTATCCAATTGGGTCATCATCATCATTGTCACCGGTAGTGTTGTTTGACTCGGTTAGTTCGGGATACTCTGGACGGAAAGTATTAGAGAATGTTTCTTTTCAGATAAATGAGCCGGCGATTTATGTTGTTTTAGGGCCTAATGGTGCGGGAAAGACAACTTTATTTAGAACACTTGCTGGCATATTGAAGCCTTATTCAGGTAAAGTAGAAATTGGGGGGTATCCAAGTGAGTCACAGCAGGCTAGAGAGCAGCTGGATTATCTTACGCACATAGATGGGATTCCTGAGGGTATGAGTGTAGTTAACGCTTTGAGGTTTTATGCAAATATAGTTGGTGCAACGGAGGCAGACGTAAACAGAGTGGTTGATCTGCTTGATTTGGGGGATTTAAGTGTTAAGCGGTTTGGCCAGCTTAGTCAGGGTCAGAAGAAGAGAGTGTCTGTTGGCAGGATTTTTCTTAAGGAGAAGAGAGTATACTTGCTAGATGAGCCTACAAGTAATATGGATCCAAAAATGGCCAGTGAGATCCGTGAGTTAGTGCTTAGGTTAAGTAAAGATAAGGTGATTTTGTATTCTTCTCATAATTTGTTTGAGGCTAGGGAAATTGGTTCTAAGGCGATTGTGATTAAAAATGGAAAACTTGCCCTGTTTGGCAACATTTCAGAGATTAAAACTGAGAAATACCGAATTGGAATACGCACGCTAGATATGATGGATGAGATGCCTTACTCAAGTGGGAAAGAAGGGGATTATTATCTCTTTGAGTTGCAAGGACCCAAAGAAGTTCCAGGCTTAATTGCCAAGTTGTCAGAAAAAGGTGTACAGATTCGAGAGGTCAAAGAAATGCAAAATCCTTTAGAAGAGTTATTTAAATAATAACCCTAAAGGGGTTTTGTTCTGAAGATTTATGATGTTTTTTTGGTTGGTCGTTCTACTTTATTGTAGTCCCGTCGTGAGCGTTTGTTACCGCACTTAGGGCATCGTATAGTTCCTGTGTATGGAAAAGTCCAACCAAATCCCAATAGTTTTTCTTCCATTATGGGTGCATTAAATACCTGTTCGCAGTCAGGACACTTGAGTTGCTTACTACGACTCAATAATACGCCTACAACAACAATTACCCCAAATACAACCAAAGTTAAGACAACAATGACTATCGTCAGATTCATAGATGATCATTCCTGCTAAATATTGATAAGACCAACTATAAATCTATATGTCAACATTTGACAAGAAAATAAATAATGGAAAAATAATAGCGTTGTAACAAGAGTTTGGATATATCAACAAGTTTGCCATAAATATTTAAGATTGTGAGGGGATGATGGATATTTTTTTAAGCGGGACTTTTCCATATTTATTGCATGCCCTATAAATTTACTTTCGACTTGTCTAAGGTGTCAAGGTTTTTCTTCACCGAACTTGCAACGGTGAGTTATCAAACGGGCATACATACAGCCGTTTTAAAAGACTCTGTTGATATGATAAAAAAGTTCAAAATAGAAGAAGCAACTGGACTTAACATTAATGATGCAGTTGTTTTACTTCATGATTTAATGGATATGCAAGCAGTAAACATGGTTGATCGTGACAAGTTTTTAGAGAGCAAAAAACGTGCGCTTTTGTTGCCTCACTGTTCAAGAGAATATTTAGACAATCGATGTAAGGCAGTTTTTGATGTTAACACTCCAAGTTACATTTGCGCACATTGCTCGGACAACTGTCTTGTTAATCAGGCAGATAAAATAGCTAAAGACAGAGGCTATGATGTATATGTTTTACCGGGGGGTAGCTGTATTCCCACGATTTTTAATAACACCAGATATGAGGGAGTTGTGGGTGTAGCATGTGGTGAAGAGGCAAAAATGTTGCGACCCCTGTTAAATAATATGGATATAGCAGTGCAAGCCATACCGTTGATAAAAAATGGTTGTGTAAGCACTGTTTTCAATATAGAAACACTTGTAAACATTCTTTAACGTTAACCAGCAAATAGGCTGCTTTTAGAGACAAGAAGTAGTGAAATGGAAAATAAATTTTAAGATAACAAGTTATAAAATCTAAGAGAGAGAAAGTAGGCGAAGTTATTATTTTACTATTTCGCGTTTCTTCCAGCGCAAATTTTTACATTTGCATTTACGGCATTTCAGCGCTGTCTCTGCGTTTCGTGCACCGCAGTCGCGGCAGATTTTCATGTATAACCTGTGCTTTTGAGCAATCGTTTTCTTAACTGGATCTAATATTGGCATGTTGAGATTATCCTTCTACCCCTTTAGTGACTAACTGTCAAATATATCTTTTGTGTGAACTTGATAGTTTATTTGATTACCTCAATTGTCACATATGAACGAGTGTCTTCTATGCCATCAATTTTGTAAAGTTTTTTAAGTACGTCATCTAGGTTTTCACGTTCAACCATAATTAAAGCGTCAACTTCACCGGCAATGCGAAAAGCTCTAGAAATAGCTAACTGATGAATTTGTTCATATACATGAATGCGTTTTATAGGAGAAATTTTTAGCAAAACAAAGGCAGGTGTGGAAGATATACCTAAAGCATCAAGACCTTTATCGGTGACATCAATAAAGCCTCGACCTGTTCGGATGTAACCACGAAGTTTTAGTTTACGTAAATGGACATTTAGGGCTTGACGGCTTATACCTAACTGATTTGACAGCTCAGCCTGTTTAACGCGGAGGGTATATGTGCGGGTCGAGTTGCCTTTTTCATATAAGGTTTTAAGGAGTTGGATTGAACGTTTAGTTAATGGTTCCAAAGTTTTCCCTTTTATCATGCTTTATTAAATTGAAATATTACATTAGCAGCATAGCTTCCTTAAGAACATGACCATAATAAAATGAAAAAATTATCACAAAAAATATTACGTTTAAATAAACGTGAAATAAAAAAATTCAACAGGAATCATTCAAAAATTTTATGGCGTTAGTCTTACCCTGTCACGAGGATACAATGTTGCTTCACGTATATTTTTTCGACCTGAGAGAATCATTGTTAAACGTTCAAGTCCAATAGCCCAACCAGCATGAGGAGGCATACCCCAGTCAAACGCTTGTAGATGATATTTGAAAGAGTCAGGATTCAAACCCTTCTCTTGCATCCTGCTGACAAGTTGATCTTTATGTTCAATTCTTGTTCCACCAGAAACAAGTTCAATATAACGCCACATAAGATCAAAACCTTCACAAATTTCAGGTTTATCTTTTCGTGGTTTAATGTAAAAAGTTTTGGCTTTTGATGGCCAATCGGTTACAAAGTAGAAGAAAGGATAGAGTTTACTCAGTTCACGAAATGCTTCTGTTGAAATATCTTCGCCCCAAGCAATGTCTACACCGCGTTCTTTTAGAGCCTCAAGGACCTCAGTGTAGGTTAAACGTTTAAATGGAAGCTCTGGGACCTCAAATTTATACTTAAGCGCATGTAACTCATTTGTACATCTCTCTTTAACGGTTACGAAAGCATGATAAATGACCTGTTCTAGAAGTGTCATCACATCATCTGCGTTAGCAAATGCTTGTTCAATGTCTATACTTGTAAATTCGCTTAGATGCCGTCGGGTATGAGATTCTTCTGCTCGGAAGAAAGGCCCTACCTCAAAGACTTTTTCCAAGCTCATGGTTAACTGTTCCTTATATAGCTGGGGACTTTGGGCAAGGTAAGCTGTTTGGTCAAAGTATTTTACACTGAAAAGTTCTGCGCCACCCTCAGTTGCAGAGGCTATAATTCGTGGAGTGTGAACTTCAAGATAGCCTTTTTCGAATAGAAAGTTACGAATTGCTTGCAGGGCGGTGTGTTGAATTTTAAAAATGGCTAAAGTAGTTTCGGTTGTTAGGTCAAGGGCTCTTGCGTCAAGTCGGGCTTCAATGTTTGCAGGGGTTTTACCTGTGATGTCTATTGGCAACTGTTCAATTGCAATGTTTAAAAGTTTAATTTGTGTTGGGATAATTTCGATACCGCGGGGAGTCATGTTTGTTTTTTTAACAGTTCCCTTTACGGCTATGCTGAAACGTTTCTGTAGAAGGTCAGATTTTTGTAACACTTCGGGGTCTATGCGCTTTTTTGGTATGGTTATTTGCATAGTTCCAGTGTTATCTTGCATGATGATGAAGCGTATACCGCCTAGATCGCGAACCTCTTGAACCCAACCAAACAAAATGACCTCTTGCGCGTCTAAGTCTTGAGAAATTTTGTTAATGTTGTGTGTTCTTACCCAGTTCTCAATGAAGTCCATGTCCATGGTTACTTCAACCGTTAATCTGCAAATTCAACACGGATAGATATTTTTCGCACATTTTGAGCGATACCTTTTAGGGTAGATAAATCAAAAGGCATCTGTTGACCACGTTTGCGTTTTAGAATTACACGAGTCTCAGTTGTTCCATCAGGCAGCCAAATAGTGTTTATTGTCAAAATACTGAAAGGTACAAAGAGATCTTCAAGGAATTTGCGATCATCAACACCGTATTCGAGTATGCGCACGTTTTTACCCGTTTCATCGCTTAGAGCTTTGATGATTTTACCACCATAACCTAGTAAACGTGGTACATCACCGTGTCCGACAAGAATTGCTAAAGTTTTTTCTACTTCAACAGCTTTGTAAAAACAAACATTCTGAAGCGTAGAATACTTATCTTCCATATTGAGCAATAGTTTGGCGATCCTAAGGTCTAAATCACTAATTTCGCCAGCCTTCACTTTGGCAGAGCATTTCTGGCATAGCATGCCACTTTTTAAGCAGAAACTGCATAGTTCGGTTTTCATATTTGAATCGCCTTCATTTTACTGTAATAGGGCAGGAACCAATTACTTGAATGCTTAACGCCGAAGAGTTATTTCAATTGTACTCACGTTACTGAATTGTGCTCCCTCATTTTGAGGTTGAACTTGATCAGTTCCAATTGCAATTGCTTTAACTTTTACACCTGGAAGGAATTTGCGTCTAACAACTTCAGACACATCAATAGCCCTACTAATGGCTTTTCCTCGCGCCTTAATACTAACTTCTTTGGCTCCACCATGGAAAAAAGTTATACAAGCAAGCACATAGTTCATTGTTGGTTTTTTGCCAATCAACACCACATTTGCTTCTGACATAACTTTACTCCTAAATTCACATTTTAAGATGCGTTTTAAGTAGCTTTTTTTCCAAACATAAATACATTGTGGTACAAGATAATTTTTCTGGCTTAAAAAACAAAGACGTCCACCCGCCAAATAAAAACTAACCATAAAAAATAAACTATACATCTACAACCCAAAACATCCACACCAAAACATATTTTGGCAGTGTCCTAATATAGAATATGTTTTATAGTTCGGTTGCTATATGCAATATTTGTGAACAACATGCCACGAGGTAGACATAGAAGCCAAAATAACGCTGTATGCCAAAACCCAAAATGTAT
>Ga0123356_10003663_pt1 | contig 16017 bp, 16 predicted proteins | sample TergutEmb28metaG_2_FD_92546 | JGI IMG/M metagenome (GOLD analysis project Ga0123356, IMG submission 92546) | Embiratermes neotenicus P3 segment gut microbial communities from Petit-Saut dam, French Guiana - Emb289 P3 | ecosystem: Host-associated > Arthropoda: Insects > Digestive system > Gut ... | reverse complement strand
TGTTATAAAATATAAGATCAGCAAAATTTTTAAGGAGGACAAATAAGCATGAAGAAAACCAAGTTTCTGGCCTTGCTGCTCGCACTGGTTATGGTAGTCGGAATTGTCGCTGCTTGCGACAGTAGCGGCACACCGGATCAGCCTGCGACAACACCACCACCCGCAGATACATCAGGTGGCGGTAACGAAACCACCGGCGGCGGTGAAGAAGTCGTCAATGTTCCGGTAGACCGTGAATTCTATGAATTCGATTACTACATGAACTATGACTGGTATGGAGTAAGAGAATGGGGTTCGGATGTTATTTCAAGACACTGGGGTGAAAAATTCAACATTCAAGCAAACATCAGTAAACCGGATGCAAACCCGGATGACCTTTTAACCCTTATGATGACAACCGAGGACTTCCCTAATGCAATCTGGATGGAAAGAGGTATCTGGAATGCACGTCTTGCCAGAGCAGGTCACTTTGTAGACCTCGATACACTCAAGCCATTAGTTGACAACAACTGGTACGATGAAAGCATATTGCCGCTTACACAACACCATCTTTCAATCGATGGTACACTTTACGCCATCCCGAACTGGGCACGTAAAGACGTATCCGGCGGTAACAATGCATGGATGTACACACAATCAATCTATGAAGCTGCAGGCAGCCCGACAATTGAAACATGGGATGACCTCTACAACTACGCAATTGCAGTACGTGACAACGTTCCAACCAATAATGATATGGATGTTATCCCCGTATCTTCTGAATCAGGATGGATTAATGGTGAAAACTTAGTTAATCTTGGAATTTACCGTTCATTCGGTGGCGTAAACGTTGATGCCGGATGGTGGGGCGTTCTCGATGGTGAGTACAAACCGCTGTTTTATGATCCTGTTTATCAAGACGCACTCGTTGAAGCAAACAAATGGTTCCGTGAAGGTTTAATTTCACCGACAATGCTCTCTGATACACTCGACCAATTCCTTGAAAAAGTCGTAAATGCCCGTGTTGGCCTCATATTCTACGATCACAGCCAAGATGACGGACGCAATTTCCGCAAAACTCTTCGTGCAACATTCCCCGGCGATTCAATTGAAGTAATTAAGTTTGAAGGTGATGGACTTACACGTTTATATCCGCCTGCAAACGGTCTTGCTCCCGGAAGAATTTATGCAGAACATTACGGCACAATGGGTTGGAATGTAACATGTATCTTTAATAATTCAGAGAAACCTGAACGTATTTTTGAATTCATGTCATATCTGCTTACAAAAGAAGGTTCAATTGAAATGATGTATGGTCCGCAAGGCGGCTCATTCTGGAGTGAGTTAGACGACAGAAGCAACCCGATTCTTACTATGAATCCTGATGACAATCCCGATACAGTCAATGAATATGCTCTGTGGCACTGGACAGTAGCAGGTCATGCAGACAATGTAGACCACACTAAATTTGCTGTAAACGCAGCTGTACCTGCAGAGTGGAAAAGCTGGGTCGTTACCCATCAGGCAGAAGTCTTTACTCCATTAATGGCCCCACTAACAGACGAATATGCAAATGTTCAGTTTGTTATAACAGGCGAACCGGAGACACCTCTTGCAATAGCACATCAATTATGTGTAGAATTTGTAAGAGAAAAATATCCGCAAATCATTCAAGCTCCGTCTGAAGATGCAGCAAGAGCAATAATCCAGGAAATTATTGACTTCCTCGAGGCAAACAACGTTGATGAAATGATTTCAGCATTTGCTCCCAAGTATGATGACAACTGCAACAGGCAAGGCGGTTCAATCTTCACAAGATAACCGACGTTATCTGACACCGCAATCCACACAAGCAAACCAAAACCGGTCGCCACCCGCGACCGGCTTTGTGTTGCGCGTAGAGAAGAAAAATAATCTACGCATTTTTTGCGTAGATTAGAGGCGTATTCTACGCACATTTTGCGTAGATTATCCGTAATAATTCATAATTAAGGTTGTCGCTTCAAAAACCTGCAAGATTATATAGAGTTTTCCATGTTTTTATGATATAATTTTTTATGATATAAAAGAGTAAATGCCATTAATTATGGAAGGATGTGCATTACAATGCTTAAAAAGATTGATGATAATTTAATAATTACAATAGCAGAAGCGGCAGAAAAATATGCGCAATATTATATATGTATGGTGATAACTGAACAGAACGATGGTTTTCGTGCAGATAAGGGCTATGTGCTCTACATTGCGAATGAAGAAGATGAATTCCTAAAGATACCTGTAAGTGATAAGGAAGGTAAACGCTTTGCATGGGTTACAGGGAATCATGCCGACACAAATATTCATGTAGGAGGCATGGTAATCCAAAATGAGTTTGCATAAAACCCTATATTTCGCTAATAATGAGCTTGAGCGAGTCTTGATAGAAATAAATATAAAACGTATTGATAATGAATTCGATAAAAGAGAGTTTATGATAGATACCGGTGCAGATAGGTCAGCTATGTCTACAACTGCACTTAGTTTGTGTGGCTATGATTTAGATTGGATTAATGCAAATAAAACTCCACACCGTGCTGCAACTGCTGATAATAAAATGCTGGATGCATATATAATCCGGCTTCCGGAAATAAATATCGGCGGATTTAGAGCAATAAAATGGCCGTTTTTGGTTTATTAAAAGAAGATGGTACATATTATGAAAAGGGTGGTTTTCAAAATATATTCGGACGTGATTTATTGACCGGATTTAATTATTCATGCGATAATGAAGCGAAAAAATTCATATTAGAGCCGGTGAGTAAATATAAAAATACATTTCAATTTATGCCCGGACAGCAATATATCTCTCCAAGCAGGATTGTATGGAAAGAAGGAGTTTAATTAACTGCGTGGGTAAAACCTGCCGTGGCCGGGTTTGCCGGTGAATTCTCCGTTGTTGTATATGAGGTTGCCGCGGGTGTAGGTTTTTATGGGGTAGCCTTTAAGTTTTGTGCCTTCCCAGATTGTGTAGTCAATGGTGGAGTGCATATTTTTTTGTGAAATTGTGAAGTTTTTGCCGGGGTCGTAGATGACGATGTCTGCGTCTGCTCCTGCTTCTATTGCTCCTTTTCTCGGGGAAAGCTTAAAAATCCTCGCAGGATTTGCAGAGCACAGCTCTACTGCTCTTTCAAAGGATATTTGCCCCTCATTCGCTTTGCTGAGCATATATGGATATAAATTCTCAACCCCCATAACACCATTCGGAATCATCGTAAAATCATCTTTACCATAATCCTTATCAGATGAGTTGAAAGGACAATGGTCTGTGGCAACAGTGAAGCAGGGGGACAGGTACTCTGTTTCATTACGGCTGAATGAAACAGAGTACCTGTCCCCCTGCTTCACTGCTGCCCAAAGAGCATCCTGACTCTCCTGTCCTTTTATAGGCGGGGAGCAGACGAAGTTTCGGGCGTCGGGTCTTTTGTAGACGTCGCTCGTGAAATGCAGATATTGCGGGCAGGTTTCGGCGTATATTGGGTAGCCTTGCCGCTGTGCTTCTTCGACGGCTTTTAAGCCCTCTGCGCAGGCAAGATGGACTATATATATTGTTGCGCCTGTCTTTTTTGCAAGCTCAATAACGTTTTTTACGGACTTTGCTTCCACTTCCTCGGGGCGGCTCAGGTAGTGATACCATGCGTCTGTTTTACCTTCCGATATGAACCTTACTCTTTTAGCTTCAAGCTCCTCGTGGTCTTCTGCATGAATCATTACGAGAGAATTCAGCTCCTTTGCGCGCGTTAGTGTTCGTATGAACTCATCATCGGTTAGTCTAAACGCATAGGTGGTGAATATCTTGAAATCAGGGACTCCATGCGTAATCACGTCTCCCATTTCATCCAGAATTTTATCGTTAACCTCCGACAAACCCATGTGCAGGCTGTAGTCAATGCACACCTTCGGGTCTGCAAGGGCTTTTCTTTTGTCAAGTGCCTCAATAAGGCTCTCGCCTTTCTCGGGTGTTACAAAATCAATAACTGTTGTAACACCGCCGCATGCCGCAGCTTTTGTGCCGTTATAGAAATCGTCGGCAGAGCGAAATGCCCATCCGAAGTCCAGTTCAAAATGTGTGTGAACATCAACAGCCCCGGGTAAAACCAAAAGCCCTGAGGCATCAACTACTTCTGTTTGTACCCCGGGCTCAATATCCGGTCCGACCGATATAATTTTACCGCCGTCAACTGCAACATCCGCTGCAGAGCTGCCGCCGGCATTAATTACTGTCCCGTTTTTTATAAGAAGGTTCATATCTTCTCAAACTGCTCGACATTCATTACGAATATTGTCGCACCGCCGACAGAGACCTCAACAGGCATCGGTGATAAATAGCTCGCTTCATTTCCGATAATTGTCGGTATCTGCTGGCTGCGGCTTCTTGAATGTTCTTTAATAATCGCAATGACATCGGGTGTTTTTTCATCTTCGACACCTACGAGAATCGTAACATTGCCCGAGCGCAGAAATCCGCCTGTTGTAGAGAGTCTTGTGATACTGAACCCTGCTTTTGACAGATTCGATATAACGTCATGAGCATCATCCTTATCAATAACTGCAAGTACCATTTTCATAACTTTATTCGCTCCTTTTCATCTTCAAATAATATTATACTACAAAATATCGGTTTAACGCAAGCGGATGCGGGAGAGATTATATTTAAGGCGTGATTTTATGTCTTTACGGAGCTTAATATATGCTTCGCTGAAGTGCATTTCTTTTTCATTCCACACTCTCGGAAGGAAAATCGCAATTACCGCAAAACGTACAATAATACCGATGCAAAATACCAGTTTATAGTGGTCAAAGGGTGTTCCGAGGTATGTAAGCTCAAGACTTGCCATTATAGGCGAAAATGTTTCAAGAAGCGCTCCGCTTGTCAGAAGCGCCGCCGCTGTTGCAACAGATGTAAAGACAGCATAAACTGCGAGCACAGCGGGCCGCCCGTCAACAGGTGTATGTGAAAGCTGCATATTTGCCATGCATGCTTCATTTGCGCACCAGAAAATCCCGCCGAGACAATTAAACACAATAAGCGGCCAAAGTATTCCGGGAGCGGCAAACATCCAAACAAAGGCTATGACCGTTGCCGCAATCGAAGAAATCAGCATCATCGGAACACTGCCGTACCTGTCGAGAAATACTCCCCAGCGTGAAATTACCAGAATCATCATCGTTTGCGCCACAATCTGCCCGAAAACGATGATACTGAGGTATGATAGGTTTAGTACATCTATTGCATATTTATTAAAAAACGGACCGCTCAGATTTATTGCAAAGCACCAAAATGTCCAAAACAGCAGATAATTGCGTACCTTCGGCGTTGTAAAGCATGATTTGATGCTTGCTCCTAATGAAAATCCGGCCGATTTAGCGGGGATAGCGGAAAATTTTACATTATGATACATCAATATATCTATAAGTCCCGCAATGCCGCCAATCCCGAAAACAACCGTATATCCCAGAAACCCCGGTATATAATCGAGCATAAAAGCAATACACAGGCCGAAAATAAGACCCGCAGCAGTACAGACCTTTTGTCTTGTTGTTATATAACGTCCCCGTATATCAATCGGTATGACGCTTCCCATGAGTGTCATATGGGTAATTCCGACACATGAGCCGCTCATTGCCGCAAGAGTAACAAGAACAATCAAAGCCCATATACGCGAATCCTCGACCGAAAAAAAATACGGAATAAACGCAACAACTATCCATGAAACCCGTTGGATGACACCGCCTGTCATAAACATAGTCTTGTATTTCCCGGTTTTCATTACAAGATTCGATGCATATATTTGGAAGAGCCCCGCAAGCACGGGAAGTGCGGAAATAAGCCCGAACGCAAATTCTCTTGCACCAAGCGCAGATGCATAACCCGCAAACGCAACACCACCCTGTGCTGTAAACAGGAATGTTCCGATTGCTGCGGAGAGGATAATTATGTTCAAAATACGAAGAGTTTCATCACTTCGTATGTACTCTCTGTACGGACGGCTTATCAGATTATAAAAGGACATTCGGGCTACCTCTTTCAAAACGCTGCTTCGTATTTTATTCCTTTTTCCATAAAAAAGCAACATCTGTCCCTTATCGAATTTGTATATCGAATTTGGCAAAGACGAAACAGAAACTTGCAAATATTGTCTGTGAGAAGTATGATGTAATAAGAAAAAAAACTACAAACAATATCAGGTGTTTTATGACAATTAATGTCAACGGTGTTAACTTATACTATAAGGTTAGCGGTCAGGGTGCTCCCGTAATACTTCTTCACGGCAACGGTGAGGACCATACTATTTTCAGAATTTTAATCAAGAAACTTTCCGCCGATTATACCGTATATGCAATTGACAGCCGGGGGCATGGCAGAAGCAGCAAGGTCCGGCACTTAAATTATATTGATAAAATGAATGATGTCGCTGAGTTTATTAAAGAGCTTGGGATTAAAAAGCCCATTCTTTACGGATTCAGCGATGGCGGCATTATCGGGCTTTTGCTCGCAATCAATCATCCCGATATTCTCGATAAGCTGATAATCAGCGGAGCCAATACCTATCCCGACGGACTCAAACCGTTTCCGTTATTTCTTATAAAAGCAAGCTATTTCTTTACAAGAAGCAATAAGCTGAAGCTGATGCTTACACAGCCTAACATATCCGATGCCGAGCTGGAAACGATTGTCACTCCTACTTTGGTACTTGCAGGGCACAGAGATTTTATTAAAGAAGAACACACGCTGAATATTGCAAAAAACATACCGGGGAGTGAGCTGCGGATATTAAAAGGTGAAAGCCATTCAAGTTATGTTGTAAACAGCGGTAAAATTTATGATATAATCATGACATTCATCAGAGAATAACCGGCGGGTGTCAGGGGGTAGCTTATGAAAAATGAATCGCTCAGAAGGCATATCGCAAACAGTGCAATCGGTACTGTTGTTTTGGTTGCGATTTTGATTTTTGCTGCAACAATTATTCAGTCGCCAAAACTGTTCGATTTTGTGATTGTTTACTCCGAAATCAATCATATTGTTCAATGCTGTATTGCTGCTCTGTTACTTGTTGTCGCAATGCTTCTTTATCAGCGTAAAAGAGTTGCATGGACTTTGTGCATTATTCTGCTCCCGGCAAGTTTGATTTTACATTTTGTTTTGCATAATCACCCCATAGGTATTGTTATAATCATTCTTGAAGCGTATGCCTTGCTTGCGCTTCTGATTTGCCACAGTGACTTTAGAAGGCCAATGCATAAACGCTTTCAAGTAAAAAAACTCTCGCCCGATGAAAAAACCCGCATCCGTAATTTAGTGTTGAAATATGGTCAGAACCCCTGTTCATATCTTGCTTTGGAAGACGATAAGATTATTTATTCCGGAAAAGACGTAGACGGTGTTATTGCATACGGCATTGTCGGAAACGTTGTTACCGTCTGCGCCGACCCGATTTGCGCTCCGGAGGATTTTATACGTTTTCTCGCCGAGTTTAAGGCCTTTTGCTCCGAGTGTTCTTATGAGTGCATTTTCCTCGGCACAACAAACGTTTTCCTGAAGGAATATGAAATGCTCGGGTACAGCCATGTTAAATCCGGTGAGGAAGCTGTTTTTAAGCTTGCCGAATACCAGCTTGCAGGCGGTAAAATGGCAAAGCTCCGCACGCTTATAAATCATGCAAATAAAGAGGTTACAACGCATGAATATAAACCGGGAGTTAAAAAGGATACTGAAATTGAAAAAGGTATAGATGAGGTTTCCAAAGCATGGCTTGAGGGCAAAAAAAGCAGCCAGCTCGGTTTTTCCGTAGGCGGCGTAGGTCTCGAAGACCCGCTCGACAGGCGTTATTTCTATGCAACAGACGCAGACGGTAAAATCGTTGCATTCAATGTATTTTTACCCTATGCCTGTAACAGCGGTTATATGGCGGATGTCACCCGCAGAGTGCCTCACGCTCCCGGCGGTGTAACAGAAAAGTTGATTTACGACGGTTTTATGGTTTTTAAGGATGAAGGCGCAAAATGGGGAAGCATGGGTCAGGCACCGCTTGCAAATGTACATGAGGACGGCATTAAAGATAATATGACCGTAAAAATTATTGAATTCATCTATGAAAATTGCAATAAATTTTACGGCTTTAAGGATTTGCACAAAGCAAAAGAAAAATACAGCCCTACCATCTGGGCCCCCGGCTATTTTGTCTTTTCAACCAAAAACATAACCCCCGAAATGGTCTTCGCAAGCATAAAAATCCAAAACCCCGGCGGCATCAGCGACTACCTGCTCTCAAGCATCAGGGGTTTGCTTAAGTAAGAATTTTTTGGTATATTTTAATAGTATTTTAATTTATTTTATATGGTGATTTTACTGTGAGTAGTGTTAGAATGAAAACCGGGTTTGGTTATGCAGGTATATTTGTTGCGGCAGCGTTGTTTTTACTGTTTGTTTACCGCTGTCCCGTATATATGATACTTGGGTTTCAATGTCCGGGATGTGGTATTACAAGAGCATATATGGCTGCTATGCAGTTTGATTTTTCTTCTGCGTTTGCATATCATCCTTTGTTTTTTGTTGCTGCACCGCTCACGGTTTATATAGTATTCAGGAATAAACTTAAGAAACCCTTAAGCAGTAATGCAGAAACAGTTATTTTAATTACTCTGGCAGTTTTGTTTGCTGCAGTATATATTTATAGAATTTCAACCGGCAGCTTTGCCACGGTATAACTACCGCGGCAATTACATCGCGGTAGTTATACCGTATGATAAGTTGATAACAGAAAAGAGGTAGTATAAATGTCAGAAACAAGAACGATACCGATAGGTCCGGGTTTTAACATGGACGCAATGGTTTCACAGCTGCAGCAGATTTACAGCGGCAAAGGTTTTTATGTGACCGCAATTCCGTATAATTCCGGTGTAAGCGTTGAATTCAGCAAGGACCTCAGCGGCTTCAAAAGATGGCTCGGACTCGGGCAAGGTATTAGAGCAAATATGTCAATAAGCAACGGGTATTTATATACTTCGTTCACCGATGCCGAGTGGACAGGAAAGATTGTTGCCATTGGCGTCGGATGGTTTATGTGCCTTGTTCCTCTGATTACCGGTATTATCGGAGCCGTATCACAAACGGACTTACCGAAAAACATCGTAAACGACATTATGATGCTAACATCAGGCAGTTCAGCGGGACCGCCGCCACCTCCGCCGGGATATCAGCCGCCGCCGCCACCTCCGCCGCAAGCACCGCCATCGCCTCCGCCATCGTCATCACCGCCTCCACAGCAGATTTAACTTGCAGTCATTATATGACGATAGAATATCAGTGCTTCCTTTAGTTGGCCCTCTGTTATTCTTTCGTCATTTCCGTGTATTCTTTTTCTGTCTTCACTGCTCAGCGCCATTGCCGAGAACCGGAGGACAACATCGCATATCTGACAGAAAAACCTCGAGTCACTTGCCGCAATCATCAGGTATGGCGAAATTATTGCATCACTCCATGTTTTTGCCGCTGCCGATGATACACGCAGGTAACCCTCACTGTCCATGTTTGAGAATATTGACGGGTTGTGCCCGTTTAATCTTTCGATTTTAATACTGTCGTTTTTGACACGCTTTTTCAGCTCTGTCAGAATGCTGTCAATATTGTCCGGAGCCATCAGGCGCATATTTGCCGATATACTTGCCGACGGCGGAAGAACATTGTGAGCTGTGCTTCCTTGCATTTGAGTAAATGCACAGGTTGTTCGCACAAGCGCATTGAGTTCTCCGCCGGATTTTTTGCAAATAAATGCAAAGAGACCCTTAAAGCACCAAAGATTTGCGAAAATCAACTTAAATGCAAAAGTAGAATGGCGCCCGAGAGTATCAAACATTTTAAGAACGGACTCACAAAAATGTGCGTCAAGCGGGTTTTTCTCGATTGCGGTAACTGCACCTGCAAGCATACCTATTGGTGTTTTAACCGGCGGTGCCGATGCGTGGCCGCCTGTACCGTTGACGCTGAATGATACATTTGCCATGCCTTTTTCTGCTGTGCCGATAAGAGCTGTCCGTTGTTTTACACCCGGGAAAATATTTTCCACAACCGCTCCGCCTTCATCAAGCACGAGTGCGGGTTTTATGCCTTTTTCCTTAAAATGCAAGACAATATCACGTGTATCGGTAGCTTCGGTTTCTTCATCTCCCCCGAAGGAAAAATAGATGTCGTTTTCGGGTGTAAATCCCTGTGATATTAATGTTTCTGCAGTTTCCAGCACTGCGCATAAGGTTGCTTTTGTATCGAGTGTACCCCGCCCCCAAATGACACCGTTTTCACGGGTTGCGGAATACGGAGGTTTTTGCCATAATTCTTCATCTGCCGGGACAACATCATAATGCGACATGTATACAGTCGGATTCTGCGCAGACTTGCCTTTCCAATGAAAAAGCATCCCGCTTCTGCCGATTTGCTCGTAGCTGCATTTTTCATGAATCAACGGGTAACGCTTCGGAAGCAATGCACGGAACTCGGCAAAGTGTTTGCCTTCGGGGTCTTTGTCCCAGTTCCAGATTGTTTCAATCCGGACCATTTCCTGTAAACTCCCGATTGCACGCTCCATTTCGGTTTCATCAATAGTGATGCTGTCGCTTTCGGTTGTTTTTTCGCCGGACGGCAGCTGCTTTTTTGGTGTAAAGAGCGCTGCACGAATGCAGATAATTAAAATAAACAGTAAGATTACCCCGGGGATTAGTAAAAACCACATAACTTATAACCAGCCTTTCTTATACATTAGGCGTGCTGCAACCACGGCTACGACTACTCCCGCAGGCACTAAAATACCAACTGCGCTTGCAAGACCCGGTATCAGCATGAATAATACCAGCATAAATACAATCGGAGCAACGGCAATTTTCCATCCGCGGCTGATCATTACAACTCCCAAGGCACCAAATAATGCGGGTAAAATGTTTGCAAATGCCGGAGCCAGAATCGGTGCTTCCAAAACCGGCCTTATCCAAAACAGCATGAAACAGCCAAAAGTAATGATTAATGTCGTGACGATTGAGCTGACTGCAATCGCAATTGTAGAAATCACGTCACCCTCTTCGGTTCCTGCTTCGACCTTTGCTGCCGTCATTGCATTTATTGCACACGGGACTTTCAGATTTGTAAGGTTTCCTGTGACAAATCCGAGATATGACCCGCCGATACCAAGCATCGGAATGTACGTAAACATTTCAATTATTGCAACAACCCAAAACGTCGGTGCGATACCTATAAACCCGACAAAAAATTCGTTAAGGTTCGGCCATGCGTCATAATAAATTGACACAAATGCAGGTACTGCAATAAATAACGAAAGTGCAGACAGCATCCAGATTCTGCCGTAAAAGTTGACGGTTGAAAAATAATCTCTTGGTGTTTTGATTCCAAGCTCACCGTTATTATTGATTTCGTTCATAATCTGCACCCCCTAACCTATTGCTCTTGTTATGGGGATTGACAGGGCCATTGCACTTATCATCGATAAAGGCAGGGCGTAATTTTCAAGCCATGCAATCTTTCCCTTTTTATATAAAATCCCGAGAGCAGTCATAATAATTGCGGAGCATAACATTACGAAGACGGGAATCCATCCTGTAAGGCCCTCTCCTATCCGTGAGAAAATCATTCCGAGAAAAGCCGAAATCATTCCCAGAAACAGTGCGGTCATAAATATCTCTCCCCACTTTTTGTCTTTTGCCCCGACGCTGACAACTCCGCTGTGGATTTTTCTCATAAGAAAAGGTGCAAGAAATAGTGACGGTATTATACCGAGTGTCATAACCCAAAGAATGGTTGTATATACTCTTGCATCGGTTATTCTTTCGCTGAGCGAATTTCCCGTTGCCGTAGCTGCCATTTCCGCAGCGGGTAGTTCGTATGTCACCGAACCGAGTGTGTTGAGCCTCATCCATGGAGTCGGAAGCCCCAAAGCATTGCTGAGTGTGAGAACGCCAAGTAAAATCGCAATTGCCGGTGCGATGGTAAAGACTGCGCTTGATGTTGCTATACGCCGGAGCATGGATTTCTCCATTCCCATGTTTTGTGCTTGCTTCCACGCTTTTATAAGGAAAAATACAGACTGTGAAAACACAAACACAACAATAACAGCCGCAACAACATAGATAAGCGGACTGTTAACGTCAAATTCCCGCATAACTTCTTCTCCTTTTGTTTTCGTATAAATTTATTGTGACAGGAGCGCTGTACCCCTGTCACATTATTTTTAGTTTCCTTTGCCTGAAAGTAAATCGGATATTGCTTCCATGACTTTTATATCATGCCTGATGCTTTCTGCAAATGCGGAGATGCCCGATTCAATGCTTTCTACTTTTTCCTCGTAGGCATCTGTGCTTTCGAGAGGCAGAGCGGGTGTTGAGTCAATTACCCCGGCTGCTGCTTTTACAATTTCGTTCCCCTCACCCGATAAAAGATGTGAAATTGTTTCTATCACACTCATTTTATACCGGATGTTATCGGCAAGCTCGGATATCTCCGTCTGCACATGGTCGACCTTGTTTTTGGTTGTGGTCATTGCAGTACCCGGTAAGTCGACGGGTTCGGGTTCAATGTCGGGAGTTGGCTCGGGTTCTATGTCGAGAGCTAACTCCGGCTCGGGTTCGAGTTCTGCCATAGCTTCTGTATCGAACTCAAGCTCGGCTTCAGCTATTGCTTCTGCATCGAAGTCAAGCTCTGCTTCAAGCTCAAGCTCCGGTTCAGCGACTGCTTCTGTGTCATCAGGAATTACAATAATAATTTCGGGTTCTATCGCTTCGTCTGCAACAGTTTCCGGTTCGAGCTCAAGCTCTAATTCGGGTTCAAGTTCAGGTTCAAGTTCCGGTTCAACCTCAAGTTCAAGCTCAGGTTCCGGTTCAAGCTCAAGCTCTAATTCGGGTTCAAGTTCAAGCTCAGCTTCTAGTTCAGGTTCAACCTCAAGTTCAAGCTCAGGTTCCGGCTCAAGCTCAAGCTCAGCTTCTATCGTTTCTTCAATCTCAAGTTCAACTTCTAATTCCGGTTCAAGTTCCGGCTCTATAGTTTCTTCCGCTTCAATCTCCGCTTCAATCACCGCTTCATCCTCAACCGGTAAATCAGCTTCGATTTCAACCTCCGGCTCAAGCTCCGCTTCCGCTTCTGCTTCTAATTCATCCTCCGCCGGTAACTCCGGTTCAGCTTCGGCTTCTACGTCAAGCTCCGCTTCAATTTCCGCTTCCACTTCAGGCTCAGGCTCAACCTCCGGCTCGGGTTCGGGTTCGGCTGTTGCTTCTGCTTCAAGGTCGGGGTCGACCATCACCTCGACTACAGAGTCAAGCTCGGGTGTTGCTTCGACCTCAGGCTCCGATACAGCTTCGGCTTCGGCTTCGGCTGTTGCCTCATCTTCAGCTGCAGATTCCGCTTCAACGCCGGACCCTGCCGCAGCTTCTTCCTCTGCCATGGAATCCATAAAGTCCTTCTCCATCGTATAATGCGCTACACATTCATTGAGAAATTCCACACTATCGGTATCATCGCTGCCTTCAAGTGATTTTTTCAGATTGTCAATGAAATTACCCTTCTGTTCCAGATTCATCTCACTAAACATTGCTCTCAGCTTATCCTGTGATGCCATAATCACACCTCACCCCAAGTTTTTACACTACTATACCACATCCGAAAACATAATTTCAACAATCACATGTCAGGCACCACAAGATAAAATTTAGTTAAATGTATCTTAAAAGATTGAACAAACAGGAGAAATATATTAATATATACAAGGTAACCTTAAATATATCAGCTATTGATGATTTTGCAGAAGGAGCAGACGGAGCCGGCGATATCAAAATACTGCTTTTGAAGGTTTGCCAAGGAGGTCATATTGATTAAACGTAAAGCAGGAACTAAATTCCCTCTTGTTTATGCATTATTCTTTATATCTTCAACCTTTATGCTGGTTGTTGCTGTTGTATTTTCTGTTTACACAAACGGTATGGAAAGAGAAACAGTCAACAGTATCCAAAATCATTTACAGGCTTCGGCTCAGTATGCTTCGGTTTTCCTTACAGTAGACGAGTTGGAACTTTTTTACACGGCGGAAGATATGGAAAGACCCGAATGGGATGAAATACGCACAAGACTGCAACGGTTTGCCGAAGATACTCAAGTATTATATGTATATTATTGGCGTTTCACCGAGGACGGTTATCTTCAATATATAATTGATAATGATGAAGACGAAGAATACATGGTAACTCCCGAACTTTTTTTCGCAATCGAAGATGACCCGTTTACTGCAGAAGCTGTTACCAGGATTAAAGCCGGAGAAATCTGGGTAACGGACCTTGGTGAGTATACCGATTCATGGGACAGTCTCCTTTCCGCCGCCGTTCCGGTATTTAGAGATGATGGTACGGTCTACTGCGCAGCAGGTGTTGATATTAGTGATGAAGTTCTTGTAACAATGCGAAGCAATATAAGAATCATGCGGTTTATTTTAGTATTTTCATTGCTTATGTCGATTCTGTCGGGATTTCTCGGTATGCGCTCATATAGTAAAAAAGCCATTCAAAGTGCTAATGCGAGCTTATCCAAGAGTCATTTCCTTTCGGCAATGAGTCATGAGATACGCACACCACTCAACGCCATTATCGGCATGACGGCAATAGGAAAAAGAACACAGGACATAGATGAAAAGGACCGTGCCTTTACAAAAGTTGAAGGTGCATCTTCTCACTTGCTTGGTGTTATTAACGATGTGCTTGATATAGCAAAAATTGAGGCGAATAAGTTTGAGCTTTCACCCGTAGAATATAATTTCGAAAAAATGATAATGAAAGTGATTACAGTCGTCAGTTATCGTGCGGAAGAAAAGCAACAGTTGTTAGCCGTTAACATTGACAGTAATGTGCCCGAATATGTTGTAGGAGACGACCTGCATTTAGTACAGGTTATAACTAATCTGTTATCTAATGCAATAAAATTCACACCGGAAGGCGGAAAAATCGAGCTGCTTGCTTCTTTGGCCGATGAAGCAGCTGACGGATGCCGGCTGCGCATTGATGTTGTTGATAACGGAATAGGAATATCGCCCGAACAGCAAAGCAAACTATTCAAAATGTACGAACAGGCTGAAAGCGATACAAACCGCAAGTTCGGCGGTACAGGGCTTGGACTTGTAATTTCAAAACGTATTATTGAACTTATGGGCGGCAGTATATGGGTTGAATCGGAGCTGGGTAAGGGTGCACGTTTTATTTTCACATTCAAAGTATTGCGCAGCGAAAAAGGAAGCGATTACATAAATGAGAACTTTAGTGCAACCGCAACACAATCCGATGATTCAAGACAAATGGACGGTAAGTTCACCGGGATAAGAATGCTTATCGTTGAGGATATAGAAATTAACAGAGAGATTCTTATATCGCTGCTGGATCATACCGGTCTTATTATTGACAGTGCAGAAAACGGAAAAGAAGCTCTGGACATGGTGGAATCAGCGGCTGACAAATATGATATTATTTTAATGGATGTTCAAATGCCGGTAATGGACGGACTTTCGGCAACCCGGCACATACGCAACCTGCCTTCATGCAAAATCAACGAACTGCCAATCATCGCAATGACCGCCAATGTCTTTAAAGACGACATCGAAGCCTGCCACTCCGCCGGCATGAACGACCACCTCAGCAAACCACTCGACGTAGACAAAGTATACGAACTATTAAGCAAATATCTGCTAAAGCAATAGTTTTACCTGCAACAAACCATAACCGGCTGTAACTATAGTTATTTGCATAGTTACAGCCGGTTATGTTCATGGTGGAGCAGTCCGACCCAAATACGAACTCTTTTAGGGTCATGCCTTATGGGTTTACGATGGTTATAACGCTGTGATTGCAAGGGGTTATCTACTCTTTATAAAAGATTTACCCCTTTTTGTTAAGAAGTATTTTTGTTCCGGGTGATTAAGGTTATCAGGATGCAGTAAATCAACCAACCCTTGTTTAATCGCCGGT
>Ga0123356_10003661_pt1 | contig 16020 bp, 16 predicted proteins | sample TergutEmb28metaG_2_FD_92546 | JGI IMG/M metagenome (GOLD analysis project Ga0123356, IMG submission 92546) | Embiratermes neotenicus P3 segment gut microbial communities from Petit-Saut dam, French Guiana - Emb289 P3 | ecosystem: Host-associated > Arthropoda: Insects > Digestive system > Gut ... | reverse complement strand
GATGCCACATCCTTGCAGTTCATGCTCGAGGCCTTCGATTCGCTGCTGGTGGAGATCCACAGGGCCATCGAGCCGCCCGTGCGGACCTAGACGTTGCCGCTGTCTGCGCGAGAGCTCGATGTCGAATGATCTATGCGGCCCGCGCATACCCTGGAGGCTTGAGCTAGCCCTGCACGGCCTGGAGAAGAACCCGCCGCGCGCGTCTGCACCGCGCGCGGGGCGCATAGATGACGGTGTGATCAACGTTGGGAGACAGCGGGCTCAAGTGCCCCTACCTGGCACCCGCGCGCGCCCAGGCGCTCAAGCGATGTCAGCTCGCACCTGACACAAGCCTTGCAAATGGCCTCACACATGGCAGGCTCGAAGCCCGCTCGCCCTTTGAGCAGCACCAGCCTCAAAGGCAGATGAGTACGATATTGATCGATAGCAAGAACGACGAACCCGGAAGGCTCCAGATGAAGAAGCTGAAGAAGGATGACGTGGTCCGCGCGTGGATCAACGGCGCGTATCACGACTGCACGGTCCTCAGGGATGAAGGCGAGCTCGGCCCGATCGAGCTGATCATCGATGGCATCGCGGTGCGCGCGCCGCGCGAGAAGATCACCTTTCTCAACACGCCGCCCCAGCCTGAGATCAGGCCCCCGGAGATCAGGATCGGCGTGAGCCTCACGCTCACCGGAATCGTCTGCGCCTTGCTCGGTGCGATGCTCGGCGCTGCAGCGATGGCGATGGCCTACCAGAACAGCCAGCGGCCAGTACCGCAGGCGAATACGCGAGTGCAGAGCGTGCAAGCCGCGCAGCCTGGCAAGGATCAGGCTTGCGCGGATGCGATTGCGCGAACGCGTGCCGACATCGGACACGCGGTCAACAGGAAAGTGCGGCCGCGCGATGCCGGCCACGTACATGACACGCTGGCTGATGCCCACCTCAAGGCAGAGGAAGGGCGCGCCAGTGAAGCGGCGCAGCGAGCGATGTCAGATGCGCACTTTGAATTCCTGGACACGATCGCCAAGTGCGGCGCTCACGAGGAGGTCATTGCGCGGGTGCGCAAGCTGGTGCCGGCGCAATGGAGCGCGCCGGAGCCTGTCCCGGTCAGCATGGATGAGGACAAATGGGTATTCGGGGAGCTGGATGCGCCCCCTCTTCGTGCGACGGACCGGTAGTCGCAACGCGGCGCACAGCCAGACACGGCTCGCCCGGAGTTTCCGCAGCGCTCCCGAACCCGCCTGCCCAGCCGGTTCAGAAAGCGTGGTGGACGGTTCGCTTCAGAAGCTGATGATCTGCCCCAGGGCGTCGGCGCCTGCGGGACTACCGAGAATGCAGTCGTACCTGCCCTGCGTGTCCGGCGTCGGGCGGATCTGCACCGTTCCCCCGGCTTCTTCCACGATGACCTCCGAGGCCGCGATATCCCAGCGTGCCAGGCGAAACTCGGCCAGCGCGTCCAGGGCGCCGCGCGCCACCATCGCGTGTGCGTAGCAGTCGGCGTAGCACCGCAGATGCGGTAGTGCTGCGCTTGCGTGGTTGCCAGCCGCAAAGCGCTCGAGCGGCAGGGACACGATGCAGTCCTCTACGGGCCGCTGCGCCGCCACCTTGAGCCGATGCTCCCCGCACCAGGCTCCCAGACCTCTGGCAGCCCGGTAGACCTCCTGCAGAGCGTGCAGGCGGATCACCCCCACCAGCGAGCGCTGCTCTTGCATGTCCTCCAGGGCCAGCAAGGTTCCGAATGTCGGCAACCCACGGGTGAATGGCAGGGTGCCATCGATGGGATCCACAACCCAGCGATAGCGCGACGGTGTGCCGTCATCTCCGAGCTCCTCGCCAAGGACCGGCCAGGGGTGGGGCTGATGCCTGCCGAGGAACGTGCGGATCCCTTGCTCGGCCTCGCGGTCGAGGCGAGTCACCACCGTGCCGTCGGCCTTGCGCTCGCAAGCCAGCGACGGGCTGCGAAAGCCGGCGAGGATCAGCTCCGAGACCGAGCGGACGGCCTCCACGGCAAGATGCATGAGCTCGGGCAGCAGGCGATCCGGCAAGACATCATCCATGGCAACGCGGTCTCGGGAGTGGATGGGTTGTTCGCAAACTTAGCAGCTCGGGCGGCCCTCGTCACCGGGACACCGCGGCGGCACGGCTCGGGCTCGGGTACCATGACGTGATGGTTGACAACTGGTTCACCTCCAGCGCGGGTGTGCGCTGTCCTCGCATCGTGTACGGCACGGCGTGGAAGCAGGCCGACACCGAGGCCCTGGTCACGATGGCACTGGGCATGGGCTTTCGCGGCATTGACACGGCGTGCCAGCCCAAGCACTACAACGAGCCCGGTGTCGGAGCAGGAGTGGCCGCGTGCCGCGGCACGATCGCACGCGCGCAGCTGTATCTGCAGACCAAGTTCACTCCGGCCTCGGGCCAGGACCCGGCACGCATTCCCTACGATCCCCGGGCACCGCTCGCAGAGCAGGTGCACGAATCCTGCGCCGCCTCGCTGCGCAACTTGCAGACTGACTATCTGGATGCACTGCTGCTGCATTCCCCCCTCGCGAGCCCGCAGCAGACCCTGGAAGCCTGGCGTGCCATGGAGAGCCTCGTCGCGCAAGGGGCCGTGCGGCAGCTGGGCATCAGCAACTGCTACCACCTCCCCCTGCTCGAGCAGCTGCATCAAGTGGCGCAGATCAAGCCCGCCGTGCTGCAGAATCGCTTCTATGCCGATAGCGGTTACGATCGCGAGATCCGCGCCTTCTGTCGCGAGCGCCGCATCCTCTACCAGAGCTTCTGGACGCTGACCGCGAACCCGCATCTGCTGGCCTCTGCGACCCTCACAGGGTTGGCATCGAGGTACGCGCGTGACCCGGCGCAGGTGCTCTTCAGGTACCTGACGCAGGTGGACGTGGTGCCCCTCACGGGCACACGCTCGGAAAGCCACATGCGCGAGGACCTCGCGATCTTCGAATTCGAGCTGACGCCGGCCGAGTGCGGCGCCGTGGAAACGCTCCTCACGTGACCGCGCCCTGACTCACGCTGCGCGGTGCGTGGTCCTTGCTACCCGGCTTGGGACCCAATCGCCCCAAGCGAGCGCTGGGCGCGGGGGGCAGAAGGCGCGCAGCGATGCACATACTGCTCGATCACCCTTTTCTGTTGCTCGTCTTCTCCTTCGGCACCTTGTATCTATGCGCGCAGATGGGGGTCAAGTTCCTGGGCAGCCACGTGTACCACGTCCACGAGGCACGCCAGGAGCTGACCACGGTGCTGACCGCCTCACTCACACTCTTGGGCCTCATCATCGGGTTCAGCTTCTCGATGGCGATCAATCGTTACGACCTGCGCAATCAATTCGAGGAATCCGAGGCGAACGCAATTCACACTGAATACCTGCGCGCTGATCTGCTGCCCGCGCCGCTCGCCGCCCGGCAGCGCCAGCTGCTCAAGACGTATCTGGCGCTGCGCATTGCCTTCTTCAACACGTACGATCCCGAGCGCCTGCCTGCGATCGATGAGCAAACGGCGCAGGCGCAGGCGCAGCTCTGGGCCGGCTTGCCGGCCGTTGCGGCTGCCAAGCCTGATCCGATCAGCGCGCTGGTCGTCTCCGGCATGAATCAGGTCTTTGACTTCCAGGGCAGCACGCGCTCGGCCTGGGAGAACCGTATCCCGCTGGCTGCCTGGGTGCTGATGGGCTTGATCGCCATGCTCTGCAACGGGCTGCTCGGCTTCTCGGCGCGTCACCTGAAGGGGCGCGTCGTCTTTCTGGTGTTGCCTCTGCTCGTGTCAGTCGCGTTCCTGCTGATCGCGGATATCGACAGCCCGCGCGGCGGCGGTCTGATTCACGTGGTGCCGCAGAATCTGCAGAGCCTGCTGAAGGTCCTGCACTGAGTGTCTTGCCTGGCGAGGAGCCGCGCAATGCATCAGGGCTGGGAGCTCGCAGCGCTCGTCACAGTAGACTGCAGCCACAGCACGATCTGCTGCAGACACGCATCGCTTGCAAGGGTCAGCCCGTAGACAGCGCCGGCGGCATCGCTGCTTGGCGCCGGCTGCTCGCTGTGGAAGCTTCGCTGCGCCAGGGCTCGCTGGGTGCGCAGCGCCGTCAGGGTCGCGCTCAAGGTCACGAGGCAGCGGCTGCTGTGCGCTGAAGCGAACACCTGCACGAACTGCTCGAGGGTCACATCCAGCCGGTACCCCTCCATGCCACTCGCCATGCTGCGCAAGGTGACAGCGGAGTTGGCGGCGGAGATCTGCTGCCGCAGCCGCTGCGTCAGCAGCTCCGCGGGCGGTGCGGTCCACTGGCTCAAGGTGTACGACTGCAGGCGCGAGGGTGTCGCATAGTCGAGCCGGTAGATCAGGGCCGTGGTGCGCAGCCAGCTCGGCGTGCTGACCGCGGGTATGACGATGCTGGCATGCAGCCGTGTGTTCGGTGCGGCCGGCGTGCCCACCGAGTCAAGATCGTACTGGGCCGGCGCGCGGCGGTGCGCCGCACAGCCGACCGCGAGCAGCGCCAGCATGAGGGCAGCCCGGCGGGTCATCTGGGAGGCGCGCGAAACCCTGGCTCGCCCGGGCCGGGCGCGGCGGGCGGGGTGCCGAAGAGCAGGCTCTGCGGGCGCTCCCGGACCTCGAGCAGCAGCTGCTGCAGCGTATCGGAGTTACGCGCCAGGCGGTCCGTCAGCTCATTGATCTCAGGGAGCGTGTCCTGGACCAGCATCCGCTCGACGTCCTGCGCCCCACGGCCGGTGTCGCGCACGGCATCGAGGACCCCGACCCGGCTGCGCATCTCCACAACGAGCTCATCAGCGTGGCGCAGGGTCTGGCGTGAGGCGAGGACCACCCGGTCAGTGTCGGCCAGCAAGCCGTCGGCGCGCCGCGTGGCGGGCTCGAGGTCCTGGGCTATGGTCCTGATGCGCGCTGCGGCCTCGTTGATCTGCACGATCAGCTCCGCGATGTGCTGGGCGTTCTGCGGCGTCAGGATGGCGTTCACCCGCTCGAGAGTCACCTCGAGCTTCTTGAACAGCTGATCGCCCGTATCCCCCAGCTGTGCAAGGCTCGAAGGCCTCAAGGGGATCTGCGCCGGCGCCTGCGCGGAGCTCTCGAGCACGATCGAGGCGTCATCGGGGAAGCCGAGCTCGATGTAGGGCGTGCCCGAGAGTCCGAGGGAGCTCAGGGTCGCGTACGCGCCCTGCATGAGCGAGACCTCCGGTGTGACCCGCACCCGTACCCGCACCCGCCTGCGGTCCGCAGGGTCAAAGCCTACGCTCTGGACCTGACCGACCTCCACGCCGCGCAACCGCACAGGAGCCCCGGGTGCAAGCCCTGCCACCGAGCGACGCGTGATGAGATCGTAGGGGACGCCGCCCCGCGAGGCGCCGCCGCCCAGCCAGAATGCGCCGGCGACGAGCAACGCTGTCAGCAACACGACGAAGACTCCGGCAGCCAGAGCGTAGGCACGGTTTTCCACGGCAGCGAGCCTCCTCCTATCACCTGCAATGCAGTTCCTCGAGACCCGAACGAAACTCCGCGATGCGGCGCTGCTGGCAGCGCGCCGTCTGCTGCAGGAAGAAGCTGCGCACGAAGGGATGCGGAAAATGCACAACCTCGGGAAGCGGGGCCACGGTGAGCACGTGCTGGTCGGCCAGCACCGCGACCCGATCCGCCAGGGCGATGAGCGTGTCGACATCGTGCGTGACCATCACCACCGTCAGGCCGAACTCGCGCTTGAGCTGTGCGATCAGCTGGCTCACCGCGTGGCGCTGGTCGGGCGCAAGTCCGGTCGTGGGCTCATCCATGAGCAGCAGCTCGGGCTCCAGGACCAGCGCCCGCGCGAGCGCCACGCGCTTCACCATGCCGCCGGAAAGCTCGGCGGGCAGCTTGCCTGCATCGGTGGGCTCGATCCCGGTCTCCTCGAGGGTGCCGAGCACGAGGCCCTCGAGCAGGCTTTCTGGCCACCAGTGCGTCTCGCGCACCGGCAGCGCCACGTTGTCAAAGACGGACAGGGCGGAAAACAGCGCCCCGTTCTGGAACACCACGCCGCAGAGGGTCGGCAACAGCTTGCGCTCGGCCGAGGTCAAGCGCGCCGGATCAGCGCCCAGCACCCGGATCTCGCCTCGCGTTGGCGGGTGCAGCCCGAGAATCTCCCGCAGCAAGGTCGTCTTGCCGCTGCCGGAGCCGCCGATGATCGCCAGCACCTCCCCGTGACGCACCTCGAGGGAGATGTCACGGTGGACCAGCGACGAACCGAGGACGGTCGAGAGGTGACTGATGCGGATCGCGGGGGCGGGCTTTGCCACGATCAAAGTCCGATATGTGCAAACATGACTGCGAAGACAGCATCGACCACCAGGACGAGGGTCAGCGCTGTCACCACCGACTGCGTGGTGCCGGCCGCCAAGCCCTCGGTGTCCGGACGGATCGACAGACCGAAGTAGCAAGCGACGAGCGCGATGAGCGCGCCGAAGACCGCTCCCTTGGCAAGGCCGAACCAGAGATTGGTCAGCGGCACGACCTGCGGCAGGCCATGGATGAAGGCGTGGTAGGAGACCCCGAGCTGCAGCTTGGCGCCGACCATGCCGCCGAGGATCGCCATGAGGTCCGTCCACAGGACCAGCAAGGGCAGCGCGATCACCTGGCCGATGACCCTGGGCAGCACCAGGCGTTGCACGTGCGAGATGCCCAGCACCGAGAGCGCATCAAGCTCGGAGGTCACCCGCATCACACCGATCTGCGCGGTCATGGACGAGCCGGAGCGACCGGCGTTGAGGATCGCGGCCAGCAAGGGACCGAGCTCGCGCAGGCTCGTGATACCCATCAAGTTGATGATGTAGGAATCGGCGCCGAAGTCATGTAGCTGCTCGCCGATCAGATAGGCGAGCACAATGCCAATGAGGAATCCCACCAATGTCATGATGGAGAGCGAGCGCAGCCCGTTGCGATAGATCGTGGCTGAGATCTCTCTCCAGGGGATCTCCGCAGGATTCGCGAGCACCCGGACGGCGCATACGGCGAGCTGTCCGGTGAGCACGAGCATGCCGAGCCCATCGCGCACCACCGACTGGATGGTCTGGCCCAGGTGAAGGAGGGGGTCCGACACCCCCGTCTCGGCAGGCGGCGCATGCCGGTGCTCCAGGGCTGCCAGCCGCTCGAAGAGGCGCTCATCGTCGGGACGCAAGGCGAGCTTTGTCGGTCGCTGCTCGCCCCATGCTCGCCACAGCAAGATGGCCGCGGCGATGTCCAGATCATCGATGCGCGTCAGGTCCCACTGCGCAACTCCCTGGCCGCTGCGTGCGAGCTCACCGAGCAGCTCCTGCGTGCGGGAGCGTGTGCTCCTCAGGTTCCAGCGGCCCAGGAGCTGAGCTCTACGGGTCCCATCGGGGGCCACGTCGCTGCGGATCGTCGGTTCCAGGGCCGCATCCAGTCCCGCAAGGCTCGACCCTGCCATCGCACCTCCCGGAATTGGCCAGCTGCTGACATGGAGCCTGCAGGCCCCGCCGCTTGCGCCCAAGGGATCATCAGGCCGCGCCAGCGGTGCTCGCAAGCGGGCTCACAGGCATGACCGTGAGCCCGGGGCGCCCTTCACAGGGCAACGTGCGCCCTTGCACGTGCCATCAGCGCGGTCCATTCGGGCTGATCCTTCAGCTGGACATACCAGGCGCTCACCCAGAATTGCTCCTCGGCGTCCGCAGGTCCGCCGCGGTCCAGGATCTCGGTGAGCGAGCGGCGCACGTAGTCGAAAAAGTCAGGCTGGCGCCCGTCGATGTCTGTGAAGCCATACTCGCGAGCCAGCGTCCAGCTGGCCAGCACGCGTCCGGCCTTGCTTGCGACCTCAGGGTCCGCCGCCAGCGCCGCGACGCCCCGTCCGACGTAGCAGGGCGTCTCGGACTCCTCGAAGCCGCGTGTCCGGGGCGCGGCCTCGCGCCAGGTGGCCTCACTGACACCCAGCTGCTTGAGCACCGCCTCCGAGCGCAGAAAGCCGGGCGTCACGGCGAGGGCCGTGATGCCCTGGCCTGCGAGCTCGGTGGCCATCGCAAACGCCAGGCGGCTGGTGCCCATCTTGGCCAGGTCATAGAACAGCGAGCCGCGATAGCCGCAGGTGTCACCGTCGGTGACCTCGACCACGAGGCCCGAGCGCTCGCGCAGCATGAGCGGAACCGCGTGCCGGCTTGTCAGGATGCGAGTGCGCACCGCGGCATCCAGCATCTTGAAGCCCTTGCCGCAATCGAGCTCCCAGAAGGGCCGCCATTCGGTGAGCGCATCTCCACCCCAGATATCATTCACCAGGACGTCGAGCCGGCCGGCCTCACGCGCGACGCGCTCAAACAGCGCCTGTACTTCCTCAGGTCTGCTGTGGTCGGTGCGCACGGCGACACCCTGGCCGCCGGCTGCAGTCACGAGCTCCGCGGTCTCCTCGATCGTCTCCGGACGATCGCAGCTCACCGGATGCGCACGGCTGCTGCGACCGGTGCAGAAGACCGTCGCGCCTGCCTCGCCCAGCATACGGGCGATGCCGCGCCCGGCGCCACGCGTCGCCCCTGCGACGACGGCGACCTTGCCACCTAACATACCTGACCCTGATTGCCTCACGGTGCCGGCAACTCTACGGCGCCTGGCCGCTCGCTGGATTGTACGTATGGGACAGATGCACACCTAGCGCGAGAAGTTACTGAACCAAGCTGCCGAGAACACGGCGCTTGGAGTCTGGGACGCGAACGATCGGAAGTCGCGGACGAAGTGCGCCTGATCGAAATAGCCGGCCGCGATCGCAATGTCGCTCCATCTCTTGACCGGCGCGCTTGCTGCAAGCGCCGCGGCGGCGCTGAAGCGAGCGAGCCGCCGGAACTCCTCGGGTGTCCAGCCGATGATCGTGCGGAAGCGGCGACTGAGATGCCGCCGCGAGATGCCGAGCTCACGCGCCAGAGCCGCAATGGACCGCCCGCGGTCCCCGGCAAGCTGCAGTGCAGCCCTCTGGACAGCGTTGTTCGTCTCGGTACGGACCGCGCGGCCCAGCGCCTGCCAAACGCAGTGGATGCCGAGTCGGCCTGCAGCGATGCCCGCTGCGATTGCGGCAAGCGTTCGATCCAGTCCCGGCGCCACCTGCGCGAGCGGACAGATAACATCTCGCAGCGAGGCAGCGGGCAGCAGCAGCAGGCGTGCATCTCCAGGCGGCAGTCTGATCCCGAAGGCGTGCAGCGGTCGCGCGTGTCGCAGCGGCATGGCATGGCTGAGGCTCCCCACGACCGCGCGAGCCGGTAGAACCGACCAGCGGCCTGCCACGTAGATCTCGGCCTCTCCGTGCAGGTGCACCGAGATGTCGATGGAAGTATCCGGCAGGAGCAGATCAGCGCCTTGAAGCCAGCTGCCGGACAGCTCCCAGATGTGCGCAACGTGCGCGCGCAGCGCCCTGGGCGGTTCGTGCAATCTCGCTGTGATGCCCGTCATTGAAGAGGCTGCTGCATCGAGATGTCCCACCATCCACATCGCTCGCTCGGGGGGTGACTGTGATGCGGCGAAAGGACTGTGCGTGCTGCGGGCCCTTCCCGCTGCGTCGGCTCATTATGGGTGATCAGTGGGACGACCATGCTGGAACTGCGGTTGGGGTTGCGTACGGGTCAGCAGTTTGCCGGGGTGCTGGGCGTTTCGGGCAGGATGCTCGCGGTGTGGGAGCAGGACGAGCGCAAGGCCGCCGGCGCGCCGCGCGCCCGCATGGCCATCCCGCGCCCGTCGCCGTGCGTCGCCCCGGTGACGACGGGCCCACGCCGCGCAAGCTGTCTGGGCCTGTTTGATGTCGGGACCGTGAGCCCGCCTTGCGCGTTCCCGTTCCACGCAGGATGGGGATGTGTGGGAGCTTGGGTGCCCGGACCGTCTATCTGGCAACGCATGCCCGGTGAGCGCCTGCGGGGGCCGTGGCTTGGCGTTCCAAAACGGTGCGTTGAATGTGCGCTGCGTGGGAAGGCCGCTCTCGCGATCACGTCACCTGTGCGGTCCTGCGCGGTTTCCCGGGCCAGGACCATGCAAGCGGTGCGCGAGCGAGCCGTTCAGCAGACTCGCAGTGCCTACATGCAAGACCTCCCCGCGCGGGTGTCGAAGCGTTTGCTCCGCAAAGGTGAAGCGGCGCGCATGCGGGTTCTGGCCACGGCTTGCAGCAAGGGCTCGTGCAGGGGCGGGTGCAGACAGGGACTGCGGGTAGGTTCACGCATCCTCGCAGCCGCACACCGCCGCGCCCCTCACGGCGTCTGGCGGACCAGCAGGGTCTAGCCGCAATGTGTCAAAGGCTGCGACACCGCGGCCGGCGAGCTTATCCGCACGGGATCGAGCCTGAACTTCAGGAAACTCATGTTACGCGCCCGTAATGGATGCGTCGCGTACATTACGCACGCTTAATGGATCTCGCTCGCGTGCGGTCCGTCGCATCCGCCGGATGCGAACGGCCATTCGCTCGAGGCTCTTGCGTGCCCCGGAGCCGGCCCGGCAAGGGGGTGCTAGACTTTGATACCGGCCACCTCGCAGGGCGTGCTGTCCCTAAGTTCTATGAGCATTGATGCGGCGCAGGCGGCAATGTGTCGCGATGCGGCTGCTTGCTGTGGCGTTTTTCTGCCTGCATGCGAGACTGAGCGTGAGGGACGGCAGTGCGGCCCGAGCGGACCCCACGGCCGGCGCCGTCATCTCTTGAGAGCGCAAGATCAGGTGGAAGCGAAGTACGATGGACCCTAAGACAGTCGTCATCACGGGTGCAACCTCAGGTATCGGCGAGGTCGCGGCCTCCGCGCTCGCGCAGCAGGGGGCACGGATCGTGTTCATCGCTCGCGATCGCGGTCGCGGCGAGCAGATGCTCCAGCGCTTGCAGGCGCTTGCGCCCGGCGCGAATCATGTCGCCCACTACGCGAACCTGTCCCGTCTGACGGAGATGAAGCGTGTCGCCGAGCTCATCGCCGCGCACGAGCCGCGCATCGATCTGCTGATCAACAATGCAGGAGCCGTGTTCACGGATCGCCAGGTGACCGGCGAGGCTCTGGAGATGACCTTCGCCACGAACCACATCTCCTACTTTGTGGTCACGAACCTGCTGCTGCCGCGTCTGAAGGCGACGCACGGTGCGCGTATCGTGTCCACCTCCTCGGACGCACACAAGCGCGCCAGGCTGGACTTCCAGGACCTGCAGATGAAGGAGGGCTACAGCGCCTTCGGCATGTACGGGCGCACGAAGCTCATGAACATCCTGTTCACGCGTGAGCTCGCACGCCGTCTCACAGGCAGCGGTGTGACGGCCAACTGCCTGCATCCGGGCTTTGTCAACACCCGCTTCGCCGCCGAGAGCGGCGGATTGACATCCTTCGTGGTGAAGACGGCCAAGCGCTTTGCGCTTTCCCCGGAGGAGGGGGCAAAGACGATCATCTATCTGGCGTCCTCCCCGGAGGTCGAGGGCGTGAGCGGGCAGTACTTCTACCAGTGCAAGCCGGCGACGGTCACGGAGGAAGCGCAGAACGATGCGCATGCGCGCAAGCTGTGGGAGATCTCGACCCAGCTCACCGGCGTCGGGGCCTGAGCCTGAGCGAAAGCCCGCAGGTCCCGGATCTGTGCTGCGCACGAGCGTGTGCGCTCGATCGGGTATGCACCGGGCCAGGCATCACTAGCAGGTGAGGCAGCGGCCGTTCGCGGCGCACCTGCAGCGGGCGTGCCGCGCATGGCGCGTCAACTCTCGCCACTACCGCAACCTCTGTTCGAGCAGTGCTTGGGTCGCGCCGCGCTGCAGGCGTGCGGGCTCGCTGTTCGCAAGGCCACGAGGAGCTGACGGTTACCCGCTGCGCGTCTCAAGGCCTCCCCGGCCTCAAGCGAGCGGGCGAGGCGTGGCGAGAGTCAGTCAAGATCAGCCTGGGCGAGGCGCTCGCCTGCGGCGCGGCACCCTGGATCGATGGGCTATCATGGCACGCAAGGTGCTGAATCACCGAGAGCTCGTACAGAACCTTTGTGCGCCGCCGATCATCGAGGTGAGCCATGCAGCTTTCCCCCTACGGGACCTGGCCGTCGCCACTGTCGGCCGCCGACCTGGCCCGATCCGCGATCTCGGTGAGCTCTGTGCAGGTCGCGCGGGGGCGCGCGCACTGGGTGGAGAGCCGCCCCGCCGAGGGCGGCCGCTACGTGATCGTGACATCCTCGCCGGCCGGCGACGTGCACGAGCTGACGCCGCCGGGATTCAACGTGCGTACGCGCGTGCATGAGTACGGCGGCCTGTCCTATTGCCTGGCCCGCGACGGCATCTACTTCAGCAACTTCGCCGATCAGCGTCTGTACCGGCAGCAGCCGGGCGGTGCCCCGGTGCCGCTCACCCCGGAGGGCTACCGCTACGCGGACTTCGAGTCAGACCCGTCAGGTGCGAATCTGTTCTGCGTGCGTGAGGACCATACGAGTGGCGCTGAGCCCGCGAACGCGATCGTGGTCCTCAGCACGGCCGGTGGGGATGCGGGAACGGTGCTGTTCGGCGCCAGCGACTTCGTCGCCTACCCGCGGGTCAGCCCCGATGGTCGGCGCATGGCGTGGATCGCCTGGAATCATCCTGACATGCCCTGGGATGCGACCACGCTCTATCATGCGGAGCTGTCGGATGGCGGCTTGTCGCAGGTGCGCGCGATCGCCGGCGGGCCCCGCGAGTCCGTGGTCGAGCCGCGCTGGGACGCGGACGGCACGCTGTACTTCATCTCTGACCGCTCGGGCTGGTGGAACCTGTACCGCTTTCGGGACGAGCACAGTGAGCCGGTGTTCGCCATCGAGGCCGAGCTCGCCGGCCCGCTGTGGACCCTCGGTCAATCCAGCTATGTGCTCACCGGCGATGGCCGCGCCGTGGTGCGCTACACCGTGCACGCGCGCGACCGCCTGGGCGTGGTGCATCTTAAGTCGGGCACGCTCCGACCGCTCGAGCTGCCCTACGTAGCTTTCTCGAGCATCCAGCTGCTAGCAAGCAACGCCGTGGTCGCCGTCGCGGCGTCGGCGTCGGAGGAGCCGGCGGTGGTGGAGATCCCGCTATCGGGTGAGCGTCATCGAGTGCTGCGTGCGCCCGCGGAGCTGCAACTGGATGCCTCCCGTATCTCGCTCGCCGAGGACATCGAGTTCCCCACGCAAGGCGGCATGACTGCGCATGCCTTCTACTACGCGCCCGTGCATCCGCAGGTGCGCCCTCCGGAGGACGAGAAGCCACCGCTCGTTGTCAAGGTGCACGGCGGCCCCACAAGCCACTCGAAGGCGGAGCTCAACCTCGCGACGCAGTACTGGACCTCGCGCGGTTTTGCGCTGGTGGATGTCAACCATGGCGGCAGCAGCGGGTTCGGTCGCGCGTATCGAGAACGCCTCAACGGCAGCTGGGGCATCGTGGACGTGGCGGACGCGGTCGCAGCGGTGAGATATCTCGCCGCAACCGGACGTGTCGATGAGCGTCGGGTGGCGATCCGCGGTGGCAGCGCGGGCGGGTTCACGGTGCTCGCCTGCCTGGCCTTCCACGATGCCTTCAGGGCCGGGGCGAACTACTACGGTGTGAGCGATCTCGAGGCGCTCGCGCATGACACCCACAAGTTCGAGAGCCGCTACCTGGACCGCCTGGTCGCTCCCTTGCCTCAAGGCCGCGCCGTCTACGAGGCACGCGCCCCGATTCATCACCTGGAAGGCTTCACGGCGCCCCTCATCACCTTCCAGGGCACCGAGGACAAGGTCGTGCCGCCGAGCCAGTCGCGCGCCATCGTCGCAGCGCTGAAGACCCAGGGAGTCCCGGTCGCCTACATCGAGTTCGAAGGCGAGCAGCACGGTTTTCGCAAGGCCGAGAGCCTGATACGATCGCTCGAGTCGGAGCTCGCCTTCTACGGCAAGGTGTTCGGCTTCACTCCCGCCGGAGCCCTGCCGCCCGTGGCGCTGAGCTAGCAATAACCAAGGAATCACCAGGCGATCATCAGGAGCTCTCGCATGGCGGACCTCAGCGAATTTCCCATCACTCGCAAGTGGCCGGCGCTCTACCCCGAGCGGCTTCAGCTCTACTCGCTGCCGACCCCCAACGGGATCAAAGTCTCGGTGATGCTGGAGGAGACGGGCCTGCCGTACGAGCCGCATCTGGTGAGCTTTCAGACCAACGATCAGATGTCGCCCGAGTTTCTCTCGCTGAATCCAAACAACAAGATCCCGGCGATCATTGACCCAAACGGCCCAGATGGCAAGCCGCTGCCGCTGTTCGAATCCGGTGCGATCCTGATCTATCTTGCGGACAAGTCCGGGCAGCTCCTCCCCAAGGATGCGGCGGCACGCTACCAGACAATCCAGTGGCTGATGTTCCAGCTGGGTGGCATCGGCCCGATGTTCGGCCAGGTTGGTTTCTTCTACCGCTTTGCCGGCAAGGATTACGAGGACAAGCGTCCTCGCGACCGCTACGTTGCCGAGTCGCAGCGCTTGCTCGGCGTGCTCGAGCGCAGGCTGACGGGCCGCACCTGGCTCATGGGTGATGACTACACCATCGCTGACATCGCCATCTTTCCGTGGGTTCGCACCCTGGTCGGCTTCTACGACGCCGGCGAGCTGGTGGGCATCCGGAGCTTCCCCAGTGTCACGCGGGCGCTCGAGCAGTGGCTCGCACGTCCGGCCGTGGTGCGCGGCCTGGAGATTCCCGCGCCCACCTAGGGCAAAGCGACCCGTTCGGCGACGGCGCCGCCCAGCACCGACAGCAGCGGTGCCCCTGGTGGTCACCCGATTCGAGGGCTCACCGCCAATCGCAGTCCGGCTGGCGGTCTTCTGATCGCATCGCATGCAAGGTCCATTGATGGGCCAGTTCTCGTTGCGGGTCCCCGCCGTCATGGTCCGGGCGGCCTCGGCACTCCACCTGCGCAGTGAATACTCGGCCTGCACCGATGAATTGCTCCCCCACGACGGTTTCACAGATGAGGTGCCCAGAACTGCCCAGAATGAGCCAATAGGAGCGCAGACATGAAGCCGGACGACTACACCATTGCATTCACCGTGGACCAGTCACCCGAAGAGGTCTTCGCCGCCGTGAACAATGTTCGCGGCTGGTGGTCGGGAGAGATTGACGGGAGCACTGACCGGCTGGGTGCCGAGTTCACCTATCGTTTCAAAGATGTCCACCGCACCACCCAGAAGATCACCGAGCTGGTGCCAGGCAGGAAGGTCGTGTGGCATGTCGTGGAGAGCCAGATCAACTTCGTCAAGGACAGGCAAGAATGGGATGGCACTGACATCATCTTCGACATCACCAGGAAGGGCGACAGGACACAGCTGCGCTTCACCCACGTGGGACTCGCTCCTGCCATCGAATGCTACGGCAAGTGTGCGGGCGCATGGAGCTTCTATATCAACGAGAGCCTGCGGAGCTTGATCACCGCGGACCAGGGACAGCCCAACCCGACAGCAGGCTGAGCGCACGTGCGCACCAGGTGTGCGCCACGCCACTGTGGCGCAGCCTGTCCGCGCTGTCAGGTCTGCCGCACACCTCGAGAGGCTGAGCTACCGCGCCTACGGGCCGTAAGCCCTGAGCATCGAAGTGTCAGCGGTGATGAGCGTGCACGGCCGAGAGCCTCCGTCACTGGTGAGCCAATAGACCCCGCACGGCTTCGCAGTCAGCCCTCAAATCCGGTGATCCGCAGGCAAGGAGCTGGTGAGCATCGACTTGGGGTGCACAGCCGTGGCGCGCCTACCGCGAGCAGGTGGCGGTCCGCCTGGACTCGATCGGATCGGCCCCGCGGCGGATCGGCTGGCACGCCCGTCCTCCTGTCGCCACCCCCGGCCCTTTGCTGCCATCCGTGCGCAAGCTCCTGCCGTCAGCTCGAAAGCCGACGTCGGCGGGACGTACGCATACGCATGGCGGATGCTTGCCCGAGCTGGCCCGCTGGCGCAGTACAATGCTCGTGTGTTTGCCTGGACGAGCTGGGACGACGCGCAGGGCACAGAGGCGGTGAGCTTCTGGTGCAAAAGGCCAGCAGACCTGCACCAGCGCGTCGCTCGCCGTGTCGTACTGGCTCCTCTAGTGCCATGAACCGCCAGGGTCGGTACGCCAGTGGAGAGCGT